>Ga0193751_1000716_pt1 | contig 24053 bp, 27 predicted proteins | sample L1c2metaG_FD_143050 | JGI IMG/M metagenome (GOLD analysis project Ga0193751, IMG submission 143050) | Soil microbial communities from a riparian zone of the East river system, Colorado, United States - L1c2 | ecosystem: Environmental > Terrestrial > Soil > Riparian zone | place: USA: East River... | reverse complement strand
TCACGATGAATGCATGATCAAGCGTACGGTGGCACGCATTGCAGCCGACACTGAGCTTATCGAAGGCGACGACGAAGTTATCGCGATCTTTGGCGTCGACCGATTTTTCCAATTCGGCCATCGCGTCACCTACGTGCTGTTGCGCGATATCGTCGCCAAGAAGCTTAGCGACGTCATCGAAGCCTTCCTTGAGCCCGTCGATCTCGTAATCAGCAAGCGGCCAATTGCCGACAGTGCCGGCAAACCACAGCTTGATGTGCCGCATCTGCTGCTGCGCCATGATCCCACTGAGGTGGAGGAAATCCGGCGTCTCCTCCGCAGCTGGATTGGCCTGTTTGGAACCTTGCTGCGCGGTTGCGGGGACGGCGAGCGCGACCGCCGCGATAAGCGCGACAGCGATCAGCTTCATCAAAGCCTCCTCGATCGCACTGCTCCTAGCCAACTGGCGGAAGCGTTTCGGTGCAGGCTTTCGCATGCGCCTCTTGGCAGGCCTGATAGAGCGCCGGACAGGCTTTTGCCGCGTTGAGCGCTGCATCGATCGTCTTGATCCGGTCCGCCACCGCGCGCGACTGCTCGTTGTAGATCAATACTGCATCGATACGCTCGATGCCCCGGTCGGTTATCAAAAAACGCTCCGCGCCGCTGAAGAAGGCCGTCGCAGTCCTAATCGCATCATTTAGCTTTCGTGTGTATTCCGTATTGAGCTTCGGATCGGGTTTGACTGCACGCGCTTGCACGGCAATCGCAGTGTAAAGCACGTTGAGCTTGAAATAGGCGCCGCCGCATTGGGCAAGTGCAAGCCAGTAGGGCCGACCGTTGAACGCTCCGGGCAGAGTCACGACCGTATCCCGCTTGTCGATTGAAAGCACCGGGGCTGGACGTTCGGTCTCTTTGGGCTGGCGTTCACGTCTGTGACGGGTCTGTGCGTTGGCATTGACCGCAAGCAACACAGCGATCATGACCAACGCCACTCTGCCGCCGATTCTTTTTCGCATGTTGAGATCTTCCAGGGTGAGCTTTCCGAGATCCTGTTCAGAACTTCTCAACCCACGGCCGCAACTCAATTTCCCACGCCCATGCGCTACGCGGCTGTCGCAACAGATCGAGATAGGTTTGAGCGATCGCGTCGGGATCGAGCAGGCTATCAGGCCGGTCCGGCGGAACCGCCCGGCTTTGACTGCGAATGCCGCCGTCGACCACGACGTGACCAACGTGAATGCCTAGCGGGGCTAATTCGCGCGCCATGCTCTGCGCCAACCCGCGGAGCGCAAACTTGCCCATGGCAAAAGGCGCCGACTGCGCATAACCCTTCACGCTCGCCGAAGCGCCGGTAAACAAGATCGCGCCGTGCCCGCGCGGCACCATGCGTTTGGCCGCTTCCTGCGCGACCAGAAACGCACCGAACGCGGTGACCGCAAGCGACCTTTCGACCTCGGCCGGATCGAGCGTAACGAACGGGCCGCGGGTGCGGTAGCTGGCATTGTAGACAACGACTTCCGGTCCACCGAACTCATTCTCAAAATCAGAAAACACCTTGGTGACTTGACCGTGGTCCGTCGCGTCACAGGCAAATACCTTGGCGCCAGTCTCCTTTGCCAAGACGGCGAGATTGGCGGCCCGCCGCGCGGCAAGCGCGACCTTTATTCCTTGCTTGCTGAAGGCTCGCGCGAGTGAGGCGGACAGGCCTGAGCCGACACCCACGATCAACGCATTCCGATAAACATTGTCAGCCATCGTTTCCTCTTGATTGCGGCTGCTGCCCGACCCACCTGCCGTGCGGGGTTTTACGAGCCATGCAGCGGTTATTGATTGGAATTGGGCTAGCGCTAGTACTCGCCGGGATCGCCTGGCCGTTACTAGCGCGGATCGGCCTCGGCCGCTTGCCCGGCGACATCATGATCCAGCGCGGCAGCACGAGCTTCTACTTCCTCCTCGTGACCTGCATCATCGTCAGCATCGTCCTGAGCGCCCTGATGTGGCTGTTCAATCGCTGACAGTCAATCGATCACGGCGATCGCGTTAATCTCGACCAGGCAGCGCGGATCGGTGGCGAGCCGCACGACCTGCACGGTGGTCGTCGCCGGCTTGGCATCCCGAAAATACTCGCCCCACGCGCGATTGAGCGCATCCTGATCGGTGAGATCGGTGACGAATCGATCGGCGGCGACAACATCGGCGAACGTGGCGCCCACGGCATGCAGGCCGCGCTTGAGGTTCTCCAGGGCCGCCCTCGCCTGGCCCGCCATGTCGCGTGGCATGGCGTCGAACTCCTCCGGCCGGTGCGGATGATGATGATAAACCGGCGCCGCGGTGACGCCGGCGAGATAAACCGTCGTGCCGCCTTTCACCTTTATAGCGGGCGCGTACGGCATCCACAGGTCCGGCGCGTCCGGCCAATGTACGTGTTCGATTGTTTTGGGCATCTGTTCGGGCTCCCGTCAGCTCCTTTTATTGAAGTGTATAAGGACCTGAAGCGAACGTCATGCCTACGTTGTGCGCATCGACGTCAGGCGAGATCTAGGTTCGAACGATCGTCGTAAACGGCGTGGGATCTATGCGCCTCACATCCTGAAAACGCCAAACCGCGTCTCCGGAATCGGCGCGTTCAGCGCGGCGGAAAAACATAAACCAAGCACGCGGCGCGTTTCAGCCGGCGTGATGATACCGTCGTCCCAGAGCCTTGCGGTGGCGTAATAGGGATTACCTTCGGCCTCGTATTGTTCGCGGATCGGTTGCTTGAATTCTTCTTCTTCAACTTCCGACCACTTTCGGCCCTCCGTTTCGATGTTTTCGCGGCGCACGGTCGCCAGCACCGAAGCCGCTTGTTCGCCGCCCATCACGGAAATGCGCGCGTTCGGCCAGGTGAACAAAAACCGCGGACCGTAGGCACGGCCGCACATGCCGTAATTGCCGGCGCCGTACGAGCCGCCGACGATGACCGTGATCTTCGGCACCTGGGCGCAGGCAACGGCGGTCACCATCTTGGCGCCGTCCTTGGCGATGCCGCCAGCCTCGTAATCGCGGCCCACCATGAAGCCGGAAATATTTTGCAGGAACAGGAGCGGCACGCGACGCTGGCAGCACAGCTCGATGAAATGCGCGGCTTTGAGTGCGCTTTCGGAAAATAGGATGCCGTTGTTGCCGAGAATGCCGATCGGAATGCCGTGAATATGGGCAAAGCCGGTAACAATCGTCGTGCCGTAGAGCGCCTTGAACTCGTCGAACTCGGAATCATCCACGAGTCGAGCGATAATCTCGTGCACATCATATTGCTTCTTCAGATCGACCGGCACGATGCCGTCGAGCTCGGCCGCGTCGTATTGCGGCTCGCTCGGCTTTCGCAGCGTGACATCGACGGTTTTTCTTGTATTCAGCGTGCCGATTATTTGCCGGCACAGCGCGAGCGCGTGGCGATCATTCTCGGCATAGTAATCGGCGACGCCGGATTTTTTGGCATGAACGTCGGCGCCGCCGAGCTCTTCGGCTGTCACAACTTCGCCGGTGGCCGCTTTAACGAGCGGCGGTCCGCCAAGAAAGATAGTACCTTGATTGCGCACGATGATGGTCTCGTCAGACATCGCCGGCACATAGGCGCCACCCGCAGTGCATGAGCCCATCACGACCGCGATCTGCGGAATGCCGGCCGCCGACATCGTCGCCTGATTGTAAAAAATACGTCCGAAATGATCCCGATCGGGAAAAACTTCGGTCTGATGCGGCAGATTAGCGCCGCCGGAATCGACCAAGTAGATGCAGGGTAGCCGGTTTTCCCGCGCAATTTCCTGCGCCCGCAAATGCTTTTTCACCGTCATCGGATAGTAAGTGCCGCCTTTGATCGTCGAATCATTGCAGACGATGACGCATTCGCGTGCGGCGACTTTGCCGATTCCGATAATCAGGCCGGCGCCATGGATGGCGTCCTCGTACAGGTCGTTCGCCGCAAGCGGCGACAATTCCAGAAACGGCGCCCCCGAATCGATCAGCGTCATGACGCGCTGGCGCGGCAAGAGCTTGCCGCGCGCAATATGCCGTTCGCGCGCGCGCGGCGGGCCGCCCTCGGCCGCTTTGGCGCGCCGCTTTTCAAGTTCCCCGATCAATTCCCGCATGGCCGCTTGATTGGCGCGGAAATCTTTGGACTTGCAGTCCATGCTCGATGCGATTGCGGGCACCAATTCCTCGCGATGTTACGTGAACAGATATTCAGAAACGAACTTCTTTTCCACCACGAAATATCACACGAAGAAACTTTGGAGAAACTTTGCTGCCTAGTACGCGTTGGGCAAGTGCATCCGGGAAAGGACCTTCAGCGCGAGGCGGAATGCGCAAATCCCCACCGGGAAGGAGAGAGCTTAATGAGGAACAGACAACACACATTGTTGGCGGGCGTTGCCGCACTCGCGCTGTTTGCAGCGAGCGGCATGGCTTTAGCGCAACAGACTCAGCAAGACCAGAAAGGCGCCGGCAGCGCTGCGCAGAGCAACATGCAGGGTCAGCGCGGCGAACAGGGCACCAAGAACCAGGCCGCCAGCCAGGGCTTGAAAAACCAGGGCGCCCAGCAGGGCAAAAACGAGAGTGCGATGTCCAAGCAATCCTCTGGGCAAAACGCACGAACCGAAAGCAAAATGCAGTCCAAGCAGACTGGCGCTGCAGCAAACATGACCGGCAAGAGCAATGCCGGCAAGGGCGAGAAGTCCGTTAACCGCAGTGCACAGCAGCTTAAACAGAACAAGGATGCCAGCACGGCGAACCGGGAAAGCCGGCAGAACCAGCTCAACGCCCAATCGAAGTCAACGCAGTCCAAAACTGGGCAATTTGCCAATCAGCAGAACCGCACCCAGCGCGGCGCCACCAGTCCGCAGCGCAATGAGCAGTTCCAGGGACTGCAGGGCAGCACGAGGGCGCCAATGCAAGGCGCCACCTCGACAGAACGTGGTGCTGGAGCTGCGAACGTTTCGCTGAACGAACAGCAACGCACCCACATTCGCGAGACCGTCATTAACTCGCGCAGCGCCCCGCGGGTGAGCAATGTTGACTTCAGCGTGAACGTCGGCACGGTGGTGCCGCGTAGGCACATCCATCTGGTGCGCGTGCCGGAAACCTTAATCCGGATCGAACCGCGATGGCGTCACTATCTGTATTTCGTGTTCAACAATGAGATCATCATTGTCGAACCGCGCACTATGAGGATCGTTCAGGTTCTTCCGGTGTAGTCGACCGGTAATAGAGTAACTTCGAGGGCGGCCCCCGGGCCGCCCTCTTTGTTTAGGTGCGCATTGTGTAGCGATTTGCCAGCACCCTACGCGCGAACCTCTTGGCGCTGGAAAATCACATAGCCGATGACGAACAGCACGATCGCGGTGGCGATCATCCCAACCATCTGCGGCCAAGCGATCAGGACGCTTTCGCCGAACGGCAGCGGCGCGCCGAGCACCGCGCCTTGCAGTTGGCTGAGATAAATCGGGCCGAGCGCGCGCGTTGTGGGGTCGAGAAGCGCCACCACGATCTCGGCGTACAATGTCGAAGGCGAAAACCGCGCCAGGATCTGCTCCAATTGCGCAGTAGCGGGCGTCTGCAGCCCGAGCGCCGTATAGCGCGGATCTGGCGGAATGAAAATTTGCGCAAGCGCGCCCGAGAGCACCGGCCAAATAAACGTCACGAGCAGCCATAGTCCAAGTGTGATCAGCGCCGCAGTCGCGGCAGAGCGGAAAACGACCGAGAACAACAAGGCCAGCGCCAGCCACACGCCGGCATAGACAATCGTCACCAGGAGAAACACGAAGCTGCGGGCAATTTCCTCCGCGCCGGGCGGAATGCCAATGAGAAGGAGACCGAGCCCGACGACGAGAAGCCACAGCGCGATCAGGCTGATCGCAAGCGTGACTAGACCGGCCAAAAACTTGCCGAACAGAAGCGCGTCTCGGTAGATCGGCTGCGACAGGATTCGCGATAGCGTGCGCCGGTTATGTTCGCCGTTGACCGCGTCGAAGCCCAGTCCGATGGCCATGAGCGGTACCAGAAAGGACAGGAATGAGACGAATGAAGGCAACGGATCGCGCGACGTCGTGAACAGCCGCAGGAACAAGAAGGGGTCTTCCGCCGTCGTATCCTTGATCTGCTGGATCGCGCCGTACAGCGCCGCAAGCGCAATCAGCACCACAAGCCATTCGAGCACCCGCATGCGTATGCTCGTCAGGTGGTCCGAGAGTTCCTTGAGCATGACCACGCCAAGACCGGAAAAGGCCGAGCCTTCACGCTGCATGGCGGGTCCTTTCTTGAGCGCCCTGCTCCGGCTTGGCTTCGAAGTACCGCGTATAAATCGCCTCCAGGCTCGGCTCTTGCACGCCGAGATATTTCAGACGACCCTGCATGGCGACCACCTCGGCCGCGGCTTCCGACCTGACGTCGCGGTCGGCGTGCAGGCGAAGCTTGCCGATTCCCGTTTTTTCGACGCCGCTGACCCCCGGAATGAGCGCGAGCCGTTCGGGCAATCCGACGCCATCGGCCTCGATGTCGACCACATAGCCACCGCCGAGCACCTGGCGCCCGAGATCGGGCACCGAGCCCATGAGCGCAATGCGCCCGGCGTGAAACAGCGCGACCCGGTCGCAAACGCTCTGCACCCGCTCAAGCAGATGCGACGAAAGCAGAACCGACACGCCTTCGGTCTTGAAGCCGCGGATGATGCCAAGAAGCTCGGCCGTGGCATGGGGATCGAGCCCGGATGTCGGCTCGTCAAGGATGGCGATTTGCGCGCCTTTCATCACGATTTCGGCGAGGCCCAGCCGCTGCCGCATGCCGCGAGAGAAGGTGTCAACCCGTTTGTCCGCGAATTCGGCAAGGCCGACGCGGTCGAGCGCGGCGGCGATCCGCTTTTCCCGCTCCATGGCGCGAAACCCGATCAGCCGCGCGGTGTAACGTAGATTGTCTGCCGCGGTCAGATTGTCATAGAAGCCGACGGTGTCGGGAAGATAACCGACGCGGCGTTTAACCGAGAGCGGTTCGCGCGCCGGATTGAATCCGAGCACGCGCACGTCGCCTTCGGAAATTTCGGTCAGCCCCAACATCATCAAGATCGTCGTGGTTTTGCCGGCGCCGTTGGGACCCAACAGACCGAAAATCTCGCCGCGTCCGACGCTAAACGAAATGTGGTCGACGGCGACCGCCGAACCATAGGTTTTGGTGAGCCCGTGGGCCTCGATGACGGCATCGGCAATCATCGGCGGCCGAACCTTGCAACCGCACCAACCATCACCAACAGCGCGACACCGATGATGCCGACACCGGCGATTCCCCACATCGTGGACGTCGTCACCGTGACGCGGAAATTGGTCGAGGCCGATTCGCCGCGCGCGGACGCGCGGACGGTCGTTACGTAATCGCCGGCGATGGCCTTTTCCGTCGGCGTGATCAACGCTTGCACTTCCTTGTTGTCGTTCGGGGCAATGCGATCGACGGTTTTGGGATCGAAGGTGATTTTCCAGCCGCTCGGAGTCGATCCAGTCAGCTGAATATCGTCGGCAGGCGCCGTGCCGGTATTGGTGATGATGACCGGGACCGAGCTCTCCTTGCCGGCAGAGGCGCGCGTAGACACGAGACCCTCCCGGCCGCTGATTTCGAGCTTCGGCTGACCGGTGATGGTCATCGCTAGGTCGGCGGTCGCCGAGGCGTCTTCGGCGGCCACGCGTGCGATGATCTTATAATCGCCCGCTGCCGCGGTATTCGGTGGCGTCACTTTAAGCTTCACGTCCTTGCTCTGGCCGGCATCGACCGGGACTGCTTTAAGTTCCTGCGTGCCATATTGCTCGGTGAACGAGGTGTCGAAGTTTTGCGGCCCCTGAGCCGACAGACTCACCGTGAGTTTTTTGCCGCTGTCGTTCTTGATGCCGAGTTGATATTCGAAACTCGATTTGGACGTACCGCGCAAATCCGGAAGCTGCGGCGTCAGCGTGAGCTTGGCTGGGAGGTCCTTCGCCAGCGTCACGTTGATCGGCAATTGCAAATTCGTGGCGTTGCCTTGCGCCGCGACAGTAATGGTTTGCATCCCCATCGCCGCGTTTTTCGGCACGTCGAGCCGCAACGAAAGCGAAACGCTGGAATTCGCCGCCGGCATGGCGGCCGCCACCGGCTGGCCACCGCCAAGCAAAGTCGCCGTCCAACCCGCGGGCACGCCAGTGACGGAGAGCCCCAGGCGTTCCGGCGTCATGTCATAGTTTTGTAACCTGAGACTGATCGTCGAGGTCTCGCCAGGACGCAGCGTCACTGCAGGGTAGTCGCTCATGAGAAAGATGCCCCTGACGTCTTTGGGGGCGTCCTCGGCCATGGCGCTCAAACCAAAGGTCGTTGTCAGCGGCGCTATCAAAACAGCAAATGCCGCCGCAACGGCGACGATGAACCCAGATCGCATTGGCATGGCTCCCGTGCAGGCAATTGGATCAGCGCCCTACCCCATCTCGCTCCGAAGAGCTCGGGCGGGGAACGGGCATTCTCGGCGCAATCGTGACAAAATCATGCAGACGCCGGTCTATTTGACAAGCTCCGTCGAAGAAGTCCTGCGGTAGAGAGACGCAGCTATCGGAAGCCAAAGTCAATGCCCCGCCCGAGAGAGATTAGCGCCGGGATTCTGGCGTTCCGCCGTGAAAAGGAGCTTGAAGTCCTCCTCGCCCATCCGGGAGGGCCCTTCTGGTCAAAGAAGGATGCTGGCGCGTGGACGATACCTAAGGGCCTGGTTGAGGCCGGAGACGATATTGCCGCCGCAGCGCGACGCGAGTTCACCGAAGAAACCAGTCTTTTCGCCGAAGGCGCCATGCTCGAGCTTCCGCCGGTCCGGCAAAAAAGCGGCAAGCTAGTCCACGCATTTGCGCTAGAAGCGGATTTCGATCTCGGCCAGTTCGCCAGCAATACATTTGAATTGGAGTGGCCGCCGAGATCCGGACGACGACAAAGTTTTCCAGAGATCGATCGCATTGCCTATTTCACGCTGCCTGTCGCCAAGTTGAAGATAATCGCATATCAGCTGCCGCTGTTATGTGAATTGGAGAAGCGTGTGTAGCGTCGATGCCCAAACGCAAATGGGCGCTTTATGCTCACTTGCAGCACTTGCTCACTCGCGCAACACTTGCGGCCAATCGACCTCATCTTCGGGCAGCACCCAGGGCTCGCGGCGCGCGGCGTCACGCCATTCATTCCAAGCCGGCAACGCCATCACTGCGCGCATATAGGCGCCGGCCGTTGCGCTGACCTCGACCGCGTAAGTGTGAAATCGCCACACGACCGGCGCAAACATCGCGTCAGCGGCGCCAAACTGACCAAACAGAAATGCACCATCAGCGCCGTACCTGGCGCGGCATTCGTTCCAAATGGCATCGATACGCGCAACGTCCTTTGCGGTGCCGGCGTCAAATGCGCGGAACTTCACTGGCCGCATCACATTCATCGCCAGGTGACGCCGCAACGACACGAATCCGGCGTGCATCTCGGATGCCGCGGCGCGAGCATGAGCTCGTGCTGCTATATCCTGTGGCCATAATCCCGCGGTTGGAAATTTTTCTGCGAGGTATTCCAGGATTGCCAGCGATTCCCAGACGCGGACATCCCCATCGATGAGCACCGGCACGCGTCCGCAGCCGCCCAACGCCGTCACGCGCGTTTTGAAATCGGGAGCATCGAGCGAGATCACCGTTTCATCGAACGGAATACCCGCAACTTTCATCGCGATCCACGGCCGAAACGACCAGGACGAATAGTTTTTGTTGCCGATGACAAGATGTAGCGACATGGTTTGCGAGCCGGACTGCGCGGCGGCGCAACCTTCCATCAGACCGAGGAATGATGCAAGTCGATCAAAAAGTGATCAGACCAAAGATAGTGATCAGACCAAACCGGTGACCACCGCGAGAAAAGATACAAACAGCACGGCGGCTAAGGTGAACATCACCGTGAGCGCCATTTCGCCCCATTCACTCATCGCCGGTTTGATTTCGGCTGCGGTTTGCGCTGGCTCGGCAGAAACCGCGGCAGGCGTGTCGCTCAACATAAAAATCGACATAGCAAAGAGCCTTTTCCGGAAAACACTCAATGCTGGATATTGGGCGGCAGCCATGAAGGATTAGTAAAAGGTGTCGGGTGCTAGCAGACGCCGCTGCGAGCGAACCAGGGCGCCAGCTTCGTTCTCTGCAAGGCCTGGCTGCCGCTTCCGGACGACTTCGATTGGTTCGAACAGGCCGCCTACGGCGCGGGGAACAGGACCGAGCTCTTGCCCGTCAACCTGTATGCTGCAAGCCCGAGCCATTCATGAGCAGCATAATCGGTCACCGCCAGACCCTCGGACAATGACGCAAACAGGCGCGACGCGTCACTTGGACCGCTCGTGCGCCAATTGACCGGATAGGCCTCAACCGGAAAACCGGCGGCGCGAAAGACCGCGACCGCACGCGGCATGTGAGACGCCGAGGTTATCAGGAGCCAGCGTTCACCCGGCTTTGGATCGGCAACCAAGCGCGAAAACACCGCATTTTCTACCGTGTTGCGTGACTGCTCCTCGGCTGTGATGCGGTCATGCGCGACGCCGAGCGCCTCAAACTCCTTCACGGCGAGCGGCGCTTCGAGCGGCTCATTCGGATCCAACGAACTCGTCCCGCCGGTGAATATGATGCGCGCGCTCGGGTAGCGGTGCGCCAGTTCGGCGGCAACTGTGATGCGCTCGGCTGCTCCATTCAGCGCGATGACGCCATGCGCCACCGATACTTCAGGTGAAATTGCTCCGCCCAGGACGACGATGCCGGTCGGCGCCCCACGCGAGGCATCCCAAGGCGGGAAACGCTGCTCAAGAGGTAATAATAGAATGCGTCCAAGTGGTGAAAAGCCAACCAGCGCAGTCAGCACCAGGCTGGTGACGATCAGCCAACTGGCGAGCCGTCGAAACCGCGTAAACAACATAACAAGGCCTGCCAATCCGATCGCTATGATCAGATTTGAGGGCACGACAAAATAGCCGAGCGTTTTTGAAAGAAGAAAGAACACTTACTGCTCCGGTTTCGCGTTCTCAAAGAGGACGAACATCTGTCGCAGAGATGCGCGAAGCAGAGACATGCGCGAAGATGCTCCATTTATCCGCGCGTCTTGCGCCAGGCTGCATAACGCGCTTTGGCGTCCTCGTTCGGCGGATAAAGACCGGGCAGTTTCACGCCCTTTTCTACTTCACCAAATACCCAACTTTCATAAAGCTCATGTTCGGCGCCTTCATGCGCGACGAATTCAAGCAAATTTTGCGGAATGACCACCGCGCCATCGTCATCCAACACAATCACGTCGCCGGGAAAGACGGCGCAGCCACCGCAACCGATCGGTTGCTGCCAACCGACGAAGGTCAGTCCGTTGACGGACGCAGGTGCAGCGACACCCGCACACCAAACCGAGAGGCCGCTCGCCAATACACCGCTCAGATCGCGCATTACGCCATCGGTGACCAGAGCCGCGACATTGCGCTTCTTCATGCGCGCGCAAAGAATATCGCCGAAGATGCCGGCGCTCGGCACGCCCATTGCATCAGCGACCGCGATCACACCTCCCGGCATGTCTTCGATTGCCGCTCGCGTCGAGATCGGGCTCGCCCAGCTTTCCGGCGTCGCCAGATCTTCCCGCACCGGCACAAAGCGCAGCGTGAACGCCGGCCCAACGATCCGCTCACCACCCGGTACGAGCGGTTTCGGCCCATTCATCCAGCAGCGGCGGATTCCTTTCTTCAACAGTATCGTGGTGATGGTGGCGGTCGTCACCTTGCGCAGAATGTCAAACAAAGCAGCACTCATGTTAGTCCCCTATCACGCTCATACCGGCATAATACCAAGGCGCTCGTCGCGGCGGCGCAGCCAAGCCACGAGCGGGATCGACAGCAGCACCATCCAAGCCTTCCCCACGACTTGCCCGGCCAAAAAATCAAGCGAGCCGAAAGCGAGCCATAAGAACACAATTGAGTCGACCACCAAACCGGCGCAGCTTGAAGCGATAACGGCCGCCACCAACCGCCGCCGCGCCAACGGCGTGTAAACCGCAAGGTCGGCCAATTCGGAGAGCAGAAAGGCGGTCGCCGATGCGACCACCAATGAGGCGGGGGCGTACAGCGCCGATAGGCCGCTGCCGACGAGAACCGCCAATGCCGATATCGCGGTACCCAGTCGCCGCTGCACCAAGTCGCGCAAGACCAATGCGATCCCGACCATTGTTACGCCTGAAGGGGCCATCAAGCCCGGAGCGACCGGCACGAGACATGGTCCCTGCGGCACGCAGGTGGTCCCCACATGCCCGATCAGCCAATTTGCCGCGGGAATCGTGAGTGCAAAAAGTACCAGAAACAAAACGCCTTCCCGTGTGCGCTGGCGCTCCGGATTCATGATGCTGCCTTCCATTTTGCATAACCGAACGCGCGCAAACGGCATGCCGGGCATTCGCCGCAGCCAAAACCCCAATCGTGACGATGCCCGCGGTCACCGAGATAGCAGGTGTGAGTCTCGGCGAGAAGAATGTCGATCAGGGCCGTGCCGCCAATCTGGTGGGCGAGCGCGAAAGTCGCCGCCTTATCGATCCACATCAGCGGCGTATGGATGACGAAGCGGCGATCGGTGCCGAGCGTCAAAGCGAGCTGCATCGCTTTGACTGTATCGTCGCGGCAATCCGGATAGCCGGAGAAATCGGTTTCGCACATGCCACCTACAAGATGATGGATGTTACGCCGGTACGCGACGGCGCCGGCGAATGCAAAGAACACCAGATTACGTCCAGGCACGAAGGTTGTCGGCAGGCCCGATTTGTTGATCTTGATCTCGGCCTCGCGGGTGAGCGCTGTGTCTGAAATCTCGGCAAGCGCATCGATGCGCACGATGTGGTCGTCGCCGAGCCGCGCGCGCCACTCTTGCGAACGCGCTACCAGAGCCGATCGAATGCGCGGCCGGACCTCGAGTTCGACGGCGTGGCGCTGGCCGTAAGCAAAACCGATCGTCTCCACCCGGGCAAATCGCTCAAGCGCCCAAGCAAGACAGACGGTCGAATCCTGCCCTCCCGAAAATAGGACGAGCGCGCTATCCAACAAATCCACTGCGCCTATCCCTTAAGCCAGACGCCGATCCGCTCGACAGCTTCACGCATCTCATCACTCGAGCCGGCATAACACAGTCGCAGGAAGTTTCTGCCGTGGATCGGATCGAAATCAACGCCCGGCGTTGCCGCTACGCCGGCCTCTTCGAGCATGCGCGTGGCGAACTCAAAGCTATCGCCCGAGAAGCGCGATATTTCGGCATAGAGGTAAAATGCGCCGTCGACCGGCAGGAAGGTATCGAGGCCCGCGCGCGGTAGTCCGTCCAGCAGGATGTGCCGATTTTCTTCGTAGCCGTGCTTTATGTTTTCCAGTTCGTCACGTCCGTCAAACGCCGCTTGGGCGGCGATCTGCGAAAGCGTTGGAACTGATATGGCGAAGTTCTGCTGCAGGCGCTCAACGGCCCGAAGCAGCGATCGCGGGACGACCATCCAACCGATCCGCCAACCGGTCATACAGAAATATTTGGAAAACGAATTGATGACGATGGCATTTGCGGACAACGCAACTGCACTCTGCACCGCGAAAACATAATTGAGGCCATGATAGATCTCGTCAGAGATCACAATAATTCCGGCATCCTCGGCGCACCGGATTAGATCGGCGAGCGCCGCCGCGGTTATCATGGTCCCGGTCGGATTGGCTGGAGAACCAACCACAACACCCTTGAGCGGCCGGGTGCGATGGTGCGCCATTAGCATTTCCCCAGTCATCGCCCAGCGCGTGGCCGCATTGGTTTCGATCAGGACCGGCTCGCATCCGAGCGCACTGAGAATGTGGCGATAGGGCGGATAACCCGGGACCGGCACTGCGACACGGTCGCCGGGCTCGAAGGCGGCAAGAAACGCCAACATGAAGCCAGCGGATGAGCCAGTGGTGACAACAACGCGCTCGGCGTCGAGCGCGATGTCATGCCATTGCGAATAGGCCTGCGCGATACGCCGCCGTAACACCGGCATACCGAGGGCCTCGGTATAGCCATGCGGGCCCTCTGCCGCGAGGGCGGCACGCACGGCTGTAATTGAGCTGGCTGGCGCGCCCGCTGCCGGCTGGCCGACCTCCATATGCACAATGCGGCGGCCTTGCGCCTCAAGGCGCGCCGCCGCGGCCATGACATCCATGACCATGAACGGCGGGACGCCGCTGCGGGCGGAAGGTTGCAGCAAGCTTTTTGCCCGTTCCAGCATGAGGCGTCGTTAATTCCTTGTTCGGATGATCGGTTTTGCAATCCGCCCCGCTGATGCCGTATTCGGCGGGTCTGGTGCGTCCTCGTTATCGTCGCAACGACGTTGTGTTGACCCTAGGCCGATCGGTCCATAGTTTGCCGCGGGATCGATTGGATCAACAGCCTCACATGATAGTTGCTGGATCTCCTAGCAAGACGAGGCCCCCGAGGCCAGCTACGCGCGCTATTGCCGCGCTGACCGCCGCAGCGCTCGGACTCGCGAGCTTTCCGGCACGGCCACAGACCGGCGCCAATGCCGGCATCCCGATGATTCGCGATGCCGAAATAGAACAGCTCCTGCGCGACTACACGGCGCCGATTTTTCGCGCCGCCGGGCTGACGGATCAGAACGTCCGTGTCGTCATTATCGATGACAAAAGCTTCAACGCATTCGTCATGGACGCGCACCGCATTTTCGTCAATGTGGGCGCGTTGATGCAGTCGACCACGCCTAATCAGATGATCGGCGTGTTGGCGCACGAATCCGGTCACATCGTCGGCGGGCATCTTTCAAAGATTCGCCAAGAGCTGGCGAACGTGCAGACCGCCGCGCTTATAGGCATGCTGCTCGGGGTCGGTGCGATAGTCGCCGGCGCGCGTTCTGGCAGTACCGACATGGGCAATGTTGGCATTGCCGCGATAAGCGCACCGCAAGCTCTCGGAATAAACAGGCTGCTTGCCTATCAGCGCGCCCAGGAGGAATCGGCCGACCGCGCCGGCGTCCGTTTCCTGACGATGACCGGTCAATCCGCCAAGGGCATGTACGACACGTTCAAACGTTTTGCCGACGAGTTGGCGTTCTCGGCGCAGGGCGTGAATCCTTATTTTCAGAATCATCCCATGCCCCAAGAGCGCATGGCCGCGCTCACCGAGCTGGTGAAAACCCCTTACTGGGCCAAGAAGGATCCGCCGGAGCTGCAATTCCGTCACGACATGATGAGGGCCAAACTCTTCGGCTTCACGGAGCGCCCTGCCACCGTCATGGCGCATTATCCAACGACCGATACGAGCCTACCCGCACGTTATGCCCGAGCCATTTCGGCATATCGCTTCGGCGACCCGCGCAACGCGATTGCCCAGATCGACGGCTTGCTGCAAGCGATGCCGAACAATCCCTATCTTTATGAGCTGAAGGGCCAGGCATTGCTGGAGGGCGGCCACCCCGCGGATGCAATCGCACCATTGCGCCGCGCCGTGCAACTCGTCCCTAGCCCTGCTTTAATTCAGATCCTGCTAGCGCAGGCGCTGGTCGCAACGAACGATACGAAATCGGCGGATGAGGCTATTTCACTTCTACATACCGCGATCGTGAAGGAGCCCGAAGTTGCCGACGCCTATACGACGCTGGCGATGGCCTATGCCCGCAAGAGCGATCTCGCCGCCGCGGATCTTGCTTCCGCGCAGGCCGCCTTCGCACGCGGCGACAACAAAACCGCCCGCGAACTCGCCGAACGCGCCAAGCAGCGTTTTCCAATCGGATCGCCGGGTTGGGTGCGTGCAGACGACATCGTTGCGTTCAACAAGAACCACAAGCAGAATCCGCTTCGCATAGGTCAATAAAGGAACAATCAATGGCTTGGAGTTTCCGCGCAGTTGCGACCTTGGCAGTCATGCTGCTGGCGCCGGTTGCGCTCGCGCAAGATCGGGTGGCGCAAACAAATGCGGTGCAGGCTCCTGCGGCAGCGACGGCGCCGCAGGAATTTTCTTCCGCCCAAACGCATGAGATCGAAAACATCGTCAAGAACTACCTCGTTCAACATCCCGAAGTTTTACAGGAGGTGATGGAGGCGCTGGACAAGCGGCAAAAAGAGGCCGATGCGGAAAAAGCCCGCACGACGATAAAAGATAACAAAGCAACCATATTCAATTCGAGCCACCAGGTCGTGCTCGGCAACCCGCAAGGGAATGTCACGATGGTGGAATTCTTCGATTATAACTGCGCTTTCTGTAAGCGCGCGTTGCCAGATATGCTCGATCTGATCAAGACCGACCCCGATCTCAAATTCGTCCTCAAGGAATTTCCAGTACTGGGTCCCGGTTCGCTTGAAGCGGCGCATGTCGCAGTTGCCGCACGCATGCAGGATTCCTCCGGAAAGAAATACATGGAATTCCACCAGAAGCTGCTTGGCGCTCGTGGTCCTGCCGACAAAGTACGTGCGCTTGCCGTTGCCAAGGATGTCGGCTTCGACATGGCGCGGCTCGAAAAGGACATGAATAGCGATGAAGTAAAGACCTCGATCGAGGAGAATATGAAACTGGCCGATGTCCTGGGCGTCAATGGCACGCCGAGCTACGTCGTTGGCAATGAAGTCGTGGTCGGAGCCGTCGGTGTGGACGAGCTGCGAGCGAAGATCAAAAACGAACGGAAGCAATAGGCTCTATCTACCGGTGACGGCACGGCCGTTAAGGATGACCGGCGACCGCGGCGGCTGATCCCGCTTCCCCTTTCCAGGGGCCTTCCGTATAACGAGCCAACGCGTGACACTCGCCCCGCGACAACAGTCGGCTCAGCGCGCACATGGCCAAAACCGTCTATGTCCTCAACGGACCCAACCTCAATTTACTCGGCACGCGCGAGCCGCATATTTACGGTCGCGCGTCGCTCGCCGATGTCGAAAAGCTTTGCCGCAGCACGGCAGAACGGCACGGCCTCACGCTGGTCTTCCGGCAATCCAATCATGAGGGTCAGATCATCGATTGGATCAACGAGGCGCGCGCTGAGAAAGCGGCTGGGCTCATCATAAATCCGGCGGGCCACACGACTACGTCAGTCGCTATTCTTGACGCTTTGCTTGCGATGGAGGCGCCCGTCATCGAGGTGCACATCAGCAACATCCATGCCCGCGAGGAATTTCGCCGGCATTCTTACGTTTCGCAGGCCGCACGAGCTGTGATCTGCGGCTTTGGGATTGCCGGCTATGCGCTTGCTATCACAGGTCTCGCCAACTTGATCGGCGCCAAGGTGTAACCGTGGCGCGTAAATCTGATAGTGCGGCGACGCCGCCGATCGATCACGAGGCCATTCGCGAGCTGGCGAAGCTGCTCGATGAAACCGGCCTGACCGAAATCGCATTGGAACGTGACGGCGTATCGATACGCGTGGCGCGGCATTCCGGCGCCGCTATCGGGCGCGCGCGGCCTATTGAGCCGGCACTCGCAGCGCCAGGCGCTATCACCACCATGCCGATAACGATCGATCCGGCGCAGCACCCTGGCGTGGTCGCCTCGCCAATGGTCGGAACGGCCTATCTCGCGCCCGAACCCAGCGCGCGTCCCTTCGTCGAAGTCGGCGCTTCGGTGAAAACTGGCGAGCCGCTGATGATCATCGAGGCGATGAAGACGATGAACCAGATCCCCGCGCCACGGCCGGGCACCGTGATCCAAATTCTCGTGGAAGACGGCCAGCCGGTGGAATACGGCCAACCCCTCATGATCATTGAATGAGGCGAAGACCAGCACCGCGCAGAGCATGAGCCGCGAGGATGTTCGATAAGATCCTTATTGCCAATCGCGGGGAAATCGCGCTGCGGGTGTTGCGGGCCTGCAAGGAGCTGGGCATTGCCACGGTCGCCGTCCACTCGACGGCAGACGAAGACGCTATGCATGTGCGTTTGGCGGACGAAAGCGTCTGCATCGGGCCGCCGCCCGCAAAGGACAGCTATCTCAACATTCCTGCTTTGCTTGCCGCCTGTGAGATCACCGGAGCGGATGCGGTGCATCCGGGTTATGGTTTTCTTTCCGAGAATGCGCGTTTTGCCGAAATTTTGGCCGAGCATAATGTGCATTTCATCGGGCCTCGCCCCGAGCACATTCGGCTCATGGGCGACAAGATTGCGGCCAAGCGCGCCGCCAAGGAACTTGGCATTCCAGTCGTTCCGGGCTCCGACGGCGATCTCGGTTCCGAAGCGCAGGCTCGACGTCTGGCACGCGAGGTCGGCTATCCTTTGATGCTCAAAGCCGCGGCGGGGGGTGGCGGCCGCGGCATGCGCTTGGTTACCGAAGAAACCGAGTTGCTCTCGGCGCTGGCGTCGGCCCGCGCCGAGGCAAAATCGGCTTTCGGCGACGACACGCTCTATCTCGAAAAATATCTCAAGCGGCCGCGCCACATCGAAATCCAAGTTCTCGGCGACGGTAAGGGCGGCGCTATCCATCTTGGCGAGCGCGACTGTTCGCTGCAGCGCCGCCACCAAAAAGTTTGGGAGGAAGGCCCCTCGCCCGCCCTCAACGCCGACGCGCGCGACGATATCGGTGAGACCGTCGCCAAAGCCATGCGCGCAATCAAATATTTTGGCGTTGGCACGGTCGAATTTCTGCACGAGGACGGCAAATTTTATTTCATCGAGATGAATACGCGGATTCAGGTAGAGCATCCGGTGACCGAGATGATCACCGATATAGATCTCATCCTGGAGCAGATCCGCGTTGCCGCCGGCGGCGGACTACAACTGACGCAGGACGAGGTTAAGTTTCACGGCCACGCGATCGAGTGCAGGATCAATGCCGAAAACCCCGTGTCGTTTCGCCCGTCGCCGGGCAAAATCGTACATTACCATCCACCGGGCGGCTTGGGCGTACGCGTCGATTCCGCCGTCTACCACGGCTATGTAATTCCGCCGTACTACGATTCGCTGGTGGGCAAGCTCATCGTTCACGGTAAGACGCGCAGCGAATGCCTGATGCGGCTCAAGCGCGCGCTGGACGAATTCATCGTCGACGGGGTTGAGACGACGCTGCCCCTATTTCGCGCTCTGGCGCGTGAAAAAGACGTCATCGATGGGCAGTATCATATCCACTGGCTCGAGGAGTTCCTCGCTCGCAGCGGATTGCCCGAATAACGTCCTGGATCAGGCCGGCACGGCGGCGGCTGTCGTGGTGCGCACGGCGGCGGCGAGCAGAGTTCCCAGAACGGCGGGCTCATAGGGCTTGGGCAACACGAGCGATCCCGGCACGCGAGCCTCCTGCTTGAGCAAAGTTGCGCGGGCCGAGGCGTAAATAACCGGCAGATCGGGTTGCAATTCTCGCGCGCGTCGAGCAAGAGCGGCACCGTCCATCCCGCCCGGCAAATTGATATCGGTAAGCAATATGTCGACTGCCGCGCGGGCAATATGATGAAGCGCGTCCGCCGCATTGCTTACTTTCTCGACCGCAAAGCCCTGTTCCGAGAGCGATTGCGCAATCCACTCACCGATCAGGAATTCGTCCTCGACGAACAAAACGCGGATCGGCTCAGCACTTCTTGTCCTTGCGTCCATGGCAACCACCACCCACCCGTTCCATAGTCGCCTAATGCATTGGGCTAAAAAGCGTTCAAACCTGGCAAAAACTGTAACGACCTATGCTTTGCAAGCGGTTAACAATTGCGGGGGGCGCTCAGGCGCATACTGCGGATCTTGCTCAGCGGCGCTTGAACACCCCGCCTCTTGAATGCAAACAGACGAGCCGGTTAAACGAATCCATGGCAAGCCGTGAATCTGCGCTCATCGACATTACGCCTGAGGTGCTGCTGAAAGCCTATTCCTGCGGCATATTTCCCATGGCGGAAAGCGCCGACGACCCGGCGCTTTATTGGATAGAGCCCGAGCGCCGGGGGATCATTCCGCTGGATCGCTTTCACCTGCCGGGCCGGCTAGCGCGCACGGTCCGTTCCAGCCGATACACTGTGATAGTCGATCGAGACTTCGATGCCGTGATCAATGGCTGCGCTCAACCGCAACCGGGGCGCACACGCACCTGGATCAATAGCCGGATCCGTAGTCTCTATCGCAAGCTGTATGAACGCGGCGATTGCCACACCGTCGAGGTCTATGACGAGGGCGAATTGATCGGCGGTCTATACGGTGTCAGCCTCGGCCGCGCCTTTTTCGGGGAAAGCATGTTTCACCGCGTGCGCGATGCATCAAAAATTGCGCTCGTGCACCTTGTTGCACGGCTCAAAGCCGGCCACTACCGGCTTCTTGATACTCAGTTTGTGACCGACCATCTGCGGACGTTCGGCGCAATCGAAGTCGCACGACCGGTTTATCACCGATTGCTAGATGCCGCGCTCGTCGGTGAGGCGGACTTTGCGGCGCTGCCGCTTGATCGTCCGCTGTCAGGCGAGACCGTATTAGCCGCGCTCCGGCAAAGCTGACGCGCTTAGAGCGGGATCAGAATTTCGTCGAATCGTCATCCCGCTCTAGTTTTTGTTTGAGCATGATCTTTTCCGAAAACCGGTTCCCGCTTTTCGGGATCATGCTTTAGTTGGCGGCGCCGGGGGCACGCGCATTCGGCGCCGGTGCGGCAGGGACGCGCGGGGGTCCAGGCTTGCGTCCGGAAGCAGGCGGCGGACTGGAGGATGGCGGCGCAAGCGCCGAAGGGGTCGATTGCGCGATTGGGCCACCTATCGGCTGCGCGCAATTGCTCAGCCAAATGTCGTAGATCGGATGCTCGACGGCGTGCAGACCCGGGCTCGATGCAAACATCCATCCGGTAAAGATGCGCTTTATCTCGCCCTGCAACGTCACTTCATCAACTTCGACAAACGCGTCAGTGTTGGTCGGCTCGGTCGGCGGTCGCGTGTAACAGGCGCGGGCGGTGACCTGCAGGGCGCCAAATTGCACTGTTTCTCCGACCGCCGCGTCAAACGAGATCGTGCGCCCGGTGATTTTGTCGAGACCGGCGAACACCGCACGCGCATTTTCAATCTTCTGTGTGGGCGTCTCGGTGACAACCGTGTCGTCGGGGCGCGGCGAGGTATCGACCGGCTGCTGCGGCGGCGGATTTGCGGGTGCAGGTAAGTTGCGATTCTGCGGAGGAGGCGCCAATGACGCGCCGGCCGGAGGCGGCAACGGCTGAGACTGGATTCCGCCGGGCGCGCGCGCCGACCCTTGCGGAGGCGAAGTTTGCGCAGGGCGAGGGTATTGCTGAGCCGGATATTGCTGAGGCGCCGGATATTGCACTGCGGGCGGTTGCGGCGGAAACGGCCCGCTCGGCACGTCAGCAGGCGGCCGCGGCGGCGGATCGCCGAAAGTGCTGCCGAATTGAGCCGCACCCGGCCCAGCCGCGAGGGTACCGCCGATCACGGCCAAGAGTGCGGCGATTCGAGTCATGTTGGATTGTTTGTGCAGGTTCTTTGCTTCGTGCAGCGGCCGCGTTTTGCGCAGGCTCCGGTTAACATGCCGAATGCGGCGAAAAGGGGGATCGGCAGATTTCGCATAGACCCGCGCCAGGGAAGGCAGGAGTACGTCAGCGTCCATGCCTGATCACTTATCGCCCGGATTCCAGGCCTTGTAGTCTCCTGTCGCTTTCGGTCTGCGGCCCTCCGCCAGCATCGAACCGCTCGGCCTGTGCGCCGCCGGGGTACCGGTGAGATTGGGTTCGTGCGGCTTTTCCCATCGATATGACTTTACTTGCTCCTGTGTTGGCGGCGTGTCGACGATGTGATGGAGCCAGCCGTGCCAGCTTGGTGGAACCAGTGATGCTTCGGCGATACCCTTATAGATCACCCAACGACGGTTAATACCAAGCGCCGGATCGATCTTTCCGTTCTTAGTCCGGTAATAGCGATTACCAAGTTCGTCGTGCCCGACGAGCTCGCCGTAGAGCCAAGTCCACAGTTGCGTTCCAAACGTTTGACTGTTCCACCAGGTGAACAGCCGCTGTAGAAAGGTTTTCATCCGATGGAGGCCTAAACCAAGTTCTTCGAAAAATGCGTCGAAGGCGCTCGCAACAAAGCGCGGTCTTTTGCTTGCGAAGATTCGATACCGAACTAGTAATTGCCAGTTGGCGGCAAAGCTGTCCAGCGCGGAAAAAACCAATGAAACCGCCGGTTTGATCGGGCGTTTTCAATTATATTTTGTGTCATGTGGCAAAACATAGCCAAAAGCTTTCAAACAGAACTAAACGACCTCGGCAACGCTTTGTCCTTCGCGCCAGCCTGGGCGATTTGGGCGACATTGCTGGTTGGCGTTTTTGTTGTTGCATGCCTTGTGCATGCTGGCGTCCTCGCGTTCTTACATCGGTTATTCCGGGGTCGCCGGCCGTATTTGAACCGAGTTCTCGATGCGACGAAAAATCCGATACGGTTGGCCCTCTTGCTCTTGGCGCTTGCCATCGCCCTGCCGGCCGCGCCGCTCGGTCCTGACGGCAAGTTTATTTTTGTTCACTGCCTGGCGCTGGGCACTATTTGCTTAATCGGCTGGATAAGCCTGAAGGTGCTGCATGTCGGCGCCAATCTCTATCTGCGCAACTTCCGCACAGACGTTCCAGACAATCTGCTCGCGCGCAAGCACGTGACGCAGGTGCGCGTGCTGGTGCGGGTGCTCGACACGATCGTCGTCTTGCTGACGTTGGGCTTTGCCTTGATGACGTTCGATACGGCACGCCAGTATGGGATCAGCTTATTTGCATCCGCCGGCGTCGCCGGCGTGATTTTCGGCCTCGCCGCCCAACCGGTCCTGAGTAATCTCATCGCCGGGATTCAGCTGGCGATGACGCAGCCAATCCGGCTTGAAGATGCCGTTACGGTTCAAAATGAATATGGATGGATCGAGGAAATCACCGCAACCTATGTCGTCATTCGCCTATGGGATCTCAGACGGCTGATCGTGCCGCTCAATTATTTCATTCAACAGCCATTCTACAACTGGACGCGGCAGGCGGGAGCTAACGTCGGCAGCGTGCTGCTTTACCTTGATTACACCGCGCCGATCGACCGTATTCGCGACAAGGCCGTCGAACTGGTCGGACAAACCGAGCAGCCGGGCGGCAAGCTCGTCAATGTGCAGGTCACCAATACCAGTGCTGAAGCCATCGAGCTGCGCCTCCTCGTCACGGCAGCAAGCGTCGGCGATACATCGAATCTCTGTGCTGAACTCCGCGAAAAATTTATCGGCTTTCTTCAACGCGAATATCCGGAGGCGCTGCCGCGGCGGCGCCACCAAATCATCGAACTCGCGGGCCGCCAACTGGACAAGCCGATGGACCTTCGCAAATGACGTTTACCGCGGCACGATTGCTTCAACAGCCCCATCGCAACTATGCTGTTCAATGCAGTGGCACACGGGCCAATGAGGATGCCCTGGCTCGGTCCACACGGGAATAAAGCTCGGGGGGAAATTTGCATCGCAGGCTAAACGTGGTGCTGGCCATTGCCGGTTTGGCGCTCGCGCTAGTGCCGGCGAACGGAGCGGATTATCCCTCGCGCCGGATTACGCTCATCGCGCCATGGCCACCCGCCGGGGCCATCGATACGCTTTGTCGAGAGCTCGCGCCTGGCGTCGGCGACCTCCTTGGGCAGCCGGTCGTGGTCGAGAACCGACCTGGCGCCGGATCCACGATCGGCACCGCGGACGCCGCCAAAGCCGCGCCTGACGGCTACACGCTTGTAATGGCGGGCAGTGGGTCGCTGGCAATCAGCCCGACGCTCTATAAACAATTATCCTACGATCCGCGGAAGGACTTCACCCCGATCGCGTTAGTCGCCAGAGTTCCTTTTGTCCTGGTCGTCAATCCCTCGCTGCCAGTCCAATCCGTCGCCGATCTGATCAGCTACGCCAAAGCCCATCCGGGATCGCTGACCTATGGCTCGGGCGGCGCCGGCTCGCCGCATCAGCTCTTTGCCGAAATGTTCAAGAGCATAACCGGAATTGAGATGACGCATGTGCCCTACAAAGGCAGCGCACCGGCTCTCACTGATGTGATTGGCGGGCATATCGCCTTGATGTTTGCTGATCCCGCGCCGGCGTTGCTGCTGATCAAAGC
>Ga0193751_1000715_pt1 | contig 24081 bp, 24 predicted proteins | sample L1c2metaG_FD_143050 | JGI IMG/M metagenome (GOLD analysis project Ga0193751, IMG submission 143050) | Soil microbial communities from a riparian zone of the East river system, Colorado, United States - L1c2 | ecosystem: Environmental > Terrestrial > Soil > Riparian zone | place: USA: East River... | reverse complement strand
CGATCTTTATCGCATTCGCGAGTACCTACCGGAAGACTCTGCCCGCCACGTGGACTGGAAAGCCACCGCAAAGTCCGGCGCCCTCAAGGTCCGTGAATACGCCCGCGAGGACGAACGCCGGCTACGCCTGGTCTTCGACAACCCAGCTCCGGGAGTTATCTCAGCCCAGGCTTATGAGCAGATGGTTTCGCTGGCCGCATCCTTGACCTGGCGACTTTCGCAGCAGAACGTGTTTCTTTCCTTCGTTGCCCAGGACTACGAGGCGGTCGGCGATTTCTACGGGTTCCTACAACACCTCGCCACCGTCACGCCGCAGGCCGGCCCATCCGTCCTGGACGCCCTAGCCGGATCAACCGACTACAGCCTAGTCTTCACCGCCTGCAAACGCGGGACAATTCCCGCCGCCTTGTGGGCGAGCTCCTACTTCCTGTTTGCGGAATAGGGGGACCCGAAAGCTGCCAATTCCAGCATTCCCTCTAGCGTCCAGACTCGCCAACCCTTAGCGAACGGATTCCCGCAGTAACCATGACTTTGGTTACCTCGGTTCATTGGCCCTTCGGGGGTTAACTGTTAAGGTTCCTCCCAGTAAGACCTCCGGAATATGTCCAGCCACCAAATTCAGCTCGCGCTCTGGGTTTTGCAGCCAGCGTTACAGGCCGCGGTCGCCATGGTCGTGTTCCGCCGAAGGCTGCACAAGGAGTTCCCGGTATTTTTTTCCTACGCCCTCACTCAGATCGGACTTTTCGCAATCGAATTCCCTGTTTCCCGGTGGTGCAGTTCCTCCGCGTATTTCTACACGTTTTGGATTTCCGCCGCAGTGAACGTAGTGTTGGCTTTCAAGATCATCCACGAAGTCTTCCTCGATATCTTCCGCCCCTACCCCGCGCTCCGGGACCTGGGCACGGCGCTGTTCAAGTGGGCGGCGCTGATCATGGTCTTAGTGTCGGTGGTCGTAATTTCTATCACACCAGGATGGGACGACCCGCTCACGAAAACCATTCTTGTCGTGCAGCGGTGCGTGCGAGTCATCCAATGCGGCATGGTCCTGTTTCTGCTGGCGTTCTGCAAAAGCCTTGGCGTCTCCTGGCGGCGGCAGAGTTTTGGTATCGTTTTGGGATTTGGCACATTTGCCGGGGTCGAACTCCTCACCACCGCCCTCTACTCCGGCTCTCACATGGGTGGACAGGCGGTGAATACGATTAACATGACCGCCTACAACGGCGGCATGATTGTCTGGTTGCTCTATTCCGCACTCAACCGACGCGAGTTCGCTTTGCCGGTTCTGGTCCCGCAGCGCTGGGACCACGCTCTCACCGACATCCATCCTCACGGCGATTCAGAATCGCTGATTCCCATGTTCGAGCACATGGTGGATCGTGCCTTCTCGAAAGCTCAAGACGGTCACGCATCTGTCTAGATACGCTAGCGCACACTTTTTGCCCCCACCCTCGATTCTGTCTCAAAATGATGCACCGAGTCTTCCCAGCTAAGTCCGCCTTGACACCGAAGATATAATTTCTCCCAACTAGGGTTTCCGCTCCCAGGGAACCCGCATGTAAGGAGAAAGCCATGAAGCATGCGGTCAGGACTTTAGTCCTGGTGGTAGCCGTGGCATGCACTTGTCTGGCAATGGCCACGACGATCAGCACCAAAACACACGACGCTCCGATGCCGTTGTGCAACCGAACGATTATTTGCGACTAGTTTGCAAATAGCGCCGGTCCGCGTTGTGGGGCCGGAGATATGGGCCCGCGATTGCGAAAGCAATCCGGGCCCGCTTTTATTTCCGGGAAATTCCTGATTAGGCCGCTGATTCTTTCGCGTGGAGAAGATGCTTCAGAGATTCCACGCTGTGCGCCGGCGGCTTGCAGCTTCCTCCTGAACAAACCACCGCAACCGTCTTTCTCTGCTTGAGCACCGGCAGTTGCGGAATGGTCGCCGCCAACGACGGTGGAAGGTTCGCCTCCACCGCCTGGCTGAAGTTCAATTTCAGAACCGACCTGCCAAAAGATGACTCCGCCACCGCCTCATCATAAAGTTGTTCCGCAGTTTCATCTTCTCCGACTATCACAATCTGAGTGTGCGGCTCGGCGAAGTGCACCGCAGCAATCCCATACGTCGCCGCGAACGAACCGTACTGCCCCGCTGCGCCCGCCAGAAGTTCTAGCGTCTGCTCGGCCTTGTCCCGGTATACCGCTTCGCCGGTGTAGTCATGCATTCGCAACAGCACAATCACTGCCATCGGATTCCCTGCCGGAGTGGGCGAATCCTGGAAAGGCTTGCGCGCAGTATTGAGTACGCCAAGCGATCCTGATTCCGATGTCCGCTGTGCATCGAAAAAACCGCCAGAAACAGCATCGTAGAAGCGTGCAATCATTTGGTCGGTTATTTGCCGCCCGATGCGGAAATAGCTTAAGTCGGCTGTTGATTCATACGCGTCCAGACACGCATTGGCAGTGCAGGCGTAGTCGTCAAGAAATCCGACAGTATCGCGTCGAACTGCATCCGTATCGGAGTACGCGACCACGTGCTTCAGCCCTGCCTCCGCATTCCACGCTTCCGACAGAATGCGGTCAATGGACCGCAGCGCGAAGCGCCGAGCGTCATCCATGTGCAGCGCGCTCGCGGCCTTCAGGTAAGCCGAAACGCAAAGCGCGTTCCAGCTCACATAAATCGTCTTATCCACATACGGAGTCGTGCGCTGCAAACGGGCAGTGTACATCTTCTGTTTCGCCGATTGCAGAACTTCTCGCACCCTCTCGGCCGAAAGTTTCATCCTCGTCGCAATTTCCTCGATCGGCGCCCGCTGGTAGAGCACGTTCTTCGCGGGATTATGATGCATCTCGCCGACTTCGTTGATGTCGTAGTGCAGGCATGCAACCTGCGCTTCTTCTTCGGTCAGCACCGCCTTCGCTTCGTCCACAGTCCAGGTAAAGTAGTCGCCATCGTCCTCGAGGGAAATATCCGCATCCTGCGAAGCGTAAAACCCGCCACGCTTTCGGTCACTGAGCCATTCATCCAGCCAGCGAATGATGTCGCGAGCGACTTCCGCAAAAAACTCCGACCCGGTCACCTGATACGCATGCACATAGTTCTTGAGCAGCTCGGAGTTGTCGTAAGACATCTTTTCGAAATGCGGCACCACCCAGCGTTCATCCACCGAGTAGCGATGAAAGCCTCCCGCCAGCTGGTCGTAAACCCCGCCCCGCGCCATTTTCTCGAGAGTCGTTGTGAAGACCGTCCTGAGTTGGTTCGCGTAGGGACGGACGCCCTCGTCCGTCCGCAGGAGCGCAGCTCCGCGCTTTTGAACTTCGCTCGTGCCATACCGATCAATCAGCAAATCCAGAACCGAAGGATGCGGAAATTTCGGCGCGCTCCCAAATCCTCCATGTTCTCCGTCGAACATTTTCAGCGCCGCCTGCACAATCTCGTCCGCTACGCGAGGCGAAAGATCCCCACTCTTGGCGGTAAACGATTCCGAATGCGCAATCGCTCCTTCAACCAGCTTCGCTTGCTCCGTCACATCGCCGTTCTTTTCGTGAAACGCATCCGAGATCGACACCAGCACCCGCCGAAAACTCGGCCGCCCATAATGCTCGTCCGGAGGAAAGTACGTTCCCCCAAAATACGGCTTCCCGTCAGGAGTAAGAAACGCCGTCAGCGGCCATCCGCCCTGCCCGCTGAGCGCCTGCACCGCAACCTGATAACGGCTGTCAATGTCCGGCCGCTCATCGCGGTCCACTTTGATGGCCACAAACCGCTCATTCACAATCTGCGCAATCTCCGGATCGTCATACGATTCGCGATCCATCACATGACACCAGTGGCACCACACCGCCCCAATATCGAGCAGGATCGGCTTGTTCAACCGCTTAGCCGTCTCAAACGCTTCCTCACCCCACTCATGCCAGCGAATGGGCTGATGCATAGCCGACCGCAAATAGGAGGAAGAAGCGCGGGCGAGGGAGTTGAGAGAGTCGCTGGACATAGAGTCAAGTTTATACGCAAGGCGACGCCAGGAGGGTGGCGTGGCTCCGGTCGGTTCGTGTCAGAACGCGGCTTTCGGTTCGTGTCAGGATACGGCTTTCAGCCGTATCGAAAGGATTGGGAATGACTCCGGCTTCAGCCGCCGACCGCCGCGCCTGAAGGCGCGAGGTTCCTTCCTTCGTTGCGGCACGCCTGAAGGCGATGCCCTGACACGAATCTCATGACCTAGCACAGGTTCGCGCCGACCTCATCGGGCTCAAGCGGCTTGAATTCGCATAGCCGCTAGGTGGCACAGAACACGAGTGGGGGATTTGGCCGTTCGATATTATGATATCCGCATGCCTCGACTCCTCGGCAACAGAGCCTCGCGTGCACTCCTCCTGGCGGCAGTAGCGATCTTCAGCCTCCCCCTCGCCGCCCAGACTAACTACTTCACCGAATGGCCCGCCGGCACCTCGCCGCAAGAAGTCGGCAAGCGCGTGGCCGAGCATTTCGTCACCAGTCCGCACGCGGATCCCAAGCACATCGTCTATCAGGAGGTCTGCGCCTGGTACGGCGCGCTCACCTTCGCCCAGCTTTCTGGCGACAAGGAGCTTTCCGCCAAACTGATTCAGCGCTTCGATCCGCTGATGACTCCGGCGGGAGCCGACCTCATCGGCAAAGACCGGCATGTGGACTTCACCGTCTTCGGCGCTGTGCCGTTGGAGTTGTATTTACAAACAAAAGACCCAAAATATCTCGACCTCGGCAAGTCGTTCCCCGACCGGCAGTGGGAAAATCCAACTCCCGACGGCCTCACCCCCGAAACCCGCTTCTGGATTGACGACATGTACATGATCACCACCGTCGAGGTGCAGGCCTATCGCGCCACCGGAGACATGAAGTATCTCGATCGCGCCGCGCTCGAAATGGTCGCCTACCTCGACAAGTTGCAGCAACCCAACGGCCTCTTCTACCACGCGCCCGACGCGCCCTTTTTCTGGGGACGCGGCAACGGCTGGGTCGCCGCCGGCATGACCGAGTTGCTGCGCTCGCTGCCCGCCAACCATCCCCGCCGCGCGCGCATTCTCGAGGCATACAGGAAGATGATGCACACGCTTTTGGGGTATCAGAGTAGCGACGGGATGTGGCGGCAGCTCATTGACCATCCCGAGGCCTGGCCGGAAACTTCCTCCACCGGCATGTTCACTTTCGCCATGATCACCGGCGTCAAAAATGGATGGCTCGACCCCGCCACCTACGGCCCTGCCGCCCGCAAAGGATGGCTCGCCCTCGTCGGCTACATCGACCAGAACGCCGACGTAACCAGCGTCTGCGAAGGCACCGGCAAGAAAAATGATTATGACTATTACCTGGCCCGCGCCCGCCGCACCGGCGACTTCCACGGCCAGGCCCCGGTGTCGTGGTGCGCGTCGGCGCTGCTGCGTTGAGGACGGCCTGTTGGCGTTCGAGTATTTCAGGACGCAGTCGGCATCTCTGGCGAAAGGTTGGGAAGCAGGCCTTCGCGGCGGAGATAGTCGTCCATCACCTTATCGCTGACGCCTCTTCCGATGCGATCATCAGTGCGTGCTCTCGATTTGCCCAAGCGTTTCTTGGCCCACTCATATTTTGCCCGTTCGGAGGTTTTCCACTCCCGGTCACGTTGCTTCTCGTCCTTGAACCCATGCTGCCAAGGCCTACGTCCGTACTCGTCCCATGCAGCCGCGGAACCGTCACCGTAACCCACAACAATCTCTCGATGAAACGGAACACTCCAGAGGTGCGGGAAAAGAAACCAGTCGTCATCCAGTTTTCCCCAGTCAGTCGTTGAGACGTAGCGCTCGGGATAAAGCCAGTCCTCTTTAGCTGCGGCAATATACCTGACGGCCCGCTTCTTCATAATGTAGTTGATGCGTAACACCTCGTCTTCCTCCAGCTCGCGGCCGAACTGAATATCTCCCAGGTGCTTCATAGCCGACTGGAAGGAGCGTGCGTTCACGCGATGCTCAGTTGGCGTACACCCAGGATTTCGCGCGAACTGAAGATGAGTAACGATGAGACAGGATTTGAGTCCTAGGGGAAAGATCGTACGCGTGCCGAGTTGCTTAAGTGACATTTCGTTCGGATACTCCCATTCGCTCGGGAAAACCAGCTTGCAATAAAACGTCACCGGGTCGTCAGTCACGATGAATTTCGTTGGGCTACGCCTTGCACGCACTATCTCCCAAAACGCCTTCCATCCACATCGTGCTGTGCTGGAATTGGTGCTGCATCACCGCGAGTGCTTCGCTGTAGTTGAGGGTACCCGTGCGTTTCTTATTCAGATCTAGGCCACGCGGAGTCCTGAATTTCTGTGCGTCCATATAAGGCACTAGGTCTTTGCCTGCGCCCCACGTGGGCTCTTGAATCTCCTCGAATTCGGAAAGTGAGCGACCGCCTCGCGACCGCGGCTATCAACGATGCCGAAGAAGCGCCGTTCAATCTGGTCGGTCGTCCAACTCCCTAGCTTGACCGTGTAGAGATCGTCCCGATAGAAGCACTTCCTCGGTCCCCATCGCAGCATGGCATCGCGTTGATGGGAAACACCATCGCAGACAAGTGTCTCCGGTTTTAGATCCAGGTAGAAGAAGTGGGTGCTACCCGAGGTTAGGAACCTCTTCTGGTACCACTGGGGTACGTAGTGATTTGCGCGGGCCTGCTGCTTCATACATCAAAAAATCCCAATTGGAATGACTTGTCGCTAAGGGCGCACAATATTCGCCTTCTGTTCGCTATAATAATAGCAGAAAAGTTCAGACTATCAGCTTTCGTGTTTCCGCAATACTGACGAGAGATCAGAGGGCGCTTCATGTCGGTAGCTTGTAGCCAATCTTCGAACAGCGTTTCGCGTAAGCGCCCCACCACTGATTCGACACCTGACCTTTTTTCCTTAGGGCAATCGTGACGTCGTTAGGATTTGGCAAGAAGATATAGCCATACTTTTTTGCACCATTCGGGGCGATCTTGATGAAACCGAGTTTTTCGAGAATGTCTATCCGCTCCTTCCAACGTCGCGCACTAAGACCAGATGCATGTGCGAGGTCGGACTCGTCCTCATCAACTTCGATCAGCTTGCAGTCGGTGGTTCGGAACCAGAGCTCCGAGTAAACGCGGGAGACATGCTTGCCTTTGTCCGCTAGCTCTTCCAGAAGGGTCAGCATCAGGCCGATCGTGCGAGGCACGGTGCTGTAACCATCGTGCACGTTCCGGTCCCACTCATTCGCAGAGCCCGGAAAAAGCTGGTCTCGCAACTGCTCGAGCTTAATCTCCAACTGATTCTTCCTCGGTTTAGGTAAGACCATGGGTGATGCACCTCGATCTCAGAAACTCACCCCGAGGGCGCCCCCGGGGATTAGCTCAGATGCTGTACTCGTCGTGCTCGCATGTGCTCAACTGTGCTCGCAGTTGAGGGGGGCGAGGGGGAGTGCTCAGCGTGGGAATATCCGTAGTGAAGGTGGCGGGGACTTGCAATCCAGTCGATCGGCTCGAAAGAATACCGCAAACCAAGAACCCAATCTAGTTCTTAGGTCGCGAATCCAACCCGAAGTCGCGTTGCAGGCCGCGTTGCCAGGTTTCGTCGTCGCTTGCGTTCAAGTCCACCCAAGCCTCGTCCGTCATTCCGGCTCGCCACTGCAGGAAGGCGAGGGCGTTAGGGCCAACCGGATGACGAAGTTGCCAGGTGTCGCTTTCCGCGATTTCAAGAATCTTCGCCGCAACCAGGGACGGTGGCACCGGATTCTTCAGCGCGGCAGCGAACATCGCTGCAAAACGCTCGCGCTGCCGGTACGGCGAAGGGCTCGCCGGAACGCCAATGCGCCGCGCCATCGCAGTATCAATAATGCCCGGCTCCACGATCGCCACCCGCACACCAAACGTCTTCATCTCGCCTGCCAGCCCCTCGCTCAAGGCCTCCAAGGCCCACTTCGACGCACTGTAGGGTGTCAGCGGCGCACTGGAAATCCGGCCGGCTACCGACGTGACGTTGATGATGCACCCGCTCCGCCGCTCCCGCATCTGCGGCACTAAAGCCTGAATGCACCGGATGGCGCCGAAATAGTTGGTCTCCATGACCGCCCGGAATTCATCCAGCGGCAACTCCTCGATAGATCCCGCTTTTTCGATACCGGCGTTGTTGACCAGGACATCAATTGGACCGTGATCTTTTTGTATGGCCGCGATGCCACGGCTTACCGACTCATTGGAGTCCACATCCATTGCCGAGACAGTGATCGGCAGTTTTTCGCGCGTGGCTATCTCCGCGAGTTCCGGCGACTGCGACGGCTTACGCATGGTGGCATGGACAGTGTGTCCAGCGCGGCCGAACGCCAGCGCCGCCTCAAAACCAATTCCCTTGCTTGTTCCAGTGATGAGTACCGATGCCATCTTTGTCTCCTCGCGCATTAGCGCCAACCGATTCTATCCCAGCCGTCTGCCCGACTCATGAGCTGCCCGGAAGTATGTCTCGTAGTCAGGCGATTCCGATTGAGTGCCTAGCGACCGCGCAATACAACTCCACCGCCTCATGCAACTGTTTCTTTTCCACGTACTCGCCCTCAGTGTGCGCAACGTGAATTGATCCCGGGCCGACCAGCAGGGGTTGACCCCAGTTGCTGAGCGCGGGAATGTCGGTGGTGAACGCTGCGACCATGGTGGGCAGGCCTTCAAACGTGCGCAGCCGGACAAAAGGGATCTCCAGCGTGAACTCAACTTTGGCCAAATCCCCCGCGCTTGCAACAATCTCGCGCCGCAGTTGTTCGGCAGGTCCGATCAGCCGATAAAGCAACTGCGCCCGGGCGTGGTCGGGAATCACATTGGGCGCGCGTCCGCCTTCGACGATGCCGATATTTAATGTGCATGGCCCCAATTCCGGGTCGGAGGGCAGCGGCATCGCGCGCAGCCGGAGCAGTGCCTCAATCAGCTTGTCAATTGCCGACTCGCCCAGCTCTGGATACGCCGAGTGCGCCATTCTTCCGTGCGCCGTAAGTTGGACTCGCAGCGATCCCTTCGATGCGATAGCAACACGGTTCTCCGTAGGCTCGCCGTTGATGAGGAACTTGCATCCGTTCGCCTGCTGATTCGCGACTTTCGCACCCCGGCTGTCTCGCTCTTCGCCGACCAGAAACAACAAGCCAACGTGAATCCCTTCTTTTTTCAGGATTTCGGCAGCGGCAATTTGAGCGGCAATAATCCCCTTGGCATCGCAAGATCCGCGGCCATAAACGCGATGTTCGTCCTCCGACGAAGGAATGAACGCCGGCACTGTGTCCACGTGCGTAGAGAAAACGACGACAGGATTCGGTTCCTGCGGCGAAGTTGCATAAACATTCGCGCGCTCGCCTTCCACTGCCATTCGCTGGACCTTATACCCCAGCCCCCGCAGCTCGTCCGCAAGCACGTGCCCAACCGCTCCCTCGTTCCCACTGATGGATTCGATGTCCACGAGCCGCCGCGTAAGTGAGACCACATCCATGGCAAACGAGGATAAACCAGTCGCGTCGCGAAGAGCGAACTCAGCTTTTGAATGGGAGAAATCAGGATTCAACGGAGGTCAGGCAACGCAGCCAGCCTGAACGCTCACCTTTGTGCGATTGCCGGTGCCGTCGCTGCGTCTGGCGTGGTTTTACGAAGAGTCTGGATAATGCGATTGATCTCCGGCTGCGTAACCCCGGCAGCGTTCTTGTCTTTTTCGAAAAACATGAACTCCACACTGCCATCATCTGAATAAAGATCAAATTCAAGCTTCGCCTGCCGAACCTGAGGATCGCCTTGCTGGAAGCCCGTAAACTCCGGGTTCTGAATGTTGAAGATCCCCGTATCGGCCGGCGCGAGCAGCATTATGGACTTGATTATCAGGAGCGCCTGTTCGCGATAATGAACGCCCGGTTCCCAAGCCCAATAGTGCATCTGGTCCGGGCTGAACTCGTAGATGGACTTGGCCACACTGTAGTCCGACCGGACTGCCCCATACCCGAAGTTTGCAGCGACGACACCTGGTACCGCCCTGATTTCCGGCTCGGTGCTCTTGGCCCACTCATGGGCAGGAATGGCGCTGACCCTCAGCCGCAATCCTGACCGGAAAGTGAGAAGGACCGCCGTCTTGACCGACTTGTCCGCGGGATACAGCTTGGTCTTGCTCTCAAGGTCGCTCCACGGAACTTCGAATTCGTACCCGAAATACGACAGCTTCGTGCCAGGAACCTGTGAAACCGACGTGTCCTTCAAGTTAACCGGAACGACTCTTGCGACCGGAGGAACCTTACGTGTCGCCTAAAACGAAAGCGCGACCGGAGCAACCCAACTCACGCCCACGAAAATAATCGCGACCGTGATGACCACCGTGATCAGAACGCGCCGCAATATTCTCAAGCTGTGCTCCTGAGCCGAATCTCGCCGAAACGCGCCCCCGTGGGACGCGCTGTTTCCGCGGATCAATGTTAAGTCTCACTTATAGGCCCTCCAAGTTACGTTCGTGCCTGCTAAAACAAGGCCTGCCCTGCAGGGCTTGCACGAAATAAGTCCTGCTATCCTGAGCCTTCACCCAAATGACCGAGCCTTCCAGCGCAATCCGCTCCCTCTTCCTCGAAGGCCCCGTCGGCCGCCTCGAGGCTTTGCTCAACTCCGGCGCCGCGAACGCAAACCACGCCGCTCTGGTCTGCCATCCCCATCCCATGTTCGGCGGGACCATGCACAACAAAGTCGTGTTCCACGCCATGAAAGCCCTGAACAGCTTCGGATTCCCGGTGCTGCGCTTCAATTTTCGCGGCACCGGCCTCAGCCAGGGCGAGCACAATCACGGAGTCGGTGAAACCGATGACGTTCGCACCGCCCTCGACTGGCTCGACCGCGAATTCCATCTGCCGCTGATCTTCGCCGGATTCTCTTTCGGAGCCGCCATCGGCCTGCGCGCCGCCTGTCCGGATGATCGAGTGCGCGCGGCACTCGGCCTCGGCGTGCCACTGAATCCGGTTGACGAACGCAGCTACGAACTGGAGTTCTTGCAGTCTTGCAACAAGCCGAAGCTGTTCGTCAGCGGCAGCCGCGACCAGTTCGGAGCCCGGGCGAAACTCGAAGCGATGGTAAGTTCTCTCCCCGAACCGAAGAAGCTAGTCATCATCGAAAGCGCCGACCATTTTTTTGAAGGCAGGTTGCGCGAGATGCGCGAGGCGATTGAAGTTTGGGTCAAGGAGACGGTCCCGACGTGAATCATCTGTTGCAACTCTCGGATGTGTGGCTACAACCGGTAAGGGCACGGCTTAAAGCCGTGCCAATTGACGCACCCTATGATTGGGCTTCAGCCCTGAGGTCTGCTCTTTGCCGGGCGCGAGCGAACCCCAGCGGCTAAACCTGAAATCAAGGGCGCTGACTTGCGCCACGGCTGGACGCCGTACCCTTCCCGGTCATGCCAATTCGCGGTCGTTTCGAAGACGCAGAAGCTATAAATGAAGCAAATCGCCCGCCACATCTTCGACCACGCGCTCCGTGAGTCCAGCATCCAGCAGGCTTTCGCGCACCGCCTCCACTGCGAACGCAGTGTGCTCCGAATTTGCGACGACCTCTACGACCTCAACGCGTACGCCCGCGTCTTCGTCATCGCCATCGGCAAAGCTGCACACACCATGCTGATTTCATTGCATGAAATAGCTGGCACGCGCTTCGAGGGCATTGTAGCTAGCTCCGTCGAACCCGAGTTCCAAATTCGCGGCTTCCGCTATTTCCACGGCGGACATCCGCTGCCCAACGCCGAATCCATCCGCGCCGCCGACGCCATGCTGAAATCACTCGACGCCCAGACCGAATCTTCTCTGGTGATTTACCTGATCAGCGGCGGAGGCTCTGCGACCGCCGAAAAGCCGATGGATAATGAAGTCTCACTCGACGACCTCATTGCAACCTATCGCGCTCTAGTCCATTCCGGCGCGCCGATTGCCGAGATCAACGCCATCCGCAAGCATCTGTCCTCCATTAAAGGCGGACGCTTCGCGCAGGCCGCATATCCGGCGACACAGGTTTCAATCTTGGTTTCCGATGTCCCCGACAACACCCCCGATTCCCTCGCCTCCGGCCCCACCATGCCCGACTCGACCACGGCCGAAGATTGCTACGCGCTTGCGGCCAAATACAAAATGCAATTCCCACCATCCGTGCAGGAGCTTTTCGAGCGCCGCGCTCTGGACGAAACTCCCAAGTCAGACGACCCCGCCTTCATTCGCGCACGCTGGTGGACGGTGCTTTCGAATGCCGCATTGCTTAAAGCAGGCGCAGAGGAAGGCTGGCGTCAGGGTTTCATCGTCGAGATCGACAATGGCTGCGACGACTGGGATTACACCAAAGCTGCCGATTACTTATTGCAGCGGCTGCGCGATTTGCGGCAGAAACATGAGCGAGTCTGCCTGCTCTCCGGCGGCGAAGTGACAGTTCACGTGGAAAACGGCGGCGCCGGAGGCCGCAACCAGCAGTTTGCTTTATATTGTGCGGAAAGAATCGCCGGAGACAACATCTGCATCCTTAGCGCCGGCTCCGACGGAATAGACGGCAATAGTCTCGCCGCCGGCGCGATCGTAGATGGAACAACTTTGGGGCGAGCAAAAGCCCGCAGACTCGATGCGTCAAAACACCTCGCCGGATTCAATGCCTCTCCATTCTTTGAAGCATTGGGCGATGCCATCGTCATCGGGCCCACGGGCAACAATCTGCGCGACCTCAGAATCCTGCTGGCTGCTTAAGCCGTCTTTCTCTCCGGCGCGGGCATCTTGGCCATTGCTTCGTCCTGAGCCCGCTGCATCTCTTCGGGCGACAGGTCTTTTGTATGTGTCGCGATTGACCATTTATGTCCGAACGGATCGGCGACAAGGCCATAACGGTCGCCCCAGAACTGGTCCATAACCGGCATCTTGACTTGCGCGCCCGCCGAAACCGCGCGATTGAACGCCTTGTCAACGTCGTCGGTGTAAATGTGAATGGTCACGCCTGTGCCGCCGATCGAAAGCGGGGAGAGTCCCCCGTACTCCGGAAACTCCTCATTCAACATCAGCATCGAGTCACCGAGGCGGAGCGAAGCATGCATTATCTTTCCATTTGGCATGCGCGCCACTCCCGTGACCTCGGCTCCAAGCGCATTCTTGTAAAACTCCAATGCCTTGTCCGCATCGCGGACCGTCAGGTGCGGAGTAAGAGTATGAAATCCAGGCGGAACAGCTTTCACTTGTTCAGACATAAAGAATCTCCTTAGGCCGGATATTTTAGATCAGGAGAACGTTAAGAAAATGTCAAAAAATCCTGGTAACGCCTTCTTTCAAAATCAGCACCCGGTCTTTGACCCCCGCAGCCGTAGCTTCCTGCTCCAGCAATTGCAGAGGCTCGTCCATAGGCTCGTGGGACAGGCGAAAAGTCCCGTAGTGCATGGGAACCATCCAGCGCGAATTTAGGTCGAGGAATGCCCGAGTGGCGTCGGCCGGGCTGGCATGGACATTTCGAAACGACGGCGGATTGTAAGCTCCGATAGGCAACAGCGCCAGCTGCGGAGCAAGCCGGGTCCCGATTTCGCGAAAGCCGGAAAAGTACGCCGTATCGCCCGCGTGATACACCGAATGCTTGCCGCCGCGCAGCACGTAGCCTCCGTAGCCGCGATGCGCGTCGCGCAGTACCCGCGCTCCCCAGTGCCGTGATGGCACATGGGTAATGGTCACATCGCGATGCCGGTAGCTGCTCCACCAATTCAGTTCGACCACATCGCGAAATCCCAAGTCCGAAACTAAATCGAAAACATTTGCCGGCACTACCACCGTCGGAGCCGATCCGCGCCAGCGTTTGGTGTGCTGCACAATTGCGCGCAGAGATGGCCGGTGTAGGTGGTCAAAGTGGGCGTGCGTGATCAGAACCAGATCAATCGGTGGCAGGTCGTTGACCTTCACTCCTGGCTGCCGCAACCGTTTCAACACAAACAGCCATCGCGCAAAATTCGGGTCAATAATCACGTTTTCCCCGCCGACCTGCACAAAAAAGCTGGCGTGCCCAATAAAAGTCACGCCCATCTCGCCGTTCGAGACCAGTTTCGGCTTGTGCGATTCCCCCGTCCGCGGAGTGACCGCCGAGTGCCGCACTAGCTTCCCAAACTGCTGCGCCCGTTTGCGCAAGGCCGGATTTTTCAGCGCTTGTTTTAACATCGGCTCTTGACTCTCAGCTCTTGGCTCTTAACCTTTTCCCCGCAATCTTCGCGGTTTTTCTTCGCGACCCTGCGGTAAAATGCTTTTTGGTCGGGAGCATCTCCTGCTCAGGTCCAAGCTAAGAGCTCTCAGCTAAGAGCTTATTTTAATCATTTGCTTGACCCACCGCGATTACGTCAGTTCTAATTCCAGTGGCTTCATCAATTCAGGAGTACTCCGATGCGAGTTGCATTCTTAGGTTTGGGAATCATGGGCCAGTCGATGGCCACCAATCTTGTAAAAGCCGGGCACGAAGTCACGGTGTGGAATCGCACTCCAGGCAAACAGGTCGAAGGAGCGCGGACCTCAGCTTCTCCTGCGGAAGCCGCGCAAGGAGCCGAAGTCGTCTGGATGGCCGTCTCCGACACCGCCGCCGTCGAAAGCGTACTCTTCGGACCGGATGGAGTCGAGTCGTCGCTCAGCGAAGGCATGATCGTCGTAGATTCCAGCACCATCTCTCCCTCCGCAACGCGCAAATTCGCTGAGCGGGTCACGAAAAAAGGCGCGCAGTACGTGGATTCCCCTATGACCGGATCGAAAGCCGGCGCCGAAAGCGGCACCTTGCTCTTCATCGTTGGAGGCGAAGAGCCGGCCATCGAACGCCTGAAGCCGCTTTATGCCGCCATGGGCAAGAAAATCTTCCGTATGGGCGAAGTCGGCAAGGGTCAATCCGCCAAGTTGGTGATGAATCTGCAAATCGCGCTCATCTACGAAGGCTTTGCCGAGGCCCTCACCCTGGCCGCCAAGCTGGGGGTCGACGCGGAAAAGCTAATCCCGTTGGTGAACGCTTCCATGGTGAAGTCAGGCGTAGTCGAATACAAAGCGCCGTTTGTCCTCGGCCGCGATTTTTCCGCCAACTTCCCGCTCCGCCTCATGCGTAAAGATATCCGTCTCGCCCTTGACGCCGCCAAAGAAGTTCGCGTAAAGCTGCCCGGCCTCGAAACCGTTGAAGAAATCTACGAAATGGCCATCGAAGACGGCCACGCCGACCTCGACTACGCCGCTACCCTGCTCCTGCTGGAGAAGTGGGCAGGCGTGGAAGTGAAGGGCCAGGCGGCATGAGCAAAGAATCGACTCGCACAAGGCTGAGAGATTTGCTGGCGGAACGCGCCCTTATTCTCGGCCCCATCACTCTAAGCAGCGGAAAGCAGTCCAACCACTATTTCGATTGCCGGAGGCTCACGCTCAACTCCGAAGGAGCCGACCTAGTTGGTGACGCCGTCCTCGATGTGATTCAGGAGCTTCCTGAAAAGCCCCTCGCCATCGGCGGATTAACTCACGGCGCGGACCCGATCATTGTCGCGGTCATGATGAAGGCGCGCCAGCGCGGCTTGTCCATTGACGGTTTCTTCGTCCGCAAGGAAGCCAAGGCCCACGGCACCAAGAACCTGATCGAGAATGCGCCTAAACTCGGCACCAAAGTCGTGATCGTGGATGACGTTGTTACCGCCGGCGGATCAGTGCTCAAGGCTATCGACGACGCCGAGCAGGCCGGTTGCGAAGTGGTCGCGGCGATCACCCTCGTTGACCGCAAAGAAGGCGGCGGCGACAAAATCCGCGCCAAGATCGCGCGCTACATTCCGCTTTTTACTCTCGACGATTTTCGCGAAGAACTCAGCCGCGCCAGTTGAGAAATCGACCGCCCGTTCGTTGACACTAATCCTCGCAAACTGCTAAATTTAATGGTTCCTGAGCATTCGAAAGAGACCTTTCGCCCGATCACTACCTAGCAGACAATAATGGATGAAACGTTTCGACAAATAAGCGAATTACTGCTTGGTTCCATCCCAACCATTATTTTTTTCCTTTTGCTGTACGGGCTGTACACGGTGCTCGTCCATAACCCGCTGGCTGGGGTCCTGGCCGAGCGGCGTGCCCGCACTCAGGGCGCAATTGAAAAGGCCCGGGCCGATATTGTCTTGGCCGAGCAGCGCACCGCCGAGTACGAACAAAAGCTGCGGGACGCGCGAATCGCGATTCTGAAAGCTCAGGAAGCCCGCCGGACCTTGGCTTCGAAAGCCCGTGAGGCCGCCCTCGCCCAAGCCCGCACCCAGTCTCAGGCACAAGTGCAGCAGGCGCGCGCGGCCATCGAACAAGACAAGTTGGCGGCCAAGACTACGCTCGAAGCCGAAGCCGGGCGACTGGCGACGGAAATCATTCGCATCGTCCTCGAGCCGGCAATGGCGCGGGCTGGCGGTTAATAAGTCATGAAGAAGATGACAAGCTTCGATAAATTCCGAAAGCTCGGATTCAGAAAAATTGGCTTGCTGCTGGCCGCGGCAATGCTACTGTCGGCATTTGCTGCGGCTCAGTCGTCCCAGTCGCAGCCCGGGAACGCATCGGAGGCGCAAGTTTCCGCCGATCAAACAAAACCCGATCAGTCCAAGGAACCCGCAGCCGAAGACGAGACGACCCCGTTCAAACATTCCGCCTCGGTGAAACTGCTTGCGAAGATTACGGGGCTGAGCCTGGACGGTGCTTACTGGCTGGCCGTCGTTCTGAATTTCGCCATCGTCGCTGGCGTGATTGTTTGGTTTTCAAAGAAGAATTTGCCTGCGATGTTCCGCAGCCGCACCGCGACCATCCAGAAGTCGCTGGAAGAAGCCCGCACCGCCAGTGCCGACGCTAATCGCCGCCTGGCGGAAATCGAATTCCGCCTCAAGCATCTGGGCGAGGAAATCGGCCAGATGCAGGCGACCGCTGAAACCAGCGCAAGCGCAGAAGAAGAGAGAATTAAAGCTGCCGCCGAACAAGATGCACGCCGCATCGTCGAGTCGGCACAGCAGGAAATTGCTGCCGCCGCCCGCGCCGCACGCCGCGAGTTGACCGCGCACGCCGCCGATCTGGCTGTCACGCTCGCCAGTAAGCAGATTCGCGTGGACGCGTCCACCGATCAGGCTCTGGTGCGCCGCTTCGCAAAAGACCTTGCCAGCGATGGCGCGGCGGGAAAGAAGGCCTAGATTATGGCGACCGTCACCAACACGTACGCCCGCGCCTTCGCAGACGTAGTTATGTCCATGCGCCTCGATCCCGCCGTGGCTCTGGCCGAAGCACAGCAGATGGCAGCGTTCGCACGCGACAACAAAGGACTTCGGGAAGTGTGGGACGCGCCCGCGATTTCCGCTGAGAAAAAGCGCGCCGTGCTAGACAGCATTGTGAAGCGAGCCGAAATTTCGCGTCCAGTGCGAAATTTTGTTGCCGTACTGATCGATCACCGCCGCACCAGATTTATCGGCGAGATCGTCACCCAGTTCGCGCAAGAACTGAATCAGCGCCTGGGATTCGCCGAAGCTGAAGTAACGACCGCACGCGAGTTAAGCGCCGAAGAGCGATCCCGCCTTGAGGGCGACCTGGCAAACGTAACCCGTAAGCGAATCCGCGCCAGCTACACGAAGGATGCAACAATCCTAGGCGGCGCAATCGCCCGCGTAGGCAGCACGGTTTACGACGGCTCGGTAAAGGGACAGTTGGAGAGGATTAGAACCGCACTTAGCAGTTAGCACTTGGCCCATCGGGTTCCTTGCGAACCATCACAAGCCGAGAAGAGCTAAATACCAAGTGCTAAGTGCCAATTGCTAGAAGCTAGGAGCTAAAAGCTAGAAGCTGATTTTATGGCCCAAATCAAAGCAGACGAAATCACCCAATTAATCCGCCAGCAGATTGAGAATTACGAAGTCAAGATCGCGGTGGATGAAGTCGGCACCGTGCTCACTCTCGGGGACGGCATCGCCCGCGTTCACGGCCTCGATAAGGTCATGGCCGGCGAACTGCTCTCCTTCCCGCACGGTCTTGCGGGGATCGCGATGAACTTGGAAGAAGATCAGGTCGGCGTGGTGCTGCTCGGCGAATACACAGAGATCAAGGAAGGCGACGAGGTCAAGCGTACCGGGCGCATCATGAGTGTCCCCGTCGGCGACGCCATGATCGGACGCGTCGTGAATGCTCTCGGCCAGCCCATCGACGATAAGGGTCCAATCTCAACCGACAAATTCATTGCTCTGGAGCGCCTTGCTCCCGGCGTGATTGATCGCCAGCCGGTGCGCGAGCCCATGGCGACCGGGATCAAAGCGATTGACAGCATGATTCCCATCGGTCGCGGCCAGCGCGAACTGATTATCGGAGACCGCCAGACCGGCAAGACCGCCATTGCCATCGACACTATCATCAACAGCAAAGGCAATGACCTGATTTGCATTTACTGCGCCGTCGGCCAGAAGCGGTCCTCGATTGCGCAGGTGGTCAAGATTCTCTCCGACTACGGCGCCATGGATTACACCATCGTGCTCGCGGCGTCGGCGTCCGAGCCTGCTCCCATGCAGTACATCGCTCCTTACGCGGCGTGCGCCATGGGAGAGTATTTCCGCGATACCAAGCGTCACGCGCTCGTCATCTATGACGATCTTTCAAAGCACGCCGCTTCGTATCGCGAAATCTCGCTGCTATTGCGCCGCCCTCCCGGACGCGAAGCCTATCCCGGAGACGTGTTCTATCTCCACTCACGGTTGCTTGAGCGCGCGTCCAAGTTGAGCGACAAGAACGGCGGCGGCTCGCTGACCGCGCTGCCCATCATTGAAACCCAGGCAGGCGACGTCTCGGCGTACATTCCGACCAACGTCATCTCCATCACCGACGGTCAGATTTATCTGGAAACCGATTTGTTCAACCAAGGCGTCCGCCCAGCGGTAAATGTAGGATTGTCCGTGAGCCGCGTTGGCGGCAGCGCGCAGATCAAAGCCATGCGTCAGGTTGCCGGCAGCTTGAAACTCGAACTCGCGCAGTACCGCGAACTGGCGGCCTTCTCGCAATTCGGCAGCGACCTCGATAAAGCCACACAAGCGCAGCTCAATCGTGGACAGCGCCTGGTCGAAGCCTTGAAGCAAAAACAGTTTTCGCCGCTGCCGTTTTCCAAGCAAATCCTGATGATCTTTGCCGGAACCAGCGGCGTCCTCGATGATATGCCAGTCGAGCAAATAGGAGATTTTGAAACCGAACTATATCGCTACGTAGAGTCGGCGAATCCCGGCGTATTACGCACCATCATGGAGAAAAAGATTCTGGATGACGGCCTGCAGGCAGAAATGAAGAAGCTGATTAAGGAATGCAAAGAAGCCTTCGTGGCGGAGAAGCAAGCTGTAGCAGCAAAGTAGGTTGTGATTTTGGCCAACGACCGCTCTTAGCTTGCCCTGAGCGAAGCCGAAGGGACGAACGACCAACGACTGATTCATGGCTAACATTCTCGATATCCGGCGTCGAATTCGCAGCGTGATTAATACGCGGCAGATCACCCGCGCCATGAAAATGATCTCCGCCGCCCGGCTTCGTCGTGCCCAGGAGCGTGCGCTGGCAGCGCGCCCTTATGCACAAATGCTCACCAACGTCCTGAAGTCACTGGTTTCCCGAGCGGATATCTTCGATTCCGAGACCGGAGAACTTCTGCACCCACTTTTGGTAAAACGTCCCGAGCAGAATGTCCTTCTGATCGTGATCACCGGAGACATGGGTAAAGCCGGCGGATTCAACTCGAATATTTTGAAAGCTGCGACCAATTTTCTGAATTCCAAGTCCGGCAAAAATATCGAGCTTGAGACCATTGGCCGCAAAGGTCGCGACTTTCTCCGCCGCCGCTTCAAAGCCGCTGAGCCTCGAAAAGCAGACTCGACCGAAGCTCCCCAAATCACATTGGTCGGCGAACAAATCGGTGTCTTAAAAAAATTCGATTACACATTGGCTTCCGAGTTGGCTGAGCGCCTGATCGAACGTTACACCCGCGTCGAAATTGATTCGGTTTACATCGTGTACAACGAGTTCAAATCGGTAATTGCGCAGCGTCTGGTGGTGGAGCAGTTGTTGCCCATCGAGCACATTGGCGCTCCTGATATTGCCCGAGCCAGTGAAATGGATACCAAAGAGAAGCGGCGCGCTCTCGAGGCTGCGAAGGGCGCAGGCGTCTCCATCCGGGCCGCCGACACCAGCGAAATGGACGCTCATGCTGCCGCCTTCGCCGCCGCTCCGGTGGACTACATTTACGAGCAACCGCCGCAGCAGTTGTTTCGATCGCTTCTGCCGAAATACGTGGGTACACAGATTTTCCACGCGTTGCTGGAATCGGTGGCCGCCGAACATGCCGCCCGCATGACCGCCATGGAATCGGCCACCAAAAACGCAAGCGAAATGATCGATTCTCTGACGCTGGTGATGAACCGTGCCCGTCAGGCGAAGATTACGAAAGAGATTATTGAGATAGTGAGTGGAGCAGCAGCATTGTGAATAAGAAGCTATTAGCTTTTAGCTCTTAGCCGTTAGCTTGATTCCAAACCCGTACGAATTTGTGGTTAAGATCAGGCCTCTCGAACATCAACGGCAAAGCTTAGGAGCTAAAAGCTAAGAGCTGAGGTCTCATGTCAGACAACATTGGAAATGTAATCCAAATCACCGGTCCCGCCGTGGACGTACAGTTCACCGAGACCGCGATGCCGCCGATTTACCAGGCCCTTCGCATCGTCAGCGAGGGCTTTACCGTGCCTAAAGAAATCAACGTCATTGTGGAAGTGCAGCAACATCTCGGCGAAGGCCGCGTGCGCTGCATCGCCATGTCAGCCACTGACGGCATGGTCCGCGGGATGAAGGCCATTGACCAGGGCGGCCCAATCTCCGTCCCCGTAGGTCACGGCACTCTCGGCCGCGTCATGAACGTAATCGGCGAGCCCGTGGACAACCTCGGCCCCGTTGCTTACAAAGAGCGCCATCCCATCCATCGCACCGCCCCCTTGTTCGACGAACAGGCCACCACCGCTGAAATGTTTGAGACAGGCGTGAAGGTCATCGACCTGATTCAGCCATTTCTCAAAGGCGGAAAGATCGGCCTCTTCGGGGGCGCAGGCGTAGGCAAAACCGTCGTTATCATGGAACTGATCAACAACGTCGCCAAGCAGCACGGAGGATTCTCCGTGTTCGCCGGTGTCGGCGAGCGCACCCGCGAAGGCAACGATCTGTGGCTGGAAATGACCGAATCCGGTGTCATCAAGCCCGGAGATCCAGAACACTCCAAGGCCGCACTAATCTATGGCCAGATGACCGAGCCGCCCGGTGCCCGTTTGCGCGTGGCGCTTACCGGACTGACCGTCGCAGAATATTTCCGCGACGTGGAAGGCGCCGACACCCTGCTCTTCATTGACAATATTTTCCGCTTCACCCAGGCCGGCTCCGAAGTTTCCGCTCTACTCGGCCGCATGCCGAGCGCGGTAGGATATCAGCCCAACCTGGCCACGGAAATGGGTGAGTTGCAGGAACGCATCACCTCCACCAAAAAGGGCTCCGTCACCTCGGTACAGGCGATTTACGTCCCCGCAGACGACCTCACCGATCCCGCGCCGGCCACCACGTTCGCTCACTTGGACGCGACCACAGTGCTTTCTCGCGCCCTGACCGAAATCGGAATCTACCCTGCGGTCGATCCTCTCGCTTCGACTTCGCGCATTCTCGATCCGCGCATCGTCGGCCAGGAACATTACGATGTCGCTCAATCCGTGAAGAGAACTCTACAGACTTACAAAGACCTGCAAGACATCATCGCCATTCTCGGCATGGATGAGTTGAGCGAAGACCAGAAACTCACCGTAACTCGTGCCCGCAAGATCCAGCGCTTCCTGTCGCAGCCCTTCCACGTTGCCGAACAATTCACCGGCGCGCCCGGCCGCTACGTAAAGGTCGCCGACACCGTGAAGGGCTTCAAGGAAATCGTGGAAGGCAAGCACGACGAGATTCCCGAGAAGGCGTTTTATATGAAAGGAACAATAGACGAAGTGCTCGAAGCCGCCGAGAAATCGAAAGCGGCAGCGTAAAACCGTCGTTGGTCGTTGGTGGTTCGTCGTTGGCCAAAGACCTCAACGGTTTGCAGTTCTGAATCAGGTCCAGCAGGAAAGCCGGGAATTTGGGGTTTCCGGCCAACGACCAACGACGAACGACCGATGACTGACACCTTCCAACTCGAAATCGTGACTCCCGAGAAAATGGTCGTCCGCGACAATGCGGAGTCCATCCAAATTCCCGGACTAAACGGACAACTCGGCGTTCTTCCCGGCCATGCGCCGCTGATTACCGAGCTTGGCGCCGGGGAGATCGCCTACCGCGCCAACGGCCAGTCGTACCGTTTCTCGGTAGCCTGGGGATTTGCGGAAGTTTTGCAAGACCGCGTTACCGTGCTCGCAGAAACCGCCGAGCGCGCCGACGAGATTGATGTCCCCAGAGCGCAGCGCGCCCGGGCAGACGCCGAGCAGTCCTTGAAGTCTGCGCAGACGGAGGATGATTTCGCGCACGCGACAGCGAAGATTCGAGTGGCGCAAGCTCGAATCGAAGTCGCGCAGAAAAAAGACAGCCCGGCGTAGCTGCTCACGTTGCTAGAAGCCGACAACTAATAGCCGGGAACCAGATTTAAATGACCCGCCTTCGCATTTCCGCAATCTCTTACCTGAATACCGCGCCCTTAATGTGGGACTTCGATCACGCCAGCGCCGGCGGCGCTTTCGACATCGCTTACACACTACCCTCACAGTGCGCTTTGGAATTGGAACGAGGCACCGCCGACATCGGAATCATCCCCTCCGCCGCTTACGCAAACATCCCCAATCTTTCCATTCTTCCTGGGGTTTGTATCGCATCCAGACGAGCGGTCCGCTCAATTCTCTTGGTGAGCCGCAAGCCGTTGGACGCAATCAACACCGTCGCGCTCGACAGTTCTTCCCTGACCTCGGTGGCTTTGCTTCGCGTCTTGTTTGAAAAATACTGGGGCGGCGGCCGTCGGTTCAGTTCCCTTCCACCCGATCTCGAGACCATGCTGGCCAGGCACGATGCGGCCCTACTCATCGGCGATCCCGCTCTGAAAATAGATCGCTCACAGTACCAGACATGGGACCTGGCTGAAGAGTGGAACCGCTTCACCGGCAAACCTTTCGTATTCGCCTTCTGGGCAGTCACTCAAAACGCCGCCAAAACTTCTCGCCTGGATCTTGCTGCTATCTTTCAGGAATCCCGCGACCACGGCCTGCTCCCCGCCAACCTTGCCGAGATCACTAGAATTTGGGGCCCGAAACTCGGCCTTAGTAAAGAGGCCGTAGGCGACTACCTCACCGCCAACATTCATTATTACTTGGATGACGACTGCCTCGACGGGCTACGGCTTTTCTATCGCTACGCACACGAATGTGGCCTGCTACCGGGCGTACCCGAACTCCATTTTGCCGATGCAAAGCCGGCTTTGACTTGAGCATCCCAAAAAGCTCTGTCACGAAAATAAGCAATCATGAGGTAAAATAGCCGTGACACGCATGTCCCTGACCGAAGCCCAAGCCCTCGACCTCTACGCCTCCGACGATCTCATCGGCATCGGCATGGAAGCCGACGCCGTGCGTCGCAAACTACATCCCGAAGGCGTCGCCACTTACATCATCGACCGCAACATAAACTACACCAACTTCTGCACCGAGTACTGCACCTTTTGCGCGTTTTACCGTCCGCTGAAAGGCCCGCAGGCGAAAGAGGGATACATCCTCGACTTCGAAACCATCTACGAAAAGATTCGCGAGACTGTAGAACTCGGCGGCACCGGAGTCCTGATGCAAGGCGGCCTTCATCCCGATCTGAAAATTGACTGGCACGAGCGCATGCTGCGCGGAATCAAGGATCGCTTCCCCAAAATCCATCTCCATTGCTATTCCGCGTCAGAGATCATCGCCATCGCCGAGTACAGCAGCCTCACCATTCGCGACACGATTTCCAAATTGCGCGACGCCGGCCTCGATTCCATCCCCGGTGGCGGAGCCGAAATTCTCGACGACGAAGTCCGCCACCGCATCGCGCGCTTGAAGTGTCTCACCGC
>Ga0193751_1000714_pt1 | contig 24086 bp, 18 predicted proteins | sample L1c2metaG_FD_143050 | JGI IMG/M metagenome (GOLD analysis project Ga0193751, IMG submission 143050) | Soil microbial communities from a riparian zone of the East river system, Colorado, United States - L1c2 | ecosystem: Environmental > Terrestrial > Soil > Riparian zone | place: USA: East River... | reverse complement strand
CGGATTCAAATTGTGCGCCCACCGAAAACCAATTGGCTGATACCAAAGCTCGACCTCAACGTGAAGGGGGCCGTGCCCGTCAGGAATGGCGACGGAATACCGGATCGAATCCCCCGCGTCGGTAAACCCAGGATCGTCCGCCGCATCGCCAATGACCGCAATATCCGGATTCGCCGTCCGTTTCTCAAAGCCTGATGGCAGGAGCCGATTGTCCTTCAAATATCCGATCGCCGCCGACAGACCAGTCGTGACCTTGCCGGCCTGGTCTTTCAGAATCGGCTCATAAATCTGCACCTGGTCGGCACTGGTAATCTCCCGATAGTGGGGTTCGAAGCGCGCGGGATCGGCGTCGTTATCATTCCCATGAATGGAACCATCCGCATTCAATGCTCCCGACTCGAATACCGTTTTTCCCTCCGCATCGCGAACCAGCAGATGAAGCCATGCCCGCCGCGACGGAAATGCAGTCGGCAGCTTGTGGCCAGTCAAATTCTGAACAAACACATCCACCTTCAAATTTCCCGCAACCAACTCAATATTACGTATCGTGACGCGAGCCGCTTGCGACTGTAAAAACTCTTTCGTCCGTTGAGCTTCGGCCGTTAACTCCGCCGGCATCGCGGTCACGCTTAAATCATTGCGATAGCTGTTCAGCATGTTCAACACAAAAAAGTTTGCCCCCACAAATGTATGCTGCCGGACGCCCTGCCGAGGCTCGCCCAGCACCGCCGCGATCGGCGCACTCTCCTCCACTTGCGGCATGTGACAGGATTGGCAGCTGTTTTTCTGCGGATAGTCGCTGTGCTGCCATTCGAGGAAAGGCATCTGCTCTGGGAACAGCCCGATCTCTTTCCCGTCCGGCGCGAGAGATTTTGTGTACAGCGTGTGGCAGCTTGCGCACAGGGCTGAATCGTGAATATGAGCCGCTTCCGTGGGACGAAATCCTCCTGTGGAAGTCTGCATAATATGCGTCTGCCCGGCTTGAATCACAAACGGACCATATTCCGGATGATTCTCCTCCGCCTGCGGAGAATCCACCACGAATCCTCCGTTGAAACTTTCCCGGGTGCCCAGCTTCTCCTTTCCAATCTGGTGGCATACGGAACAAGACACTCCGTCTTCGGCGGACGCATTCTTCTTGGGATCAGCCTGAAACGGAATATGCGCGAACACTTCGCCAAGTCGGCCTTGCAGCTTGGACTCGTAGCGTGATATCGGCATGTGGCAATCCGCGCAGCCATCTTCAATGGCGGCTTTCGATTCCGGATGATCGAGGTCCTCCCGCCGCACGCTGGCCTGCCAATACGGATCGCGGGCAGAATTTGCCATGATGCTCGACCGCCAGTCGAAGCCGATCGATACGTCCTTGCCCGAAGGAGTCGTAAGTCCGTTATGGCAGGCCAGGCAGCGGTCGGAGGTCTGAAACGCCGGCTTCAACTCTTTCTTCTTTTCCGCCCCACTCATCGACACGGAGAGCGGCACAAGGAGGGCCAACCACGCAATCCAATAGCGAGCCGATGTTCGGTTTCGCAACATGATTACCAGCCCTCGTTCAACCGGCCGTCCTGCCAGTCCCAGAGCAGATACAACATCAACTGCACCGGCCGTCCAGCCGTGTTATTCATCGGCACGCGCACTCCGAGATCGCCTCGAATGTGCTGCCGTCGGCTGATGGTCACCTGCATTTGCGGCAACAAATCCCAGTTCGTCCTCGTGTTGTCGACCAGATCGCGTGCCGCAAGGAACTCCACCATGGGAGACCACACCCGTCCTAGCCTGTGATCCCTCGCAAAGCTCTGGCCCAGCGCCGTATTAAAAAAAATGGATTGAGGCGAAATATTCGTATGCCGCGGCAGGTCGGCGCCGAGTTGCGTCTGAATAAAGGTATTAGTGCGAAATAGCTGATCAAATGCAGCAAAGGTCTCGAAAGTCGTAGTTCCACTCCCAAATCCCCGCGCCCTGTTGCCGGTCGGCAGAAGCACGCTTCCCTGCAGGCTGAAGATCGATCCCGACTGCAAGCTCGAGAACATCACCCGCTTCACACCGAATGTCGTATCCCCGACGCCGCCGTACCACGTGTGATTTTGATCCTGAAAGGTAACTGGAACATCGATCTCAATCTGATTGTTCATTCCAAAGCGCTGTTCATGAATCATGTGGGTCGTCACGCCCGCAGCGCCTTTGGCGTTGACCGCCGTCGAGACCACGGCTTCGTCCTCCGGATAAGCCTTCTCCGTCACCAGCGCTCTCGGCAGGTTCAGCTCGCCGCGCGGCCAATGCCTATTACGGCAGAAGCCGCGCAGATACTGGATGACCTGGTTAATCTGCTTGGGGCTGAGCGCTTCTCCAAAGGACGGCATAATCTGCGAGAATCCGCGGTTGGGCCCGCCATGAGTGATCACTGCTCTCCAGGCTAGATTGTCTTCTGGCGTGGTCTGATCGCACTTGGTGAAATCCGGAAACGTTCGCGGCGGTTCGAAGCCGGCAATGGATTTAGGAGTTCCCGTTCCATCAGGGCCGTGACAGGCGACGCACGCCGACTTGAAGATTTGCTCCCCGGTTTCCAACTGCGCCGGGGAATTACCTTGCGCCCGCAGCACGCCATCGCAGGCGCAAATCGCCGCTGCCACCACGACGATGATTGTTATGCAGCGGCCTCCCCAGCGAGGAGGCTTCTTCTGTGACATGCATTCTTCCTGAATTCAGTTAAAGAGTAGCTCGTTGAATCACGAGTGATTTATCAGAATCGGATGCGGAGTGGCAAGCCAAGGGTTCTTAGATTATTGCCTGCCCCGCAAACCTACGCGCTCGGCGAAGCCAGCTTTTGAACTTCGGGCGTTTCCCCGCCCAGCCAATCCGGATGCTTGGCGGTCGAGTCGAAGTGCGACGACGTCTTGAACAACTCATACTTTCCCGCCATCGCCACTTCTTTCGTCTTCGCCAGTAGTTGCGCAATCTGCTCTCGATTCATGGGCTGAAACGTTTTCGCGGCTTCAAAAGCCTGATCAAGAATCTCCGGCTTATCAATGCCCGTGATCACCACCGACGTGGGCAAGCTCAGCGCGTAGTGCAGGCACTCAATCGGCGACACGGTCTTGCTCTTTAAAATCACGCTGTCCCCCATCGACTTCATGCCCAGCACTCCGATTTCTTCCTTCACCAACTCCGGCAAAACCATTTGCCCAAAACTGCGGAAGTGCGCATCCATTACGTTCAAAGGCATCTGCACAGTGTCGAAGTGGAAGCCGTGCTCCGCCGCCACTTTCAACATGTACAAATGAATGTGCGGATCCTTGTGCCCGGTGAATCCAATGCGGCGAATCTTGCCCGCGTTCTTGGCGGCCACCAGCGCTTCGTTAGCGCCGCCTTCGGCGAAGATTCGGTCAGGATCGTCGAACCGGATGATTTCATGATGCTGCACCAGATCGATGTGATCGGTCTGTAACCGCTCCAGAGAAGTCTCGAGCTGGCGCTCCGCAGCGTCTTTCGTGCGGCCATCGATCTTCGTCATGAGAAATACTTTCTGGCGATATCCGTCCTTCAGCGCCTTTCCCATGCGGATCTCGCTCTGGCCTTCGTTGTAGTCCCAACTGTTATCCATGAACGTAATGCCACGATCGATGGCAGCGCGGATGAGACGAATGCTGTGATCGTCAGAGAGCGAATGCTGCCCCAGATGGAATCCACCCATTCCAATCGCCGAAACTTTCTCCCCAGTACGGCCAAGCATGCGATAAAGCATTTCGCCCTTTCGGGTTCCGGCGGAGGAAGCGAGTGGAATCTGATTCATGGACCCATTCTCCTGAGTTGCGCTAAATTTTGCGCTGGATTTTTCTTGAGCCAAGGCGGAAGGAAGCGTGCTAGCAGCGCCGCAAATGGCGGCGGCTTTGAAAAATTCCCGGCGTTTCATCGCGAGACCTTTACTTAACGTTGGAGTCTACCTAGATTGAGATGACAGGTAGAAGGTTCGGCGTTGCCGCCTATTCTTTTTCCCTAAAAATCCGGCACGGCATTCCGTTATACTGGCAGCCGGCGTACAGGACGCCGCCCGTCCGCGGACAGGACTGAGTCCACCTGAGCGACATTTGCTGATTAGGGTTCTCGCGAACCTCCTTTCGCCCGCTGCAGCGGACTCCGGGCATGACCACGAAGGAGGTCCGTCATGTCTCGCAAGCGCACTGGCAATTCCACTAGCACCACTGCTCGTAAGTTCAACGATCGTCACTTTCCCGTTCGCCCCAATCTCGATCAACTGAAACATCAGGCCAAGGATCTGCTGCGTGCGGTAAAGCAGGGCGACCCTGCTGCCATCGCGGAACTCCGCAAACATCACACCAAACCAATCGACCCCGCTCAAGCCAAACTCGCCGACGTGCAAGCCGCGCTGGCTCGCAGCTACGGGATTCCGAGTTGGCCGCGACTGGTCACTGCATGCCGCATGACCGATGCAATCTGGCGCGGCGACGTCGACACCGTCCGCGAACTCGTATTGAAAGATCCTCGGTTGCTGCATGAAAGTGCGGGCGGCATGGCCGACAGCAACTGGGGCCCGCCCATGTCCTACGCTGCCAACGTTGGGCAGGATGCGATCATCGCCATGCTGCGCGAGCTGGGCGCGGAAGATCTGCAGCATGCCTTCGACCGCGCCTGCCTGCAGGGCCAACTCGAAACGGCGCGGCGATTGCACGCGATGGGTGCTCGCGTCGTCCAGGGGTTGGTCATGGGCCCGTGTGAGACGCTGAACGCCGACGGCCTCGCGCTGTTATTCGAACTGGGTGCCGAACTGGCCGATGCCGACGGCGACCGCCTCGCGCCGGTCGCATTACTTCTGCAAACCTATTGCCGCGGACCAAAGTCGAAACATCGCTGCCTCGAACTGGTGGCCGAGCGCGGAATTGCTTTTCCCGACACGCCCCCAATGGCAATGCATCGCGGCCGCATCGATTTACTCGAAGCGCACCTGCGCCGTGACTCTCACCTTCTCAGTCGAACTTTTTCTCACGAAGAAATCTATCCCCCGGAGTTAGGTTGCCACGCCGACCATTCCCTCGCCCTGCACGGCACGCCCCTCGCCGGCACGACTCTGCTGCACATGTGCGTCGACTTTGACGAAATCGAAATCGCTCACTGGCTGATCGATCATGGCGCGGACGTGAACGCGAAAGCCGACATTGACTCCGACGGCTTCGGCGGGCATACGCCTCTGTTCGGCTGCGTAGTGTCGCAAAGCTATCTCTGCGGCCGCCAGCGCGACGCCGAGTTCGCCCGCCTGCTGCTCGATCACGGCGCCGATCCCAACGCCCGCGCATCCTTGCGGAAGCGCTTGCGCTTCGTCCCCGACGAGTCCATGCACGAATACCGCGACGTCACGCCCCTCTCCTGGGGCGAGCGCTTCTACAGCCCCGGCTCCCACGGCCACTCCTGGATAAACAAGACAGCGATGCAAGTGATCGCAGAACGCGGAGGACATGGGTGATTCTCAATTCTTGCGACTAGCAGTAACCATTCCAACGGCGTCATCCTGAACGGAGCCGTTCTTCAGGCGAAGTGAAGGATTCGCGCGACTCAGTCGCGGCCGGCCGGGTGCCCCACTCTTGTCGCGTTTTTTGCGACAAGGGTGGGGATTTTGATCTCGATGAATAATCCAAGGTCGTACCTGCATCGTATCCGACAGCGCGTTGCGAACGCAGAATCAAATTCTGCTTGCACACTTGTCATGCAGCCTTGCCGCGTGCTAACGTGCGCCGTTCCTTATTTCTGTTTCGTATCAGTTCGACAGGACGATGCAGCCGAACTCTTTCCATCCCAGGCCCTAGAAGGATTCCTTTATGAGCAGCCCCGCGACCAACGTGCCCGGCAAGAAACACGTGCCGTTTGTTCCCGAAACTATGGAGATGAAGGAGTTCACGCTGCGGGCCATCCTGCTCGGACTGTTCATGACAGTCGTGCTGGGTGCAGCCAATGCCTATCTCGGGTTGCGCGCCGGCATCACGATTGCGGCGACGTATCCGGCGGCGGTGATTGCCATGGCGGCGATGCGGGCCTGGAAGGGATCGCTCCTAGAAGAAAATATCGCCCGAACCGCAGGCTCCATCGGAGAATCGGTCGCCGCGGGTGCAATCTTCACCCTGCCTGCGTTCCTGCTAGCCAAAGCATGGCCGTCATTCCGCCCCGCAGACGCTTACTGGAAGTCGACGGCGCTGATCATGGTCGGAAGCATTCTGGGTGTTCTCTTCATTTCTCTGGTTCGCCGCGGCATGGTGGAAGATCCAGAGCTGCCTTTCCCCGAATCGCTGGCGGCTTCGGAGATTCACAAGGCCGGACAACGCGGCGCGCAAGCCGCGAAGTATCTCTTCTGGAATATTGGCCTCGGAGGAGTGGTCTACATTCTGGGAAAGTTCGGCCTGTTCGCGGCCGATACCGACCTGCATGTGGGCGTGGGCAGTCTGGGACACAGCCAGGTTCGTCTCGGCACCGCGGGAAGCACGAATGTAGTCGCGACCGGAGGAACCACTATCTTCGCTGCCCCGAGCGTGAGTCCCGCTTATCTGGGCGTAGGCTACATCATCGGCGTCAGGCTCGCATCGATTCAGTTCGCGGGGAGCGTACTGGCCTGGGGTTTGCTGGTTCCACTGTTCATCTTTTTTCTCGGGCCGCAACTCAAGGCATACATTCCCGCGGACACTCCTGAGAATTGGGCCACCATGGCCGACGCGGTCTGGCGATACATCGTGCGTCCCATCGCTGTCGGCGGAATGCTGGTCGGTGCCGCATACACACTATTCAAAATGCGCGCCAGCCTCACCGCCGGGCTGGGCAAGGCATTTGCCGACCTGCGGCAAACGTCCGCAGAGCAAGCCAAGCTGGCTCGTACCGAACGCTATATGAGTTCGAAAATCGTCTTCAGTCTGATCGCCGGAATGTTTGTTCTGATGTGCCTGCTCTACATCAAAATCTCCGGATTGCTGTGGCCCGCGATTTTGGCAGCCGTGGTGATGATTCTGGTGGGATTTTTCTTCGCCACCGTCTCGGGCAATCTGGTCGGATTCATCGGCTCCTCCAACAATCCGATCTCCGGCCTGACCTTATCAACCCTGCTGATCGCCGCCCTGCTGATGGTCGCGCTCGGAGTCTCCGGCACTGCAGGAGTGGCCGCGGTCTTGGGAGTAGCCGCTGTGGTCTGCGTATCCTCAGCGGTAGCAGGCGAACTTCTGCAGGATTTCAAGGTCGGCTACATTTTAGGAGGCACTCCCCAGAAAATTCAGACTGCAGAATTGATCGCGGTAGTGGTAGCCAGCCTAGTCATGTATTTCCCGCTGATGCTGCTGCATGAAGGCAGCATCAAAGCCGGCGGCGTAGGCTTTGGCGGCCCGGAACTTCCGGCGCCCCAAGCCGGCCTGATGGCGACTTTGGCCTTGGGCATCGTGGGCCACGATATGGCCTGGCCGCTCGTAGTCGTGGGAATCCTTTTCGGCATCGCGATGATCATGATGCAGGTGAAGAGTCCCATGCTGGTGGCGGTCGGTATGTATTTGCCGTTCGGCACCACATTCGCAATTTTTGTGGGCGGCGTGTTTCGCTCCCTTGGCGACTGGCTCGCCGACCGCCGCGGCTTCAATAGCGCGCAGAAAGCTCGCGTGGAAAATGCCGGTGTCCTGGTCGCTTCCGGTCTAATCGCCGGCGAAGCTTTACTCGGCCTGGTCTGGGCCGGATTGCAGTTCGTTCCCAGCTGGGGAGCGCCCAACCATCCCCCGCAAATCTTCAGCAATCCCTCGTACTTGGTAGGAGGCATGATTGTGCTTGCCGGATTAGCGGCTCTGATGATGTTCTTGCCGGTTTCAGCCGCCGGAGATCCCAGCGAACCGGCCCCTCCAACAGCGATCATGTAGCAGCCTTGTGTCTAGCAGTCTGTGTGGCGCGGGCGCCCCCGCCCGTGTTTGCCAGGAAGTCTCATCTCCATCTAAATCCCGCTGCAAGAAATAGTTATATCCCGCATCCGAACTACACACCGGTGAACCGCCAATTCCTCCATCCACCCGCTCAATTCAGCTATTGAATCCGTCTCCCGGCATTTAAGGCAAAAATCGTTGCGTGCCCGAAGACCCTCTGATAGCCTTATTTAGGACTTCTTCTCGATGTGTCGCCACGCGGCGACCCCGTGGATTTCCGGTTTCCCCCGACATAGAGTCGCAGTTTTTCTGCACCAGCCGTGCACGAAGGAGACACACAACTTGGCATCAAAGAACCGTTATTTATTCACATCCGAATCCGTCACCGAAGGCCATCCCGATAAGATCGCCGACCAGATTTCCGACGCCATCCTCGACGCCTGCCTCACCGAAGATTCTTTCAGCCGCGTCGCCTGCGAAACTCTCACCGCCACCGGCCTGGTTGTCATCGCCGGCGAAATCACCACCAAAGCCTACGTCGATTTCCAGCAAGTCGTCCGCGGCACCGTTCAATCCATCGGCTACGATAATGCTCTCCACGGCTTCGACTGCAACACCTGCGCCGTCATCTCGAGCATCAACAAACAGTCCGGCGACATCGCCATGGGCGTAGACACCGGCGGCGCCGGCGACCAGGGAATGATGTTTGGCTATGCCGTCGACGAGAACGCGGAGTTGATGCCGACTCCCATTTCTCTGGCGCACAAGCTGACCATGCGGCTCGCGCAGGTTCGCAAGAATGGAACGCTTCCCTTCCTTCGTCCTGATGGAAAATCCCAAGTTACCGTTGAATATGACGCGAAGGGCAAGGTGCTTCGCGTGGATGCGGTGGTCATTTCGACGCAACACTCGGAGACTGTCGCGAATGATGAATTACGCGCGGGGATTCTGAAACATGTAATCCAGGCGGTGATTCCGGCTCACTTGCTGGACGAGGACACGAAGTATCACATCAATCCTACGGGACGGTTTGTGATTGGCGGGCCCATGGGCGACACCGGCCTCACGGGACGCAAGATTATTGTCGACACTTACGGTGGCATGGGACGCCACGGTGGCGGCGCCTTCAGCGGAAAAGATCCGACCAAGGTCGACCGCTCGGCGGCTTACATGGCACGGCACATCGCGAAGAATGTGGTCGCGGGCGGCTTGGCCGGACGCTGTGAGGTGCAACTGGCATATGCGATCGGTGTGGCCGATCCCGTCAGCGTGCTGGTTGAGACGTTCGGTACGGAGAAAGTGAATCCCGAAATCATGCCGGATTTGATCCGCTCGCACTTTAAGCTGACGCCGCGCGGGATCATCGAATCGCTGAATCTACGGCGGCCGATTTATAAGAAGACCGCGGCTTATGGGCACTTCGGGCGCAGCGATGCGGACTTCACTTGGGAAGCGACTGACAAAGCGGCCAAGCTGGCCAGCGATGCGGGCTTGAGGGAGCCGGTTGGAGCGGCTCGCAAGTAGGGTTCAAAATCCCCACCCTATCGCAAAGTACGCGATAGGATGGGGCACCCGGCTTCGGCAAATCCCCACTTCTCGCAAAAGAGGCGAGAAATGGGGCACCCGGCTCGAATTATCGTCGGTAATTAAAACTAGTTTTTCTGCGCTTAAAGCGTGCCACATAGGAGAAGCATGTCAACAGCAGCAGTGAATTGTGATATTAAGAACGTAGAATTGGCTGACTTGGGCAAGAAGCGGATCGATTGGGCGAACCAGTCCATGAAAGTGCTGCAGATCATCCGCAAGGAGTTCATCAAGAATCAGCCGCTGAAAGGCGTTCGCATTTCGGCGTGCCTGCACGTGACGGCTGAGACCGCGAATCTGGGTATCTGCCTGCGCGATGGCGGCGCCGAAGTAGTACTCTGCGCCTCCAATCCGCTGTCTACGCAAGATGACGTGGCCGCCAGCCTGGTGCGCGATCACAACATTCCCGTCTATGCGATCAAGGGCGAAGACAACGACACTTACTACAATCACATCCTGGCCGCGATCGATCACAAACCGCACATCACCATGGACGACGGCGCCGACCTGGTCACGATTCTGCACACCAAGCGCACTGATGCGCTCGACGACGTAATTGGGGGAACCGAAGAGACCACGACCGGCGTCATCCGGTTGCGCGCGATGGCGAAAGAAGGCGTGCTCAAGTTCCCGATTGTCGCGGTGAACGACGCCGACACGAAACATTTGTTCGACAATCGCTACGGCACGGGACAGTCGACGATCGACGGAATCATCCGCGCCACGAATTTCCTGCTGGCGGGCTCGAAGTTCGTGGTGGCCGGCTACGGCTGGTGCGGCCGCGGACTGGCGAGCCGCGCGCGCGGCAACGGCGCGGAAGTGATCATCACCGAAGTCGATCCCACCAAAGCGCTTGAGGCCGTGATGGACGGCTTCCGCGTAATGTCGATGACCGAAGCTGCCAAACTCGGTGATGTCTTCTGCACCGTGACCGGCAACAAGAGTGTACTCACCAAAGAGCACTTCGACCTCATGAAAGACGGCGCGATCATCTCGAACTCGGGCCACTTCAACGTGGAGATCGACATCCCGGCGCTCGACAAGATGTCATCGTCGAAGCGCACTACGCGCGTGTTCGTGGAAGAGTATTCGCTGAAAGACGGCCGCAAGATCAACCTGCTGGGCGAGGGCCGCCTCATCAACCTGGCCGCGGCGGAAGGCCATCCCGCGTCAGTCATGGATATGAGCTTCGCCGACCAGGCACTCTCGGTCGAGTACATGGTGAAGAACAGCAAGAAGCTCGAGAAGACGGTCTACAAAGTCCCCGACGAACTCGACAAGCGCGTGGCGAAGCTGAAGCTGGAGTCGATGGGGATTAAGATTGACCGGCTGACGCCGGAGCAGGAGGAGTATCTGGCGGGGTGGAGTGAGGGAACGTAGGGGCAGACGTCGGACCTCAGACGTTGGACCTCAGCAAGACTCATGTGGGGACAGCCGCCCTCGGCTGTCCAGCGGTCCGGAAGTATCGGGCCGCTATTTTTTTTGGCGGCTGCCCCGAGGGTCCTGCGGGCGCGCATGAGGAGTGGATCATCCGCTCAATGCGACCTTCCATTTCGGGCTGTTCTGCAAAATTTCCCCGGGTCTGCCTTTACGCAACGGCGGCACGATAGCGCGCCATCCTGAGTACGGTAGAACTCCCTAAGACGACTGAGATTCGGAACAGAGTGCAGGGATCCTTCGACTGCGCATGCGGATTCAGAAGGCGAATCCACACGCTTCGCTCAGGATGACAGGGCGTTTTGGATGGTTTACCGCAGCGGCTAAAGCCGCGTGTGGAGCGCGATGATTTCGGCATCGACTGAAGTCGCGGCCGTCCCGATTTCGGTATCGACTTGCAGATGAGAATCTGCGAAAGAGCTATGCGGCTTTCTTCTTTGTTTGGGTCTGCTTCTGCTTCTTTACGTAGGACAGACCGCGGCGGAGTTCGGAGCTCAGGTCGGTGGATTCTGTCGCGATGTGGACGGGTTCGGCGGTTTCACGTCCCATCCAGCGATTCAGTTCTTCTGGCGAAGCCTGGATGCGACGTCCTTCGCGGGTGACGGGCATGCCGGATTTTGCCCAGCGTTGCGCGGTTGAGATTGGCAGGCCCAGGAATGTGGCGATTTGGCGCCAGCCTTTTAGTGGGGTGGAGGACGGTTCGGGCTTGGGTGTGGCGAGCTTTGGTTTGGCGTGTTTTGGCATGGGGAATCTGTCTTCTCTTCTTCTCTCCTTCGATGCTTGGAACAATTCTTGGGCTGGTGGGGAATTTGGTTGTGCCGCAGGTTGCGGCCCGATACGTCCGGGCCGCCGGACAGCCGGGGGCGGCTGTCCCCACATGGGTTGTGATGGGCACCGCGGCGTATTCCCAAAATGGGAATTTTGGCGGATTTATTTTATGCGGGACTTATGGGACGGAGCTTAGCCACCCCTTCTTGATTAATACATGGCGGGGAAAGCTTTTGTGTGGCGTCAGGCACTGCGTAATCTGAGAAGGCTCCCATCTGTTTCGTTCCTCCCGATACATGCCGCTGGTTCGTTCCGGAAATCTGCCGATAAGAAGTATGAAGTCTGTCGAATAACACTCGAGTTCCGTCCACAGGATCAGGATCCGAAATAGACGGATTCCGCATGGGTTGAGGAGGACGTGGCTGGAATGACAAAGATCCTGCTTGTGGATGACAGCAAGTTTCTGCGGCTCGCAACCGAGCGGGCGCTGGCGCGGGCAGGCTACGAGGTAAGGACGGCTATGGACGGAGAGGAGGCGCTGAAGATTGCGCGCGAACAGAATCCGGACGTGATCCTATTGGATATGCTGCTGCCGAAGATGACGGGACCGGATGTGTTGAAGGCTTTGAAAAGCGATCCGGCGACGGAACGGATCGCTGTCGTCGCATTCACGGGCCTTTCGCAGAAGAACGCGATCCGGCTGGAGCAGGATGGCGCGTGCGCATTTCTAGATAAAGCGGCGCTAGGATTAGACAAGGGGTCGGAAGCGTTATTGGTGGCGCTGGCGCGCATCATGCGCGAGTTGAAGCTGGAGGTTCCGGCAGTGGTCCTGGCAAAGTAGAGGTACGGCTTTGGAACCATTCCCATGTCTCGCAAAGGAGGCGAGACATGGGGCACCCCGGCATGGGGGCGTCCCCTGCTGTAACCTTGGCAAAACGATTGCCGCGAAAGATGGAAAAAGAGACGTTGCCAGCAACGTCTCTACGAGAAGGGCACTACTAGACTAGCCGCGCACGCTGATCTTGGAAAAGGAGAGCACGGCGCGGCTCGACGTGGGGCGGCCCATGGACAGCGCCGGACGAAACGTGGTGAAGATCAACATGCGTTTGACTTGCGGCAATACTTCCTTGGAATCCTGAGTGTCGGAAAGAATGCGGTAATCCTGCACGCGTCCGTTCGCGTCCACATAAGCTTCGATCACCAGCGAGTCTGCATCGATCGTGTCCAGAGTCATGCCGAACGCACTCTGCTCCAGTTGCGGCGCGGTGTTGACCATGACCAGCGGCACATCGTTCCCTGCCTGCACGGAAGATGGCGCGACGAAATAAACCATCGCGATCCCGAAAATGATCAGCGCGCTCAGGAATCCTGCGGTTGCTGGAACCATGAAGGCTCGGAAAGCATTCTCCAAACGTACTTGCAGCGCCTCGAATGGGGGGCGCCGGTCGCGGGCTGCTTCACGGGAGATCGCGAGCCGCAACTTCAGCCCCAGATCCGCCGGAACCCTGGGACGGGCCATGCTGAACAGCAACTGCTGCGTCTGGCGCAAGCCCTCATACCCATCGTGGCAAGCAGCGCAATCCGACAAGTGTTCGTGCAGCGCGAGCATCTCCGTCCCCGTCACGGCTCCGTCCAAGTACGGCGAGAACAACCGCCTCGCCTGCGGGCACTGCAGTCTCAGAATTTCCCCTGTGCCCTTCATGGCATCACCTCGACCCTTCTACCCCCTCCAGCCACCTGCGACCGCAAAGTCCGTTGTTCTTTATTATGTTTATGTTCTTTACTGTCCGAACTATTCGACATCGGAGCGGTCAATCCCAGTTCATTCCCAACCTCGCGCACGTAGGGCGCTAGCCTGTGCCGCAGTGCGTCTCTGCCGCGTGTCAGTCGCGATTTCACCGTACCCAGCGAAATCTCCAGCACCTCGGCAATCTCTTCGTAGGACATCTCTTCCAGGTCGCGCAGAATCAGAGTCGTGCGGTAGGGTTCCGGCATGTGCCTCAACTCCTCTTCCACGCGATGCTGCACTTCGTGATGTGCGACCCTGTCAAAAGGCGAATCCGCATGATCCATCAGCGCCACTTGCATAGCATTTTCGCCGGTGCTCGGTCCAGATTCCGATGGCTCGATCGAAGTCTCTTTCGCTTTGTGGCGAAACCACCACCGCCGCCGATTCGCCGCCTCGTGCAGGGCAATGCGATAGATCCAAGTCTTGAGACTCGATCCGCCATGAAAATGTTTCATGCCGCGAAACACTTTCAGAAAGACGTCCTGCGTGGTATCGGCCGCGTCCGCCGGATCGTTCACGATGCGGTAGACCAGCCCATACACCGGCTGCTGAAACTCGCCAATCAGCCAGGCGTAAGCCGTTTCCGAGCCGGCCTTCAGCTCCGCGACGATGGCCGCTTCTTCGTGCGAGCGTGCTCCGATTGCACTTGCCAGATCACCCAAGGTGGTTGCTCCCGCCATGATGGCGTCCCCTTGATTATAGGATTTTCCACCCTACTGCGCCCTTTAAAATTCGCTGCCTGGCCAAGTCCGGCACAATGCTGGCGGAGCCGTGACTCTCACCCAACATAGACTCCGGCGGCGTGTCTAGGGTTCCCAAGGGTAAGTGATTTATTTTCAGCGTATCAGGGCGGTTCGCGGAACATAAAACACATGCGCCCGGCGCAGGGATCAGCGCGGAGAAGGAAAGTCACCTGTCATAAGTTACCAGCGTGATCGGATGCTCGCGGCGATCCCGACCCAGGCCGCGGCGATAGCTATACGATCTTGCGCATAGCATTCAAGAAAAACTCGTTCTGTTCCGGCGTTCCGATGGTTATTCGGAGGCAAGTCGGGGCGCCCCACCCATTCAGCGGACGTACGCTGACGCCCTGGCTGCGCAGTCGACTCGCGACGACTGAAGCGTCTTCTCCAACGTCGCAATAAAGAAAGTTCGCGGCGGTGGGAACAACGCGAGGTCCCAATTCCAACAATTCGTTCGTCAGAATTAGCGCCTGCGACGCGTTGTTCGAAACGACGCGTGCAATATGATCGCAGTCATCGAGCGCAGCCTTGGCTGCCACCTGGGCCAGGGAGGCAACCGAGTATGTGTTGCGCATGCGCGCGCAGTACGACAGAAGTTCCGCCGGACCTAGCCCATATCCCACGCGGAGGCCTGCAAGCCCATGCGCTTTGGAAAACGTTCGCAGCACAATCACGCCGGCGCCTCGCCGCACGTATTCGAGCGAATGTGAATATTCAAGCTTCCGCTGGGTCGCGAAGTGCATTGCGAAGTCGTAGTATGCCTCGTCGAGAACGACCACCACATGGCTCGGAACCTTTGCGAGGAAATGATCGACGGCCGCGGCCTCAAGCATCGTCCCAGTAGGATTGTTGGGATTCGCCAGGAAGACAAGACGCGTATTCCGGTTAATCGCAGCCAGGATCGCCTTGAGATCGAAGCCATCATCGAGCATCGGAGCCTGGATCAACTGCGCGCCGGTGGCATGTACAGCCATTCCATAAATAATGAATGACCGCTCGCTGGTTACCGCGTTCAGGTCTGGCGCCAGCATCGTCTGGCACAGCAACGCCAGCATCTCGGTCGAGCCGGCGGTCACGAGAACTTGCTCTATTGGCACGGCGTGGAAAGCGGCTAGCTTGTGGCGCAGCTCGGTGCAATCGTCGTCGGGATAGTAGTGCGACGCAGCCAGCGTTGTGTGCATGGCTTCAATTGCGCACGGCGACGGCCCAAAAGGATTCTCGTTGGAATCGAGTTTGATCAGTGGAGGCTGAGTTTCCCGGGGATCTTTACCTGGGGACGGCGCCGGGAAATAGCCTGCCATACTGCGAGCCGGCTTCGAAACCAGATCAGAAAATCGGCTCATGGTCGCCGCGCATTTAGGACGTGCGCTTCTTGCTGACTGTCGCGCCGGCCTTGCTCGCGGATTTCAACTTTTCCACTTCCCGCAAGGTGAGGGATCGAAATTTTCCGGGGGGAACGTCGAGCGTCAGCGGGCCGTAGCGAACACGCTTGATTTTTTCCACATGATGGCCGACCGCCTCAAACATGCGCCGAATCTGGCGATTGCGACCCTCGATCAGCGTGATCTCATACCAGGGATTCGCCGCTTCTTTCACCACGCGCACCAGAGCCGGTCCGGTCTTCACGCGCTTGCCGTCGTCGGTGGCGATGGAAACTCCGGCGCGCAGTTTGGCGATCGCTTCTTCCTTGGGCGTGCCCGCGACTTTTACGACGTAAGTCTTGGCGACGTGCGAAGCCGCCTTCATCAAGCTGTGCGCGAGGTCGCCGTCGTTGGTCAGCAGCAGTAATCCTTCGCTGGCATAGTCCAGACGACCGATGGGGTACACGCGGCCTTTGACGCCGCGAATCAGATCCATGACTGTCGGACGCTTTTCCGGATCGCTCATGGTGGTGACATAACCCTTGGGTTTGTTCAACAGAAGGTAGACGTGGCGCTGTGCGCCGTGAAGAAGTTTTCCGTTCACGCGGACGTGATCGTTTTCGGGATCGGCCTTGCTGCCGAGTTCAGTAACCACTGTCCCGTTGACCTGCACATGGCCGGACGAAATCAATTGCTCGGCCTTGCGGCGAGAGGCGACGCCAGCAGCGGCGATAATTTTTTGCAGGCGTTCCAGTGGCATAATGAAATCCGAGCCCGCAGATGCAGAAATAAATGTTTCTTCAACGTGTGGGTGGGAATTATTCTTTCGCCCATTCGGGGCTCGCTCATCTTTTGTGACAATCCCACGGCTTGCGCCGTGGGCTGCATTCTTACGCCGCTCCCCGGCTAAACTCGTCAGCCTGCTTTTTCCGTTTCGTGCACACTCGCAGATGCAGGCGAATCCTCAGTGGAAACACTCTCAGTGGAGTGGACATCGTTCCCTTCGTCTGCACTCTCTGCGGGGATCAGTTCCGACTGGAATGATTCGGCGACCAACTTTTCGAATTCCTCCATGCTGGGCAATTCGTTCACATCTTTCAGCCCAAAGCGCATCAGGAATTCCTTGGTCGTCTTGTAAAGAATCGGACGGCCGATCACCTGCTTGCGTCCGGCTGTGGTGATCAGCTTGCGATCCAGCAGCGTCCCAATCACACCGCCGGAATCGACGCCGCGAATGTCGTTGATTTCGGGTACAGTGACGGGCTGCTTGTAGGCAATTACGGCCAGAGTTTCGAGCGCCGGCAGCGACAGACGGATCGGCGGCTTCAGGCTCTTAGCGAATGCCCGCACCACCTCGTGCTGCTCGGGCTTGGTCGACATGCGGTATCCGCCGGCAACCTGGCGGATTTCGATGCCGTGATTAGGCGCGCCATATTCCCCGACCAAATCTTCGAGACACGAGCGCACGCGCAACTTCATCTCCGCCTCGTCGGCGGCCCCTTCTGCGATGACGCTTTCCTTGACGAGCTGGGTCATCTGATCCAGCGTGATGGGCGTTTCCGCGGCGTAGATGATGGCTTCGAGTTGGGCTTTCAGACTCATAAGTAAGCAGCTACTGGGCACTCAATCCCAGCGTGATGAAGTGTTTCTTTCCTTCCAGGTTTGTACCCAATTTCTGCGCTACATCTGGTAGTTCCGCTTGCAAAGCTGTTAGGACTTGAATCGATTGATCCTCGGAAAGATATTCTCCAAATTTTACGGTCCGCCACCCCACTTTACACTGCAGTCCATAATGATCGCCTTTCGCCTGATCGTGGACTTCAAGAGCACTGCAATCTTCGATCGGATGTTCAGTTACCCTGCCCCAGCCAAGGGTATCCTTGCGAATCCTCAGTTGTCTCGAGTCGATTTCGATATTTTCTGAACCCGAAACTTGGTAGAACCAGCCGATAACTCCGCCAAGTTCCACCCACAGAAACAATCCGCGGGTTACCCAAGACATTTCTTGCCAAGCTCGAAATGCATACCTGGAAAACAATACGATTAACACTGCTTCCAACGACATCCAAGACCAGTGTAAATTCGGGCGTATCGTTACAGACAGGACTCCGGAGGCCGCTGCAATATCCATCTTCGCGATTCGTCCGAACATTTCCATCGGAATTCCGTCGCTACCGCCAGTCGTCGCGCACCGCCGATTGTTCATTCATGATCTCATCGAAGTGCGTGTGCTTGCGAATTGCGATCTCTCCAAACAGTTTCTCTTGCCGGACTTGAATCGCCTGCAGGCGCACCATTTCCAGAAGCGCCAGGAACATGCAAACCAGCGCGTGCCGCGACGGAATCCGCATAAGCAATTGCTTGAGCCGGATCGGACGGTCTTCCAGCGAGAGGCGTCGCCGCAGATAATCGATCATCTGCCCAACCGTGACGGTCTCTTCGTCGACGTTGAGGATCGGACGGGTTCGCACCCGCTCCAGCACTTGCTGAAATGTTTTCACTAAGTCGATCACGTCGGCGGCAACTTCCGGCTCAGTGCCTTCCGCCTCCATGAACTCCTTGAGAGAGGGATTGGAGAGCACTGCATCTTCGATCTGCTGCTTCTGTAAAAGCATCTGCGCGGCGGACTTGAACTTCTCATGTTCCAGCAGCCGGTTGACTAATTCGTTTCGCGGATCTTCCTGCTCCTCGGCCGGCGCATTGGGATCGCGCGGCAGCAGCATCTTCGACTTAATGTGAATGAGCATCGCCGCCATATAAATAAAGTCGGCGGCCACGTTCACGTCGAGTTCCCGAATTTTTTCCACGTATGCCAGATACTGCGCGGTGATACGCGCAATCGGTATGTCGTAGATATCGATATCCTGCTTGCGGATCAGGTCCAGGAGCAGGTCGAGCGGCCCTTCGTAAACATCGGTCACCGCGACAGCGAATGGCGAATCGCTCTCTTCTTTCTTTGGTGGACCCTTGCCTGATTTAGCGTCAGAGGCCGCAATCAGCGCGGGAGACCCGGGCGCCGCATCGTCGCGAGTACGGATTCTTATCTCTTCTGCCATACAAACTACTTCGAGTCCTTCGCCGTCAGCGGTTCGTATTCAAGCGACATGCCCATGGCTGCGCGCACATCGTCCATAGTTGCAGCCGCCGCCTGGCGGGCCCGCTCCGTGCCAGCTTCCAGAATATCCCAAGCGAGAAGCGGATTCTCCTCGAATTTCTTGCGCCGTTGCTGCATGGGGTTCAGCAACTTCACGAGCGCATCAGCGGCCCAGCCCTTGCACTCGATGCAGCCGATGCTCGCCGACCGGCAACCTTCATACACCTTGGCCACCGTGCCTTTATCGCTGAAGATTTTGTGCAGATCGCCCACCGGACAGACGTCGGGATTTCCTGGATCCGACCGGCGCACACGGGCAGGGTCGGTGACCATCGTCTTGAGCTTCTGACGCACCACTGGCTCGGGATCGGACAGCAGCACCGTGTTGCCATACGACTTCGACATCTTACGGCCGTCGGTGCCCGGCAACTTTGCGGCCGGGGTCAGTAAGGACTGCGGCTCTGGAAATATTGCCTTCGCAGCGCCATAGAACCCGTTAAACCGGCGCGCAATCTCCCGCGTCAATTCCACATGCGCGACTTGATCCTCTCCCACGGGAACGCAGTCGGCTTTGTAAACCAAGATGTCGGCCGCTTGGAGCACGGGGTATCCCAAAAATCCATACGTCCCTAGATCCTTATCTTTAATATTTTCCCGCTGCTCCTTATATGTGGGCACGCGTTCCAGCCATCCCAACGGGGTGATCATGGAAAACAGCAGATGCAATTCGGCGTGCGCGGGAACATGCGACTGAATGAAGATGACCGACTTCTCAGGATCAAGTCCGGCAGCCAGCCAGTCGAGTACAACTTCGAGAGAGTTCTCCTTGATGCAAGACGTGTCGGCATAATCGGTGGTCAGCGCGTGCCAGTCGGCCACCATGAAGAAGCATTCGTATTCGTCCTGCATGCGCACCCAGTTTTGCAAGGCACCAACATAATTGCCCAGGTGCAGCTTACCCGTGGAGCGCATGCCGCTGAGCACGCGTTTTCGCGATTTGGAGGAAAGCGTCATTTATCAATGATGCCCGAGACGCGGGCGGAAGACGTACATCTGCCTGCAGGAATCGAGTATTGAAGTGTCATTCAGCGTTGGATTCGATACTAACATGCCAGCTGCCGGGTTCCGGCTGCCGGCTCTCGGCCGGAAGTGACAGCGATGAGTAGCGGAAGCCGGATGGTGGAAGCCGGAAGCCGAGCGTGATGCGTTATAATTCGCGCCGCTCTTCATCAGCCTCAGCCCATGTGAATACTCTCGCCCGCCAGCTCTGCGCCACCGACTACTTCACCCTGTGGTCCACAAAACTCGCGCCGCCAAGACGACTCTACGGTTTTAACTTCGCCTGGGTTTCGGGGGCAACCAACCGGATCACCCGAGGCTCAGCGACCGTGCCCGTGATCGTGTAGCCCTCGCGCGCGGGACCATTCGGCCTGGTCGCCAGTTTGAAATCGAGGTCACCTTTCAAGGTGGCGGTGCCACTCAACTGAAACTTTCCTCCCGGAGAGTCCAGCGTGGCGTCTTTCATTTCAATCTTGCCGGGATGCAATCGCGCTTGGCCCACAAAGCGTGTGACTCTAATCGGCTCTGCTTCTCCTGCGAGTGAGATGTGAGGCAAACTTCCATCTCTCATGTCGAACTGCAAGGTGCCGTCGGCCAAAGTCCAGAAAGATGTCCGGACTTCCGCTCCGCAGGGTGCCTTCAGCTCGTAGGTTGCGTTCGCCACTCCCGAGATCCATCCATCCTTCATTGCATCGGCCAAGTCCGTGAGCGAAGCTGCGGTCAGAGAGCCGCTTCCTTTGCAGAGCGCCGGCTTAAGGCTGAAGTCTGCCTGCCATTCGCCGTGATGCCGGCCTCCCAGAAAATCAGCGGTCAACTCGGTGATCTGCAACTTTCCGCTGTCGAGGTTTACTTTGGCGGAAACGCCTGTAGCTTCGAGGCTTTGTACCTGCAAGCGGTCCGCGGTCAAGGTTCCGGAGGCGCGCACATTTGCCAGGAACGACGGACCGGTTTTCGCATTCGGCTCCAACACGCGATACCACGGCCGCTCCTCGGGACTGGGATTGACCCAATCATTTAATTCCGCGAGCGCAATCTGATTCGCGGCCAGCAGAAAGTGCACCCGACATGCGCTGGGATTTCCGCAACCTCGGGGCATGGTCAACGAGCCGGTCCAGGATGTGCCGGCTGCGATTGCGTTCAGCTTCGCGATGCGAACCTCCTCGGGCAAGAGTTGCGTGTCCGCGGAGAGGATCTCGATGGGACCTCCCACGCCACGAAATGCGATGCGAACATTGCGCAACTCCGCCGTCCCGGTCACTTGCGGAGGGGAGAAGCCCGACGCCGTACCGTTGCCGGGTCCCGCCCAGGATCCGGCAATTTGCAGATCAACCTGCGCGGTGCCGTCGGTGGCAGCCGATTGCAGCGCCGGAAGCCCGACCATCCGTGCCACCCGCAAAGCCTTCGCAATCTCGGCTTCCCCGGCCAGCGAGATGTTGTAACCGCTGCGGTTGAGCCATCCTCGAACTGTAGCCGGCGCTGCGCGTCCAACAGTGACCGGGAAAGGCCCGAACTCTAGATGCGGACCTTCCGGAAGTCGAGTCGCTTGGCGAATCTCCTGCCGGCGGGCAGCTGGCCCTCCCGAATCGCCGGCCATTAACAGAAAAGGAACGGTCTCCGCTTCGATCTCCGACTTATTTGCGACCGAGGCCAGGTAAATGTTGGCGATCTGTCCGCGTCCCGTGAATCGAACTCGTGAAGCAGTACCGGGCATCTCGTCGATTCGGAGATTTGCGCGTATTGTTCCGCCTGCGATTAGATCGTCTGGCAGATTGTTTTTTACCCGTTGCGCTAACACGACCGCAGAACTCGCCGGAACGTTCTCGGCTGTGAGCAAAAGCGCAGAGTTGTGACTTCCCGGAAGACCCACAGTTCCCTGCAACGTAATCAGCCCACTTCCCACCGGGGCGTCGCATTGCAGGCCGTGAAACGCGTGATCGAGCGAACTATATTCGCCATCGCAATGGGCCGCCAGCCGTAATGGTCTGCCACTGGCAATGTCGTAACGCCGAAAATCATCAATCGAGGCGTTGCTGGTAATCTGCAGTTCGGTCGGCGTTCCTGTCAGCGTCACATCGAGCAGAATGTCTCCGCGCCAACCTTGATCTTTGGTGGTGAAAAATTTCGTGAACTGCCCGAGTTGCGCGCGGCTCCACTCCAGGCTGAGGTGCAGCGGCGCATCGCGCACCGCGTCCGCACGCTGCCACGTGCCGCTCAGGCGAAGCAAGCCCATATCGTTCAAATTCAAATCGGTGCGAAAGGGCTGGGCCTTCAACCGCACGCCCCAGATGTTCTCGGAATCCTGCCACAAAGAAAAGTCCGCGTTGGTGAGGGCGTAAGGTTTTTTCTCGGGACCACTTTTGAAATTGATGCGTGCGGAGGAGGCTTCAATGTACGGAAATCCTGGCCGGGCCTCTGATTTTGCTTTTCCTGTGGGCGCCAGCGGGGTATGGGCCGTGCGCTCCAGAAGCGCTTCCAGGTTCCAGCGGCCCGTGTCCGCGTGTACCAGATTCAAGCTGGGTTCGGTCAGGTCTAGCCGCGCAATTTCCAACCGGCCGCGCAACAGAGAGGTTAAACGTAAAGCGGCCGTCACTTCGCTGGCCCGCAGCATGGGCTCGGCGCCAAACGCGGGATCATCGTAAACTACCAGATTCTGGAGATCGAAACCTGGCCATGGGAGCAGCCGCAGGTGTACCTTCCCGATGTCCACGGGACGGCCCAATGCCGAACTCATGGAAAAGATAATGCGAGATTTCAAACGCGAGGCGCCGGGCCGAAGCAGAAACAGCGAGAGCACGATCAATGCTGCCGCCACAACCATTCGCCGCTTGAAGGAGAGGAGCTTCACCGCGCCCTTATTGGAGCTTCGAGGGGTTCATTTATCTTACGAAGTTTAGCGTACGCCCCCATCGGGTCTCATCGAAAAAGTGCAGGACTACTTTGCCAAGAAATAAAATGCGGTCCCCCCAGGCGGTCTTGCGATATTGATCATCCGGAGTCTCAAACGACCAGTAAATGAGCATGGGACGCCCGATAATGTTTTGCTTGGGAATAAATCCCCAATAGCGGCTGTCCAGACTCACTCTGCGATGGTCACCCATGGCGAAGTAGTGATCCAGAGGAACCACAATGTCGTCGCCGTGAACATAAGACTGCATATCCACCATCCAGTTGGGATAAACATTCGGATCATCGGTCGGGGGAACCGCGGGGAAATTATTGCGATAAGAATCTACGGTAGTTCTTTCCAGCGGGTCGTGCAACACGTATGGTTCGTCGAGAGCCTCGCCATTGCGATATACCACCCCATTGCGTAGATGGATGCGGTCCCCCGGCAAGCCGATGATTCTTTTCACGACGTAGAGTCCCGGCTCCGCCGGCGACAGGAACACAACGATGTCGCGAAAACGCACGTCCCGATAAGGAAGCAGCGGCCCGATCCAGGAACTTCGAGGGGCAAATTGGATGCGGTTCACAAAGACGTGGTCGCCGATGAGCAGCGTGTTTTCCATGGAACTGGATGGAATCTCAAACGCCTGCACCACGAACGTGATAATGAACAGGCCGGTCACTAACACTGCGGCCAACGAAGAGAGAAACTCGACGGTAGATTCCTTGGGTTTCTCTTTCTCTTTCTCTTTGGCCGCGTCGTCTTCGAGGACTACTTCTTTCTTCGTCAATTTTTTTTCTGTGATCACTTGACTTTCGAGTTGAATCGAATTTCGGGCCCGGGCCGGATTCGCCCGCCGATAGAGTACTTAGTGTACCAGCCGGAGGGTGCGGTTCCAGCGTGTGATCTGAAGGATATGAGTGATGGCATACGCCAGGTGATAGAGTCTGCCCTGGACCGAGCCCGATGGATTTCTATCCCAGTCGCGCACCGACCAGTAAATGACGAGCGGCTTTCCGATAATATTTTCGCGAGGCACGAAGCCCCAATAGCGGCTGTCCTGGCTGTCATCGCGGTTGTCGCCCATGACAAAGTAATGTCCCTGGGGCACAATCAGCTGTCCGTCTTCTACCAGTTTGCGCATCTCCAACCACCACTTGCCTTCCAGGCCGAATGCCGGAATATCGGTTCGCGGGAAATTATCGCGGAACGCATTATTCGGCGGTTCCAGAAATCGCACGTAGGGTTCGTCCAGAAGTTTGCCATTGATCCAAACCCGCTTGCTGATCATTCGCAGGTGGTCCCCCGGTACGCCGATCACGCGCTTCACGAAGTGCTGTTGAGGATCCACCGGATAGTGGAAGACGATAATATCTCCGCGCGCGATTTTCTCGTAGGGCATCAGGTGATCGCCCAGCCCGTGTCCCCCGAAACATAGTTTGTTCACCAGCAGATAGTCGCCCACCAGCAGGGTA
>Ga0193751_1000713_pt1 | contig 24104 bp, 16 predicted proteins | sample L1c2metaG_FD_143050 | JGI IMG/M metagenome (GOLD analysis project Ga0193751, IMG submission 143050) | Soil microbial communities from a riparian zone of the East river system, Colorado, United States - L1c2 | ecosystem: Environmental > Terrestrial > Soil > Riparian zone | place: USA: East River... | reverse complement strand
ATAAGCCTTGACCGCATCGCCCGGCTTCTTTAATTCCATTAGCAAATCGCCTAGCATCTCCCGGGCCGGCATGGTCGTGGACTCAAGGCCTTTGGCGTCTTCCCGGTCGGCTGCGGCGCGCAATAATTCGATGGCACGTGCCGAATCTCCTTGGGCGTAGGCCAGCCAAGCCTCCGCTTCGCGAAGGTCAGTGGCCTTTTCTGCCGAAACGTCATATCCGGTATCTGTACTCTCTCCTTCGCGGTGCGCAACGGCTTGTTCTAGTTTGCTTAGGTTCTCTTTTGCGGCCGCGACGTCGCCGCTTCGCCCGGCCCCGATCGTTCTCGCCCAATAGATGATGTCCTGCGAATTTCGCCGCTCCGGAACAGCGAGCCCGGCGGCCTCTTTCCAGTGGTGCAGCTCGATGGCATTGCGCGCGTCGATCACGGCACGGTGATCGACTTTCTCTCCTTCACCGGAACCGGGCACATTCATTTCTTCCGCCGACAGCGCGCGGGCCTTGGCTTCCTGTCCAGTTTGCAGATACGCGTAATCAAGAAACTCCATGGCATGCGTTTGATAATGCGCCTCGGCTTGATGCATTTCGGTGGCGTGCGCCGCAGCCGCGGTGGCTGCTATGTTCGAGGCGATGGACTCCTGCCACAAGCCCAGGCGCGTAAAAATGTGGGAGGGCATATGCAGCGCGTGCGAGGAGTCTGGCGCGATCTTAGCGTAAGCGCGAGCCGCGGCCAGGCCTGCGCCGGCCAACTCTGGTTTGTCTGTCGCGTGAATCAGGTAGTGCGCCACGCCGGGATTATCCGGGTGTCGCTGGAAAAGAGGCTCGAGAATGGCCATGGCTTTTTTGCGGTTGGCCATGTCGTCGACATTTTCGTCTGCCAAGGCCACTAAAGAGAGCGCATAGAACGCGCTGGCTTCCACATCTGCCGGCGATTGTGAATGTAATTGCGCTAAAGCGTCGGAATACGCGGTGGTGCGCTGCACGTGAGAAAGCTTTGCGTCGTCCTGATAAAAGGCTGCAGCGGCGGCGATGTATCCGCGTTCTCGCGGAGTAGCGGCGCCGAGCTTTTGCGCTTCTTCGACGCTCGCTAAGCCTTGTTTGAGGGTTCGGTGGCCGGGAAAATCCCACAGCTGGTGATAGAGCGCCATGGCCGCGCCCCAGTGGGCTATCGCGCAATTGGTATCGAGGTCGGTGGCGGCTTTGAAGGCGCTCTCTGATTCGCGATATTGAAATGAGTGCAGCAGGGCTACGCCCTTCAACAGTGCTGGTTGGGCTTCGGGTTTGCAGCTATTGGGGAAGTCTACGTGGCCGAGTTGCTCTGAAGTGATTTCTGAGGAGTGGTTCGCGGTGGCGAGAAGGGTGGTTAAGGAGACTGCTAGACATAGTAACGTCTCAAGGAAAAGACTGATTACCATGCGCATGCGAATTCCTCCGTAGCTGTTAGACGTCGCGCGGCTGCTTCCGCGACTAGGTAGCATTGCATTGACTGCGTAGCGATTTTAGCAGTGTTGGGAGGCGGAACGGAGGTGCGGCTGAAATGAGCAACAGAAAATGGAGTGCGCGGAAAAAGCGCAGAAAAAGCCCCACCCTTGCAAAAGGCGCAAGGATGGGCCACCCAAGTTCAAAAGCGAGATCACACGCAACTGCAAAGGCGCGGCGCGACACGGACTGGGCGGCGGGTTTCGACCTTGGCATAGGCATGCTGGTAGAATAGGGACTGGAGCGGTTCTTCGACGCAGGTGAGGGAGCGAAAGCTGTTTGAACCAATGACGAATCTCTGAGGCGCTGCGGACAGACAGCCTGTGTGCACGGCCTGTCCCGCTGGCTGGTCAAAGCCGCACGGAATGCGACGACCGGCGAGCGGGGCAGGAAAGCCTAACGGTTGGCTCGTGGTGCCCACCTAATTCAGAGGTTCACGGCCTAGCTCCCCACGGCCAAGCAGTCCGCTCTATTTTTGTGTCTGCGTGGCGTTCCGATCGGCTTCCATCAGTTCGCTCTATTTTTTTGTGTAACAGCAGGCGGGCATCTCGCGACCTCTGTCAGCGGGCGGCCGAGGTGCGCGGCTGAAATGATCACAGAAAAATCTGAATGCTCAGGAAAGGCCCCAGAAAAAGCCCCACCCTTGCAAAAACCGCAAGGTTGGGCCACCCGACATGTCGGGAACGCGAACTCTGTCAGCGGCCGACGGACTCGCGGGGCGGCCTGATGTCGTTGATGCGCAGGGGGATGTGTACTACGATTTGTTCCCTGTATGACGAAGGCACTGCAATCAACGCCGCAGATAGCGAGTTCTGCGCTTCGCGAAGCGCTGCCGAACTCGGACGCGGGATTCTTGTGGGATTTCTGGTATCCAGCGCTGCGCAGTTCGGAGATAAAGGGTCAAAAACTCGCCAAGGCGATGGTGTTGGAAGTGCCTTTAGTGCTGGGACGCACGTCGCAGGGCCAGGCATTTGCGATGCGTGACGCTTGTCCGCATCGGGGAATCCCTTTGTCATACGGCAGATTTGATGGGCAGGCGGTGGAATGCAGCTACCACGGCTGGAAATTTGATGCGTGCAGCGGGCGATGCCTGGAAATTCCGTCGCTGGCAAGCCAGGACAAATTGCGCGTCGATCGGATTTTCGCGGGCCATTATCCCTGCGCCGAACATGATGGATACGTCTGGGTATATATGACCGCGCCGGGGTCGCGGACGCCGGAAAATGTGTCGGAGGCGTCGCGACTGCCGGTGTTCAGCGAAAAATACAAGATCACGCGGCTGTCTTGCGAGCTTCCCTCGCACGTGGATCAGGGAATTATCGGCTTAATGGACCCGGCGCACGGTCCCTTCGTGCACCAATCGTGGTATTGGCGCAGCCGGCGAAGCATTCATGAAAAAGAAAAGCGCTTCGAGCCCATTCCCAACGGGTTTCGTATGAGCAGGCACGAGCCATCGTCCAACAGCGCGCCCTACAAATTGCTGCGCTATTTTTCCGGCGAAGCTACCACGACGATGATCGATTTTGTCTTGCCCAATATGCGCCTGGAAGAAATACGCAGCGGGCACTTGTGGTTTTCCAGCCGCGCCACGGTGACTCCGGTGCGACGGGACTTGTGCCGCATTGATTTTGTGGCGGCCTGGAATCTGGTGAGGTGGATGCCGTTGGTCGTTCCGGTGTTCCGCGTTTTTGCTAAAAAATTCTTGCGGCAGGATCAGGAAACCATGATTAAGCAGGCGGAAGGCTTGAAACACAATCCCCACTTAATGCTGATAGATGATGCGGACCGCCCGGCGAAATGGTATTTCGCGCTGAAGGCTAATTTGCTCGATTCTCGCAGCACCGGCGCGCCGATGGTGCATCCCATGCCTGGCCCGGTAACGCTGCGCTGGCGCAGCTAACACATCAGATAGGTCGAGCGATGTTGGGGAAGTCCAGCCAGACTTTTATTCCGCAGAAATGTGCGCCCTCGGTGCAGATCGGCGTGGTCACTCCCGCACGAACATAACAAGGCGGACCAACATAGCGCGCTAACTCCGGATGTACTTCGCGCAATTGATCGAGCTCGTCCATGGAACACTGATAAATTTCTTCCTGAGCATTGAAACAAGTGCGCATGGTCCATTTATGCAGGAGATGCAGCAGCGAGCCGGTTTCGACCACGCGAATCGATTTCGCATTGGGCAAAAGATATAGCGCGAGCTCGAGAGGTACGCCGCGATCGATCAATTGATTCTTGGCTTGCCAGGCGTCCTGCATGGCTCGTTCATAAACCTCGAGGGCTCGCGGATTCTGCGCCAGCAATTTCGGAGTGATGAAGTCGGGCGCGCGCGTGTCTGTGAGAGTGAGTAGCGGGCGTGAGCCGGGAACCATTCTGTGGCGTTGATCCTGACTGTCGGCGGTGTGACTGATTTTCTTCGCAAAGGTGTAGTTGATGTGTTGCAGGGCGCGCATCATGGGCGCGTGAACGCCAACGTTTAATGTTTCCAGGCGGTACAGATTGCGAGCCGGATTGAGCAGGCGATCGATGGCCTCGGCGTCGGAACAGTGCGCTTCAGTAAGGCCTACGACGGCGCGATAGGCTTGCGCAATTACGCTCGGGGCATTGGCGGAATAATCGATCAGCTTGGAAGTTTTGCCGCGAAGATTGAAATCGAATTCACGTTCGAAGTGGCCGTCGGCGTTGCCGTTTTGATTACTCGGAGTCAATGAGCCATTTGCGCCAGGGTGCAGGCGATCACGATCGCTCCATTCCGGAAGTTCTTCCAACGGCTCCGTGCCGAAGCGATCGAAGAATTGAGCATCCACTTCTCGCACGTGAGCGACCATGGCGCCGATGACGGCGCGCGCTTCGTTGGGCGTATCGCATGCGGTCGTCATCCGCCACAGGCGATGAAGAACGATGCCGGATATGGTGTGCACCATGGTGGTAAAGGCAGCCACCGGGAGTACATAACGAGCAACTTCTATGGCGCGCTTTTCGGCGGACCGCTCGATTTTGTGAGCACGCTTGGGATGCGACATCGGTCCGATGTGCCAGATCTCAGACAAAATGGTGCGCGCATCTCCGACCAGCAGTGCCGATAATTCGCGATACGCGTCCCACGCACGCGCGATGGCTCGCTCGTAGATCTCTTTGCTGCCTTCATTAAAATATAGGTCTAGCGGCGGCACGTAGGCATGCGCGCGATCCAAGCGGACATAGCGCTGGCTTTGCTGCTCGGAGTTATAGAAAGGATGGGCGTGAAGAAAGGACCAGACAAACTGGCGGCTGACATTTTCCAGTCCGAATTCGAAATGAGCGTGCTGGTAGACAGTGTGATGGCCGCTGTAAAAGGTGCCTGCGCCGATATTGAGCCGCTGCTTGTCGGTGACTTCTTCGGGGCCAATTAATTTTGACGCGTAACAGGTGCGTGCCGCGGCAATGGCGGAATCGTACGGATGCGCAAAAGAATTTCGCAGGGTTATGCGCGGCGGCGCCGTCTCCACCAGTTCCCCCGAACGCGCTCCTTCGAACATGCGAGATTGATCGGCCACGATGGAACGGTATTCTACACGCACGGCTAGGAGCGCACGAGCATAGTTGAACCGTCGTCAAAAATGACCGGTCATGGCAAAGCTTGTGGCAGAAAAGAAGCGGCGGCTACTTCTTCGCGGCTCCAGCTTTAGCGGCGGCATCGGCGTATTTCTTGGTGAAGCGCTCGACGCGCCCTGCGGTGTCGATGAGCTTTTGTTTGCCGGTGAAAAAGGGATGACAGCTCGAGCAGATTTCTACCCTTAACGTGTCGCCCTTTATGGTCGAACGCGTCGGGAAAGTGTGCCCGCAGGCGCAATGCACGGTAACTGGGTGATAGTCGGGATGAATGCCGGGTTTCATGGGTCTCCAATCCATCGCGTCCGGTCTGCACGGCACTGTTGAATCGTGCCGCGTCGCTAGGTCGCGAGGCAGTAGTAATTATACGCGAGACGTCAAATGGACGCCAATCGACGCGGATTTAACTGATTTTGCGAGAAACGGTTTAGTTGACGAACGTGCAACCGATGCGATAGCCGAGATTGGTGCGCAGGGTCCAGACGGGCTTCAGATTGACGCGCACGGGGGGAAGAATCGGGACGTGGAGAACGGCGAGAATATTTTCTGTCAAGCCCTCAGGAGAATCGACTTCGAGCGCTACGCCACCAAAGCCGAGGTCCAAGACCTTGGCGCGCCGGGCGCCTTGTTCGCCGAGTACCGCGTAGGCATTGGTGCCGGTCATGGAAACGCGTTCCGCTTTGCGCGGGGTCGTAAACGTGCGCGGGGCTTTACCCACTGAGGATATTTTTGAGCTTTCAGGCTGGCCCTGTGAAGTTGGCGGTGGAGCTGCTTCTTCCTCTTGTTTTTCCGGCGGACGTTTAGACTCAATGGAAATTGGAGGGGGCGCGGGAGTCGGCGCTGGGCGCTCTGCCGCGGGAGGAACTGCTGATGGTTGCGCTGGTGCAGTCTCCACGGGTCGCGGCGCGGGGGTTTCGGCGGGTCGCCCACGATGAGCATGCTTGCGTTGATACAAGCGCTCATCTGCGATGCGTACCAGTCCGTCGGTATTCTCGGCATCTTGAGGGAAATTCGCGACGCCGTAATCCATTCCTACGGTGACGTTGAGTTGCAGCGATTTCAGGGTATCGGCGAACACCGTCTCAACGCGGCGGCTCAGCGCCAGTGACTGCGGCGCATCTGTTTGCGGCAAGATCAGCGCGAATTCATCGCCGCCGATTCGAAACGCGAAGTCCGAAGTGCGCAACGCTTTCTTCAAGGTAGCAGCGGCCATGCGAAGAACTTCATCGCCGCGTGGGTGACCGTGCTTGTCGTTCACTTCCTTGAAACGATGCATGTCCATCATGACCAAGCCGAGCGGCTGGTTATAGCGTTTCGCGCGGTTTAGTTCTCGTTCAAAAAATTCGTTAAAGACACGACGATTGTAAAGTTCGGTTAACGAGTCGGTAACCGCATTCAAGTTGAGTTTTTTTAATTCGTCGTATTCGATGAGCACCGGAACATGAAGCAGCCCAGCGGTGGAAAATACATCCATGAGCGCGGTCTTCAGCGAAACGTTGCGGTGCAAAGCTTCGCTCAATTGGCGCTTGCGCGTAATCATCTCCTCCCATAATTGCAGGCACTGGCTCTCGCGCAGATCGAGATGAGTGACCGCGCGCAGATAGCGTTGGAGGAATTGTCCACGCGCAGGGAGATCGAGTGTCTCGACGGTATCGATGAGTAACTCGAGATAAGAATCTTCTAGAGACGAGCGAGGGGGCGCTGGGACGCCGGGGCTGGGCATATCGGTCGTGACCTAACCTTTGCCTGTCCCCGCGGGGGTGGGGTGAAACACTGAGGCTGCTCTTCAAGGGAGCATGCCAGAGTCCAATCGAATTGGGAACAGATCGGGACGCCCGTGCCACAGAAAGCAGGAAAGTGCGTCGCTATGCTATTACAAAAACGCGGCATACGGCAAATGCATGTTTAAATGTACAAAACTGATTTTCGATTACGGTTGCTGCAAAGGCTTTGGATTAGGCTCGAAAAGGGTAGAAATTTACTCAATTGCCCTGAGGAATTCCAATCCGAACAAACGCATTTCCCCGATGCTTTCTTGCCGTAACACACGGGCGACCATCGGCGGAGTCTCGTTGGGTACAATACCCGAGGAAGCCGGGGAAGGAGCGGGAATGGTCAAATGAACGACCTGATCCTTGCGGAGCTGATACGCGGAGGTAATGCACGCGCCGGTTGCACTGATGTTTAATGTCTTGGTTAATTCAATAAATTCCGCGCCGGAGCTATCCGTAGCGCGCAAAAATACGGGGACTTGCAGGCGGAGACGAGCTGATCGTCGGGTTGAAGATGAGTCCAAGCTTTGGTTTTCCTTGATCAGGTCGAATTCCACTTTCTCTCTCTTAGTACTAGGGACCTAGTACGGATACAAGCATCTTTAGTGCCACACAATACCGTGGCGGTGTATCTTAAATCATTCATATCATTAGATTTAATATGTGTTCCGGAGTGCACACCGGACTAAGGGGGAGTAGTCTTCTCGGGATATCCAGTTGGTTTCCGATAATGTGCAAATGGAACGCTTTTACCATTGACAGCCCGTAACCCCTTTGCGAGCATGAGACAGCTTGGATAGGAAAATTTTTGCCACTCTAGTGGCGAGCCAGCGGATGGGACTCAAATGTCTGTAGATAGGGGTACTTCTTCGTTGGCGGATGATCGGTCGGCTCTCAAACGACGACCGATGTCCCCCGAGCGTCCTTCGGACACGCTGCCGGTCAGCCTGGTTCATGGGCTACTGGACGCGGTCAATAGCTCACTTCTTGTAGCCGACCGTGATGGGCGAGTGATGTTGCTAAACCAACGAGCGCGCCAGTATCTGCTCTCGAAGGGCTTGGACCATCAGGAGGCCCTGAATCTTTTTAAAGATATTTTGAAGATCAGCGCAGGACACATCTTTAAATTGATTGAAAGCGGAGAGCATCGCATGGAGCTCGACGTCGAGCTCGCGGATGTAAAGTCACGAGCGTTGGTCAAGTGGATGCCGGATCCGGATTGGCTGGTGGTGCAGCTGGAACTTCCGACCAAGGAACAGAACACCGCGGCGTCGGAAGCCGCGACGCAACTTACCGTGCAGGAATTGTTGCAGGAACGCGAAATCACCTACCGCAATTTGCTCGCAGCGTACCTGAAACTGCAAGAAGTGAACCGTCAGAAAACGGTGTTCCTGGCGTCCGCGGCGCACGAACTGAAAACGCCGCTGGCGGTGATTAAGGGCTATTACGATTTATTACTGACCGGTTCGTTGGGGCGTCTCACGGACAAGCAGCAGGATATTCTCGAAGAGTCGAAAGATAGCTGCGAGCGGCTGGTGCGTCTGGTTTCCATGTTTCTTAATTATTCCGCATTGGAAAGCGGGAAGTTGGTTTTGCAACTTCGCGAGAATGATTTGCGCGATTGCCTTGATGAGTTGGCAAAGCGTTGGTCGGAAGCATTCCAACGCAAGGGCGTGAAACTGGATGCAGGTTTTGATCCGTCCATTCCGACGTTTCGATTTGATTACCAGAAGGTGCAACAAGCCGCGGCGAATCTGCTGGACAATTCGCTGAAACACACGCCCGCGGGCGGAAGCGTCACGCTGCGCGCGGGACCGCATTTTTGGGAGCGGCGAGTAGCGGGCGTGGCGCCCACTCAGGAACGGCGGCGTTTCCGGCTGCCGCGGCCGAACAGCGTGGAAGTGAGCGTCACGGATACCGGTCCAGGCATCGCCGCGGAACATCATCAGGAAATTTTTGAAGATTTCGTACGAGTGGATCGCAACACCTCCGGAATGGGCCTGGGCCTGGCGATTGCCAAGCGGCTCATTCAGGCGCATCGCGGCAAAATCTGGGTCGAGAGCGAACATCAAAAAGGCAGCACTTTTACATTTTTATTGCCCATGGACCCAAGTTAGCTCAAAAGTTTTTTCGCACCAGAAAGGCAAATATGTCCGCAAAAGAAGTTAAAGAAAAAATTCTGGTTATCGATGACGAGCCCAGTATCCGGAAGTACCTGCAGACGCTTCTGGAAGTGGACGGCTTTGAGGTGGAAGCGGTCAGCTCCGGAAAAGAGGGCATTGAAAAGATTAACTCTGGAGAAAGGCCGGACTTCATTATTCTCGACGTGCTGATGCCTGAACTTAGCGGCATTGAAACGCTCAAAGAGCTGATGGGAATCGACCGCAGTCTGAACGTGATCATGCTGTCGTGTTCGAACGAGGTTGGCACGGTCGTGGAGGCCATTCGCATCGGAGCGCACGACTATCTGACCAAGCCTTTTGAGAAGACCGAGCTGGATGCGGCGATGCTGAAATCGCGCCAGAAAAAACAACTGGTTACGGAAAATCTGGCGCTGCGCGATTACTGCGAACAGATCACCGAAGACATCAGTTTTCTGGCGGCCAGCCCGCAAATGGTGGGCATCCGGCAACAGATTCTTCAGATTGCTCCTGTGGACGTGCCGGTTTTCATTTGCGGGGAAAGCGGAGTCGGTAAAGAAGTAGTGGCGCGCATGATTCACTTGCGCTCGAAGCGGCGCAACCAGCCTTTTATAAAAGTGAATTGTGCGGCGTTGCCCGGAGAATTGCTGGAATCCGAGTTATTCGGTTTCGAGCAGGGCGCGTTTACAGGCGCGGTGCGCGCGAAGCCCGGCAAGTTTGAAATGGCGAATAAAGGAACTATTTTCCTCGATGAAATCGCGGAAATGACTACTCATTTACAGGCCAAACTTCTGCATGTTCTGCAAGACCATCAATATTCACGGCTCGGCGGCCGGCATCTGGTGGAGACAGATGTACGCGTCCTGGCGGCCACTAACGTAGATGTTCAAGCAGCCATGAAGACTGGGCGATTCCGCGAAGATCTCTACTACCGCTTGAACGTGCTATCGATAAATGTGCCGCCATTGCGCGAGCGCACTTCGGAAATTCCACTTTTGTTCCGACACTTCCTGCAGAAGTACAGCGAGAAGTTCGGGAAAACACCGCAAGGTCCTTCGAAGTATCTGCTGGATGCCGCGGTGAATTATCCATGGCCAGGTAATTTGCGGGAACTCGAGAACTTTGTAAAGCGCTACGTAATTCTTGAGGATGACGAGGGCAGCTTGCGCGAGTTGGTGGAGATGTCTTCCGCGAGACAGCGCACTTCTCCGCGTGCGGAGCCTGCTGTGCATCGCGAGCCGCAAGGATTGAAGGCGCTGGTGCGCGGCCTGAAGGACGAAGCGGAAATGGAAGCCATCGCCGATGCGCTGGAGAAGACGCGGTGGTGCCGCAAGGATGCCGCGAAAATGTTGGGTATCAGCTACAAGGCACTGCTGTATAAAATGCGCCAGTTTAATCTGGATACGCCGCGGACCAGGCGGGCCAGCGTGCCCGCGCCGACGCCAGTGGCAGCACCTGAAGAGCCCACGACGATTGGAACAGGGGACCGGAACCAGTAGACGCGCTTCCCAGTACGAGCCGTTTATCTTTAGAACAACCATTCCGGCTGTTTGCGGTTACAGCGTGGCGGCGTCGCGCCGTTTAAAGTAAGGTCACTCCAGGGGGAGGCGCGACCAGCCACGTTGCCGCCGCACTGACGATGCACGGAATGTCGGAACGCCGCAATGCCCGGAGATACGATCTATCTCTGCCGGTAATGATTCGCGTTCCTTCCGACGAAGCTGATGTACGGATGGCCGGCTCGCGGAAGGGCGAAACGCTCGACATTTCCACGCGCGGGATGTACTTCACAATCGAGCAGGATGTACAGGCCGGGTCAGAACTGGACATCACCCTCACGCTACCCGCTGAAATCACCCATGGCTCGGAAGTATTTGTGAAAGCGGCAGGCAAAGTTGTGCGTGTTGATCCGCGCTCAGAAGCGCGGAAAATGCGGCTCGGGGTGGCAGCCGTGATTGAACGCTACGATATTGTTCGCGGCGAAGACTCCCCTAAATTAAATTAGTCCCTGCCGACCACAAATAATCGCCCATTTTGATCCAATTCCTAAGGAGTCATTTGGCGCGGATATCTAGCAGGTTGCGAAAAACTCTGTTTTCAACCTTACGCAAAAGGGGCATACGTGCCCCGAGCGTTATGCGCCACACAGTCTCCAGAAAATCGGTGGTCTACGTGCTTGGTGTTATGACGCGTCGAGGCACTCCACGCTTAATTTTGTAAGCACCGTCGCCTTGGAACGGTGTGTTTATGTCACCCCACAGTATCCCGAAGAACGGGCCGCCCAATTCTTCCGCGAATCTCAACCAGCTGGAGTCATCACCTGCTGGCGACTGAAGGGCGCGATCATACCTTTCCCAAGTGAGAATCTGGGCAAGGCGAGGCAGATAGCCAAGGTCAGCCAAAATGAGGGTTCCCGTATCGATCTCAAAGACACCCACGTCTTCTTGGTTGCTATCTGCACTCTCCAGGTCATCGTTTGATATGCGGTAGGTGCCAGGGAAAAAATCGTCGACACGATGAAGACCCACCTTCATCGGGCCCGGCAAGGCACGAATCAGTTGTGGATTCGCAGCGACTTGTGGCAGTAATAACTTCTGTAGTTCTGAACTTATGCCATCCAGCACGAGTGGATCGATTAACACGAGAAATGATGAAGACATCTGAAATTCGATAGGTGTTTTGCTTTCCGAGATATTTCTTGTAGTCATTTGGCTCTTAACCTCGGTCTGTGCGTCTAAGATTGTCCTATAAGTTCGATGGTTCCTGATGGCGGAGTGCGACAGAAAAGTCTCGCGCTTTCACAAACCAAGATGATAAGAAGAACGCATGCGTGGAGATGACCAGCACCAATTGGACGTGTTCAGCTATGTCAGTGCCGAGCAGCGAATTCCTCAGGACCATCCCCTTCGTTTATTACGTGCCATGGCCAACGAAGCGTTGCAGGAATTGCAATCCCGGTTCCGCAGGCTGTACGCGAAGACTGGACGGCCCTCGATAGCGCCGGCGAAGTTGTTGCGTGCGCTGCTGCAAGTGCTGTACTCGGTGCGCAGCGAACGAATGCTCGTGGAACAACTCAATTACAAACTGTTGTTCCACCGGTTTGTAGGATTAAACATATACGACCGATCTGGGATGCAACGCTGTTTACGAAGAACCGTCAGCGTCTGCTCGACGGCGACATTGCCGATGCTTTCTTCGCCGCCGTGCTCAAGCAGGCAGGCCAGCGGGACCTGCTTTCGGATGAAAACTTCACCGTCGATGGAACGCTGCTAGAGGCATGGGCAGGACAGAAGAGTTTCCGCCGGGTCGACAGCCGAAAGCCGCTGACACGGCGACGGCTCAAATCCGACCGTGACCTTCTAGATGTTTACGGGCAGCCTTGGCGGGTAATCTGCGAGAGCTTAGCGATGGCTTCGGGGTTGCCTTTTTTCGCGGCCACTCTCAGCAATACCCGAGCTTGATCGCAGTTCTTCTTCACTCCTCTGCCAATCATATAGAGTTTTGCCAGAGTTACCTCGGCTGAAGTATCTCCTTGGCTCACCGCTGACCAAAGTGCGCGGACCTCTTCAGCCGGGTCCTGGTTGCGAGTATTCTTCGGAGCACCTTCTTCAGCGGGAGATCGCGGTCGTTCATCTCTAAACTGACTTTGCTGTCTTGCTGGTGGAGAAACGGCTTTTTCGCGATCGCTTGGCGGCCGGGCGGGTTCCGATTTGTCGCTGCTAGTTGTCGCCGGCTGCGAGGGCGATGCTGATGCAGCGTTGTTTTGCTTGTCCGGGTTTTCCTTGTCCGGATTTGCGCTTGCTGGCTGCTGGGCTTCTTCTGCGGGCTTGGCAGTATCAGGAACCTGCGCTTGGGAAGTTTCTGAAGGTGCAGATAATTGCTGGCCCAGGGAAATCAACGAGCGGCCAATCGATTCGCGAAAACTGTATAGCAGGACAGCCAGCAAGAGAAGGCATGCCACTACGGCGGCGGTAACCAGACCACTGCCGCGAGGCCGCGCATCCGTGTGCAAACCGTCGGGATACCTCCATTCGCTGAGAAACGGTGTTGACCTCGGCAACGCCGGCGCGCTCGTCTCACGGTAGGAAGGTTGGGGGACTTCATGTCGCGGCATTCCACTTTGTAATGATTGGCCAAAATTGAGGCCAAACGCAGGCTTCGTTGATGTTTCTACCAGTTGTTCCGGGGGCGGAGATTGAGATGATTCCGTATTCGGATGGTGGTCGAGATCGAAGGCCGTGTCGGGGCGTGTTTCATCGGACGATACGGGGCGTGTACTTAATTGCGCCAACCATCTCCTGAGCGCATCGAGAAATTCGGTCGAGACATCGGTGAACTGCAAACCCGCGACTTTGCCTTCATCCTTCGTCCACTTAATCTCACCGAACCCTTGTAATTTCTCGTGGCCGTTAATGACGAAGGAAAAGGGGATGCGGCCGCTGGGGCGAACGGAAGTTACCGCCCGAAACGTGAATCCTTCTTCGGAGACGGTCAGCATCATGCCGCCATTGCGGGATTCCAACTCGACATAAACCAATTGATCGAGCTTTATACTTGAAAATTCCGAATGCACAGCTTTATCCATCATTACTCTGGCGCCTACCTATAAGTAGCTGCGGGAACCTCGATGCCGGGGGCAGTAAATGCTATCGACGATTCGCTCTTCAGGGCTTTAAAACGGAAGATTCGAGTGCAAACGACCGAGCGAACGGCCAGCCCAGGCTGGAAATACAGTGTGCCATATGTAACTCCGGGAAGTGTAGCGCTGATTTAGAAGGTCCAATTGGTGGCTAATCACGGTGGAAAACTGTTCTTTCTATAAAGCGAACATTTTCCGTTTCCTGTGCCGAGAAGGGCTTGCCACTGGTCCCAGGGTACCATTACCGCACCTGACGTCGCCCGCTATGCCGCAGAATATCAATGGGTTACAAATCTCCGCACTATTCATGGGTCGCCGTCCTATTGGCGAATTGGATGCACTCCTTCTGGCATCAGCCCATGATCGCCTCGACACGAACGAACGCAGCACACCCAAGCAATACTATTCCTCCGGACCATGTGCTTTTTGGACAGTCGGCGGTTATGAACGAGGTTCGTCTCCGGGCCGAGAAGATATGCCGCACCAATATACCGGTGCTTCTTTGCGGAGCAGGCGGTACCGGCAAAGAGGCCGTGGCGCAATGGATTCACGCGCGATCCGCGTTTAGCCAAGGGCAATTCATAAAGGTAAACTGCGCGGCGATACCGGACAATCTGCTGGAAAGCGAGCTCTTTGGATATGAAAGAGGCGCCTTTACCGGCGCGCACGTTTCAAAACCAGGACGGGTGGAACTGGCCCACAATGGCACGCTGTTTCTGGACGAGATTGCCGACCTGGAAATGGGCCTGCAAAGCAAGATCCTGCACTTCCTGCAGGACGGTTGTTTTTCGCGCATCGGAGATCAAGCTGAACGCGCTGTGAATGTACGCGTAATTTGCGCTACGAATAAGGATCTGGAAAAAGAAATTGCGGCCGGAAGCTTTCGCTCGGACTTGTTCTACAGGATTAATGTAGTTCGCTTTCGTTTACCCAAGCTTAGTGAACGCAAAGAAGACATTCCGGTGCTGGCGGAATATTTCCGCAGCTTGCATGAAAAACATTTCGCGGTGGAATCCAAACCTCTTAGCCCGGAAATGATCGACTATTTGCAGAATGCCAATTGGCCGGGAAATGTGCGCGAACTTTCCAACGGCATGGCTCGCCATGTCTTGATCGGGCCGGAGGCGGCCTTCGGACCAAGCGTCGCAGCCGAGCGAGTGTCTATCAAATCGCAAATCAAGGTGGCCGTGGGGGCCGTGCCGCTCAAACGAATCGCGAAGGCAGCGATTCAGGAACTTGAGCGCAACGTGATCCTGGATTCCTTGCGCGCGCATCAATGGAACCGGCGCAAAACCGCCGCGGCATTACAAATCAGCTACCGCGCGCTGATTTATAAGATTCGCGATGCCGGGTTGACTTCCAGGCGGCCAGCGCGCGTCGCGGTTCGTCCGGCCGAGCATCCTCTCGGAAAACTATAAAACTCCGTAATAATTCACGGCCATAAAATTCATTGAAATATTTTAATTTATTATTAGGTTAATAGTGTATACTATTAACAAGTAGTAAAGACGGGCGGCGCTTTTGTCCCTTAGGGCAGGCAACACCTGCACCAAATTGGGACGACCCACCAGTAGTTCCAAACCACGTCCAAAAATTAGTCTTCCCTAGATGAAGCTCGGGGGAGAAATGGCTAAGCACTATAAGGGCTCTAGGCTACTAGGGCGGGGGATTGTTGCAACATCAAATTTCGCGGTAGCGCTGATTCTGTGGAGCGCGCTCGTGGCAGTTTTGCTATGGACCGGCGGCTGCACCGGAATGGTCAGCGGCGCAAGTAGGCCGCAATCGGCTGTCCAGGTGATACCCGGGGCGTTGGATTTTGGAAACGTCGGGGTAGGCAAGCAGGTTTCGCACAGCGCTACACTGGTGAACACCAGCAAGGCCACGGTAACGCTGACGAAAGCCATCCTTTCCAGCACCGAGTTCTCCATTTCGGGACTGCGATTTCCGCTTTATCTACAGGCCGGACAGAAGTCCAATTTCACCGTTTCCTATAAAGGAAGCCGAGCGGGCAAAGCCGACGGTACCTTGAGCTTCAATGGGCAGCCGGCCTCTGCGACAGTAACGCTGACCGCCTCAGTTGGGAGCTCCACCCGCCAATTGACCGTTTCACCGGCCAGCCATGACTTCGGAAACGTTACGGTTAACACCGCAGCGACCGCCGCTTTAATCCTTACAAACTCCGGGACGGCGCACCTCAGCATTACTAACATTGCGGTCTCGGGGACCGGGTTCCAGATAACCCCGATCAAGGAGCCGGCCGGAATCCCGGCGGGTGGCCAATTGGTTGTTAGTCTGACCTTCTCACCAAAGACGGCTGGAAATTTCTCCGGCGCGGTGACGGTTACAAGCGATGATCCGAATAACCCGACTAAGACGGTGGCTCTGACCGGGGCGGCAACGAATCAGGCGGTCGGGAAGTTGGTCGCTACGCCGACGGCCCTCAGTCTCAATGCTACGCGGATGGGAAGCACCGTTTCGGCGGCGACCACGTTGAAAAACGTCGGGACCGCTAATGTGACCCTTTCGCAGATCAATCTGGGCGGGGCGGGATTTTCTACCTCCGGGATTGCCGCGCCGGTGCTGGTGGTGCCAGGCGAAAGCCTGACTTTGACGGTGAACTATACCCCCACGTCGACCACAGCCAGCAGTGGAAATATTTCCTTGGTCAGTGCGGAGGGCGGCATAACCTCCGTAAGCCTTTCCGGAACCGTGTCGCAGTCAGCGCTTACGCTATCGCCGGGAAGCATCAACTTTGGGAGCGTGGTCACTGGTGTGGCTAATACGCAGACGGTTCAGATCAGCAATCCGGGAAGCGCCTCCGTGACGGTCACGGCGGCGAACATTTCGGGCACTGGCTTTAGCAGTTCGGGATTAACTCTTCCTCTGACATTGAGCGGGGGCAAAACGGCCAGCTTCAACGTGCAATTCGATCCTAAGGCCACGGGACCTGCGACTGGGAGCCTGTCGCTGGTAAGCGATGCGACCAATCCTCCCTCTGCCATTGCATTGAGCGGCGCGGGCGTGGCTGCGGGATTGACACTGTCTGTGAATCCTACCAGCGTAAGTTTCGGAAACGTCAACGTCGGAAGCACCGCTTCTCACACCGTGACGGTAACGAATACGGGCAATTCCAACGTGGCGATTTCTCAGGAAAGTCTGACGGGAGCAAATTTATCGTTGTCGGGTGGAGCGGCGGTGACCCTTTCGCCGTCGCAGAGTGTTACATTAACGGTGCAGTATGCGCCCACGACTGCGGTGTCTACAGCAGGCACGCTCGCCATTGTGAGCAACGCTACCGGGTCGCCGGCATCGATTCCGGTTTCGGGGACGGGCGTAGCTTCAGTTCAGCACACTGTAGCGCTATCCTGGAATGCCAGCACTTCCGCAACGGGATATAACGTATACCGCAGTGCGACGAGCGGTTCTGGGTATGCGAGAGTGAACTCCGGCGTGGACGGCACGTTAAGCTATAGCGACACTAGCGTGCAGAATGGCCAGACTTATTTCTATGTCACGACGGCGGTTGACGCTACTGGGCAAGAGAGTGCGTATTCCACCGAAGTATCCGCAGTTATTCCCTGATTTCGCTAATGCTAACTACGCTGCGGGAGCCCTTAAGTGAAGACGGCTCCCCGGCCTAACGAGCTAATTTAATTTGCCCATCTGCCGCAATTCAGCCAGATAAGGCGGAAGCGCCTCGCGCCAGTGACGCACGGTGATTCCCAGCGCCTGCAAGGCGGCTGGTGACAGCACCGAATATGCGGGTCTTTTCGCAGCGCGCGCGGCTTGCACAGTATCTATGGGTTTTACGGGATTGCTTTTGCCGGCCTGCCGCAGAATCTCCTGCGCGAATTCGAACCAGGAACATGTCCCCGAGTTGGTAACGCTGACAAAACCCCGCGCCTCAGCATGAACTAAACCACGAATTGCCGCGGCCAGGTCGCGGGTGTAAGTGGGAGAGCCGACCTGATCGGAGACCACCGCCAATTCAGAGCGCGTTTCAGCGGCGCGTAGTATCTTTTCAGGGAAACTCGATCCGGATGCGCCAAACAGCCAGGATGTGCGTACGATGCACCAATCTCGCAGGCTAGCCTGTATCGCTTGCTCGCCGCGAGCCTTCGATTCGCCATACACATTGATAGGCGCTATCGGATCTGCCGGTTCGTAGGGGCGTGTTCCCCGGCCATCAAAGACGTAATCGGTACTGGTGTAGAGTACCTTCGCGCCATACTTCTCGGCCACATTAGCTACATTTTCCGTGCCTTTACCGTTCACCGCGAAAGCCGCCTCGGGATCCCGTTCGCTGCCGTCAACATCGGTGTAAGCCGCGGTGAGCACGATCCATTCTGGACGGGTAGCGGTGATCAAACGCTCCACTTGTTCGTAATTTCGAATATCCGCGTCGCGCGACGTGGCGGGTATCAGTTCATCGTCCTTCCATTCCTGGACGATGTCTTTTCCCAGCATTCCATTGGCACCAATGAGGAGGACGCGCATCTGCTACTTAAATTGTGTCTCCCAGTCGTAGCCGATATTCGCGTCGTTGTAGGCCAGACGTAACTCGTCCGCGGGATTGTAATGACGATCTGTAAAGTACAGCAGGTTGATGGGCTCGATTCCGAGCGCTTTGTAGCCGTGTCCTACACCTGGGGGAATCAGAATTTCCCAGGGACGAAAACGGCCGACGTATAAAGTGTTAATCAAGCCAAAAGTCTTGGAATGGCGGCGCAGATCGCAGAGAAAAACCTGGAGCATGCCGGAGACTGGCGCCCAAAGGTCGGTTTGCTCCGAATGGTAGTGAATGGCTTTGATCGTTCCGGGATAGGTAAGCGTAAAAGAGACCTGAATATTTCGGGTACCGTCGGGCACCATCCCGGACGCGAGCCCTTTTCCGAGGCGGGCAAGCTCAGTGAAGAAACCGCGGTCATCCGGGTAAACCTGTAGCGGCTCGACGCGGACGCCGTCGATCAGATCGGGCGAATCCGCTTTGGCAATTATTTTGCCCAGAGTTTTTTCCGTGCGCCCGCGGATAGCGAGCTCGATGCCATTTTTAGTTCCGAGGGGAACAATTTTTTCTGCTGCCTGCTGATTGGTCGATACGTCCACCGGCATAATCGCATCTCCTGAATGACGCTAATGTCTGGTTTGCGCTAGTGAATCGGGCTAGCCGCCTGAAGTCTGTTCCAACGCGCGGCGCGATTCGTCGGCGAGGGGCGAACCTGGCTTCAAACTTATCGCTTTTTCAAATTGTGCACGGGCGCGAGCGTTGTCATTTAATTTTTGATAGGTCACGCCCAGATGATAGCGATAGGCGGGGTTGTCCGACACTTTCTTCACCGCCTCTTCCAGCAGGGGCTGAGCGACTGAGTAGGCGCCATTATGATAATACGCCCAGCCGAGAGTGTCGGCGGTGTTGGGCGAATTGGGCAATCCGCGCCGCGCAGCCTGTGCCAGCGTCAGCGCCAGATTAACGCTGCCGTTATGCTCCAGCAGGAGGTAGGCGAGATTGTTGGCGGCCTGCGGATTATCGGGTTGTATGGATAGCGCCTTCTGGTAGATGGTTTGCGCTTTTTGCCAGTTGCCGGCGCTTTCATACACACTGCCAAGAGCTACCTGAAGTGCAGCGCTGTTGGGCGCAATATCGATAGCGCGCTGGTAATTGGAGATAGCCTCATCACGCGCGCCGCGGCCGGCTTGTAACTGCGCGAGCATCGCCAACGCATTTACATTTTGTTTGTCAATTTGCAGCGCGCGCTGAAGCGATTTTTCCGCGTCGCCAGCCTGCTTATTCCGAAGCAAAGCCTCCGCCTGTAGCAGGTACAGTTGCGGGTTGTTGGGATTTTGATCGATGGTAGTTTTGATCAATTGCAAAGCTTCGTCGGGTTTGTTGCGGCGAAAATCCACATCGGCCAAGCCCTGGACAGCCTCGAGCGAATTGGGTTCGCGCGTTAATGCCTGACGATACAAAGTTTCAGCTTCATTGAAACGTTTTTGAATGACGCGCAGTTGCCCAAGCTTTACATAGCCCAGGGCCTTGTCCGGAGCAATGGTAACCAATTGATTGAGGTCCGCTTCCGCGCTCGCAGCGTCATTCTGATTCATGCGCGAAGTAGCATCGAATAAATATCCCTCCGGCGCACGCGGCGCGATTTTTTTTAACTCCGTTGCAATGTTATGCAAGCCGGACCAGTCGCCGCGTTGTACGGCGACCTCCCCAAGGGCGCGCCACGCTTCATATAGTGAAGGGTTAGCGCGCACCGCCGCGCGTAATTCGCTCTCCGCCTCCTCGGGCTTTCCTTTTTGGCGCAGCGCAAGTCCCATCTGGTAATGCGCGAAGGCGTTATCCGCCGAGGAGTGCAGCGCTTCCTGCAGTGTTTTGATGCTGTCGTCGACTTTCCCTTGTTGGAGTTGGATCTCGCCTCGGAGCGCGAGCCCCTCGCTGTCCTGCGGCGAGCTTTTCAGAAGATCATCAGTGAGAGAGGCGGCCTCATCGATACGATGGTTCAGCACTAACAGCTGAATATAGGTCTTACGTACTTGGCGGTCTTTGGGATGCTGGGACGCCAGCGCAGAAAATTCCGTGAGCGCCTTGCTATTTTCACCGCGCCCTAAATAATAATCACCGAGCATGCGGTAGGCGGCGGGATCGTCCTTCAATTGTTCTTTGGCCTCTACCAGGGTTTTTTCGGCGAGAGCGTCTTGCCCCTGGTTCATATACACGGTGGCCAAGGCCGCGCGTGGCATCGGATTTTTCGGAGCGCGCGTTATTGCTGCTTGAAATTCGTCGGCCGCCTGGGACCAGCGGCGTTGCTGCTCATAAAAACTTCCAAGCGTGGTCAAGGCGGTGATGCCGACAGAGTCGAGAGCTTTGGCCTTCTGGAGAGTCGCTTCCGCTGCCGTTGCGTCTCCAGTCCGGGCCTGCAGAATGCCCAGGTGTATGAACACGGCAGGTTTATCGGGCGCCATTTGCGTGGCTTCTTGGGCTTCCCGGAGCGCGCCTTTCGAATCACCCAGAACTGCGTCCGCGGAGGACAAGACTATTTGTGCGTCAGCGTTTTTGGGGTCACTCTGGAGAATCACTAAAGCGCGATCTTTCGCATCTTGCGCTTTCCCGCCCTGTAAAGATAACCTCGCCAGGTCCAGTTGAGCAGCCCAATTTTGCGGGTCCAGCTCGACGGTGCGAGCCAATTCGCCAAACGCCGAAGCGAAACTGCCCATCTTCAACTGGGATTGCGCCAGTTTGTAGTGCGCCTGGGCGTAATGCGAGTCCACTTGCAGCGCTTGGCCATAATAGATGATGGCTTCAGGGTATTTGCCGGCATTAAACTCCCGGTCCCCGTGCTCCATGGCTTTCTGAATACGCGTGGCGGGACTCCGATAGCAGGACACCATCAATGACGAGGGAGGGAGTAAGAGCGCGAACAGGAGTGTCAAACGTTTAAGGTCAAAGCTCATATTGGTATAAGCGGCCCCAACCGCATCCTTACCAAGCAATTTATCCCCGCCGAATAGTAAATAGAAGGATAACTTCAGAACGCTGTTCTAAGGCCTAATCAGGCACAGTGAGACAGTTGGGCGGGGACAAAGCAGCCACAATGTGGCACAACAGTTCCATTCCCCGCCGGAACTAAGTTAGCAGTCCGAAGGCCCCTCCAAGAACATAATGCCTGTTGGCCTAAACCTATGATATAATTACTGTTAACTGGAATCGAGTGGAACATAAACGGATACCTAGGGAACACCGGATTGGCATAGCCCGTGCATCATAATACGGTGACAAAACACCGCGTCATAACACACCGCGCGTCGTAGAGTGTATTATAAGCGTTCCCAGTAAATTAAGCGCCCAGGAAGAAATTCAAAGAGGTAGGACATGGCTGCAAATCGCGAGCTGAATTCGACGGACGCAAAAAGGGTTTTGAGGCGTTATTGGTGGATTCTGCCCATCAGTACCGTGCTATTGACCTTGGTGGGCTGGGTACTGACCAACGTGCTGCCCAAACGGTATACCTCCCAGACGATGGTGCTGGTGGAGGAACCCTATGTACCCTCGAAGTATGTCGAGCCGGTGAACACGAGTGATTTGAATCACCGCCTCGCAACCATGCAAGAACAGATTTTGAGCCGCTCCCGGCTGCAACCAATTATTGAAAGGTTAAATCTTTACCCCGAGGACCGCGGTCGAATGCACATCGACGACTTGGTGGAAAGGCTGCGTGGGGCACTCACCGTAAAGCCCGTGGAAACCATGCAGGGCACCGGACCTCACCAGTTGCCGGGGTTCTATATCACTGCGACATTTGATACACCCGAGCTTGCGCAGCAGGTTTGCACCGAAATTACTTCCATGTTTCTGGCGCAGAATGCGCGGCAGACCGAACAGCAAGCGACGCGGACCACCAGCTTCCTGGGCGAGCAGCTAGCCGAAGCAAAGAAAAAATTAGACGAAGAGGACGCCAAACTGGCGGAATTCAAACGTCAACATCCGGGCTCATTACCGGAAGACACGCAAGGGAATATCGGCATGTTGATGGGCACCAACACGCAACTGGAAGCAAATACGCAGGCCATAGCCCGGGCCGAGCAAGAGAAAGCGTTCAACGAGTCCTTATTGCAGCAAGAAGAAGCCAACTGGAAGACGCGAACAAATGGCGGGACCAATGCAGATGCCGCCGATCAGCAGTTGGCGCTCTTGCAGGATAAACTCACGGATTTGCATTCCCGCTATACTCCCGATCATCCAGATGTGATCAAGACGGAGAGCCAGATTGCCGAGCTCAAGAAGCGTATGGCCGAGCCACCTAAACAGGCTCCCGCCAATGCGCCCGCGCAATCAACCCATGAACCTCCGCAGCTTCAACTGTTGCGCGCTAAAGTGAAGCAAGATGATTTGACCATCGCCAATTTGAAGCGCGAGCAGGCCCAAATCCAGGCTCAGACGCGTCAGATTCAGGGACGTGTGGAAGCCACCCCCATGGTTGAGCAGCAGTACAAGGAAATCACGCGCGACCATCAAACGGCTTCCGACATTTATAACGAGCTGCTCAAAAAGAGCCAAAGCTCAACAATGGCCGGCGCTTTGGTGCACCAAGAGGACAGCGAACAGTTTCGTGTATATGACCCACCAAACCTTCCGCAGAATCCGTCTTTTCCAAAGAAGCCTTATTTCCTTGGCGGGGGAGCAGTGGGTGGCCTGGCGCTCGGGTTCGGAATTTTGTTCCTGCTCGCCATGATGGATAAAACCATTCATAGCGAACACGACGCGGAACTTTTCTTGCAACTCCCGGTGTTGACGGTGGTACCCACTCTGGCTGTCGCTGGATTGAACGGGAATAACGCAGTGGCCGACCGCAAAGATCGCATTTTTAGCGGAGTCTAAGCGGCTACGCGGAATATGAGGAAGCAATGAGCAGGATTCACGAAGCGCTGAAAAAAGCCGCACAGGATAAAGCCACGCAACCGCCAAGGGTGGTCACCGCCGACTTGGTGGAGGGTGCGGCGGAGATCAATCGCCACATTGAGCCGCCCGAAGACGTTATGCGTGTCGAAAATTTGCGGGTCCCGGGTATCGATCCGCGATTCAAGGACACGCGCTTCCTCAATTATGAGGAGCTCATCAAACGGTGCAGCCATCCGCAGTGGACACTGGATGCAAGAAATAGCGTTTTCGTGGGTGGTGACAATGATCGTGTCGGCGCAGAACGCTTTCGCACGCTGCGCTCGCGCTTGTACCAGATTGCGGGAACCCAACAATTGAAGAAATTGCTGATTACCAGCAGTATCCCGGCGGAAGGGAAGACCTTCGTTGCGGCGAATCTGGCGCAGTCGATCGTGCGTCAACCAGACCGCCGCGTGCTCCTGATTGATGCCGATCTACGCGCTTCCAGGCTCCATCAATCCTTGGGCGCGCCTAGCGGCCCCGGGCTTACGGATTATTTGCGCGGTGAAGTTGACGAATACGCGATTATTCAAAACGGACTTGAGGGCAATCTCTGTTTTATTCCAGGCGGCCAGCCGGTTTCCAACCCCAGCGAACTGCTCCTGCGCGATAAGATGAAGCACCTGCTGGACGCGATGAGCGATATTTTTGATTGGGTTATTTTGGACTCGCCCCCGGCTCTGCCGGTTCATGATGCCTGTATGTTGGCGGATATTTGCGACGGCGTGTTATTCGTGGTGAGAGCGGGAAGCACCGATTCGGAGATCGCGCAGCGGGTATCGACGGAATTTCGCGACAAGAATTTGCTGGGTGTGGTACTTAACCGCGTCGATTCCGCGGACACCTATAACAATTATTATTACGGCTATGGCAGCGCGGCGGAAGGAATCTCAGCGAGCAAGTAGTCCGGTTTGATGTTCGCCGCGTTCTGACGATCAGGTTTCGATCCCGGGCGCAGATAATTTCGCGGGTTGCAGGTTCGGGTTCGGCGCGTCCTCTCCGGCCTGTAATATCCAAAAGACCGGAACCATCAGCAGCAATCCAA
>Ga0193751_1000712_pt1 | contig 24143 bp, 20 predicted proteins | sample L1c2metaG_FD_143050 | JGI IMG/M metagenome (GOLD analysis project Ga0193751, IMG submission 143050) | Soil microbial communities from a riparian zone of the East river system, Colorado, United States - L1c2 | ecosystem: Environmental > Terrestrial > Soil > Riparian zone | place: USA: East River... | reverse complement strand
GTTGTGAGCGAAGTGATCGGCGGGCGGCGTGAACCCTTACGCGTAGCCGCGATCCTGCCGCGTTTCTTTCAAAACGGTCAAAGTGTGCAAGATCTTGCGTCTACCCTATAAGTGGGATTGTGGTGCCAACCGTCCTTACGGTATAAAAACTGCATCTAATGTTGCGTTTCGGCTAGATACTTTCTTTCCCGAGAGGTCGCTGCCCGGTGTTCCAAGTGCTCTTTAAAGGGGCACCCAGCGTATTTCGAGAGAATGAGGCGATGCGCCACTTTTTGTCACATGACGTTGGGAAAATCCGTTCCGGTGCGTCTTCCCGGTCCCGTGGTGATTCGATGTTCAGTTCTGTGCCCCGTGCAACGCCTGTCCGCAATCTTTGCCTGACTGTGCTTGTCGTCTGCAGCGCTTTTCTGTCGTCTTCATTCGCGCAGCAGCCTTTCCCAACCAGCCGTGCCGATATTAGCCGCAGCGGCGCCGTCACCAACGAAACTCTACTCACCCCCACCAACGTCAGTAAGAACAGCTTCGGCCGTCTCTTCAGCGTTCCCGTCGACTATGTGGTGATGGCCCAGCCGCTTTACATGCCCAACGTGAACATCCCCGGCCAAGGCACGCACAACGTCGTCTATGTCGTCACCCAGGCCGATTCGGTCTACGCGATTGATGCCGACACCGGCACACAGCTCTGGTACGCCAGCATGCTCAACGGTGGCACGACCGCCAGCGGCACATATCTGCCCTGCGGCACCGGTCCCGGTTACAACCAGGAAGGCATCGTCTCAACCCCGGTCATCGATCCCACCACCAACACCATGTATCTGGTGGCCAAGACTCTTCTCAACACGACAGTCCGCCACCATCTTCACGCCATCGACATCACCACGGGCTACGAGCAACCGGGCAGTCCCGTTCTCATCACCGCCACCAGCACGAGTAATAAAGGACACGTCACCGTCTTCAACAGCCTGCACCAGAAAAACCGCCCCGGCCTCTTGTTGGTCAACGGCGTCCTTTACCTGGGCTTCGGCTCGAACTCCTGCAACGACGGCAACAGCGGCTGGGTTCTGTCCTACGACGCTGCCAGTCTGGCGCAACTCGCGGTCTTCAACGCCTCGCCCGATTACGGATTGGCTTCCATCTGGCAGGCTGGCGTGGGTCTCACCGCCGCCGCCGACGATGCCGGTAACATCAACATCTTCGTGGAGACCGCCGAAACGGGCGCCCCGTACGACGTCCCTAACGGCGGCCAGACGTTCTCCAACAGCGTGCTGAAGCTTTCCTCCGATCTCACGCTCGCCGATTATTTCACGCCGTGGAGCGTGGCCTACCTCAATTCCCACGATCTTGACTTGAGTTCCACCGGCGTCGTCATTCTCCCCGATCAAGACGGCCCCTACCCTCATGAACTCATCGCCAGCGGCAAGCAGGGCGTCGTCTATGTTCTTAATCGCGACAATCTGGGAATGTTCTCTGCGAACGATAGTCAGGTTCTCCAGGAGGTCGTTCTCGAACCGGGCGTCAACGACGACGTGCTGCACGGCTCTCCCCCGTACTGGAATAACACCCTGTACTTCGCCCCACACGCTTCTCCGCTCATGGCTTTTCCGCTGTCCGGGGGATTGCTCGGCACTCCGCTGAAAACGGTGGGGAGCTATGCCGGCGGCAATCACTCCCCGTCCATTTCTGCCAATGGCACCAGCAACGGAGTTTTGTGGGTCATCACTGGTCAACTGCTCGCCTTTGATGCGGTTTCTCTCAAACTGCTCTATACGACGAATCAGGCCCCCAATGGACGCGACACGTTGCCGCCCGTCGGTCATTTTGTCACTCAGACCGTGACCAACGGCAAGGTCTATGTCGGCACCCGAAATAGTCTCGAAATCTACGGACTGTTTCACACCGTCTCCGTCACCGGAGGCAACTCCCAGACAGCTACTGTTGCCACTGCCCTGCCCGCTCCTATCAAGGTCAATGCGGCCAACCCATACACCGGACAACCCGACGTCGGCGCCACTGTCAATTTCAGTGACGGTGGCAAGGGCGGCTCATTTAATCCCGCCTCCGCGGTCACCGATGCCAGCGGCAACGCTTCCACGACCTATACCGTTCCCCAAAAAGCTGGCACTTACACCCTGACGATCTCCGGCAGCGGCTTCGGCAATGTCACCACGACCGCCACCGCTACGCCCGGCGCCGCAGTAAGGATCATCGCCTGGGGCGGAGCGAAGCAGACTGCTGCCGCCGGTTCGAATCTCGCCAACGCCGTCATCGCGCAGGTCCAGGACGCCTACAAGAACGGTGTCCCCGGGATCACCATCCATTTCACCGCCAACAATGGAGCCGTTCCCAATCCGTCTTCCGTGGTCACCGACGCGAACGGCCTGGCGCGTACGACGCTGCGGTTGCCCACCACCGTCTCTACCGTGACGGTCACCGCCAGTTCCACCGGTTTGAAGAACGTGAACTTCGTCGAGTATTCCGTTGCCGGACCCGCCGCCAAGATCGCCATCACCGGCGGCAACAATCAGTCCGCTCCTGCAGGAACCCAGTTACCACAAGGCCTCACCGTGTTCGTCACCGACAAGTATGGCAACCCGGTTCCCGGCGTCGACGTTGACTTTGACGACGGCGGCGCAGGAGGCACTTACGCCTACGCCAATCCCGGCGTCACCAGCAACTCCGGAACGGCAACCGAGTTCTATACCCTTCCCCGTCCCCCAAAACCATCACCATCACTGCGACGGCGACCGGTGTAGCCACCCCCGCCGTCTTCACCGAAACCGCGCAGTAGCCCCCCAGCCCCCGTGCCCGTGCGCTCAATCCAAGCGGATCGTTCCACGCCCCAACTAAAAATCACCAACGACCAAATCTTTCCCTACCAATTGACTTCCCCCTCATTTCGCGGGAAACTCCCCTCTGAGCCTGCTTTCCGCCGCATCACCGCAGGCTGCCGGAACAAAACATGTTCCCGCAACCTATGTCGAGGCCCGAGTTCCGCCCTGACGAGTCGCATCCTGACCTGACCCGCCTGCTCGAGGAGAACCTCCTCGCTGGTTTCCCACTCGACCTAGCTCTTGATTTAGTCTTCAACGAACTCGTGGTCCGCGCCGCCGAAGCCACCCGCGCCAACGCCGCCGCCCTAGCCCTCGCCCGCGGCGATGAAATGGTTTGCCGCGCCGCCACCGGACACCTCGCCCCGGATCTCGGTATCCCTCTCAGCACCCGCGACGGTCTCTCCGGCGCCTGTCTTCAAACTCGTCAGCCCCAGCTTTCCGTCGATACCGAGTTCGATCCCCGCGTCGACCCCGCCATTTCCCGCCGTCTCGGCATCCGCTCCATCCTCATCGTTCCTGTCTTCGACATCAACAACGCACAGTTCACCGGAGTCCTGGAAGTCTTTTCCACCTCTCCCGCCGCCTTCTCCAGTTCCGACCAGAAACTGCTCGAGGGTTTCGCCGAGGAGTGCGCCCGCGTTCGCCAAGCCGCGATCAAACTCAGTCAGCGCAAGCCCGTCGCCACGGCCGCTTCGCCCGAACTCATCGCGCCCGAATTGATCGCGCCCGAATTCACGCCGCCTGAGTTCATCGCGGCGAGCCCTCTGCCCGCTCGCCGCTCTCCCTACGAAGCCTGGACCCTTGTCCTAGGATCTCTCGCCATTCTCGCAACCATTGCCGTCAGCTTCCTAATTGGTTCACGCGTCGGATGGCTGCGTCACACCGCATCACATGCCCAGACCTCTCAGCCTATCCCAGCTGACACAAGCATGCCACGAGCGCAAGCAAAAAGCTCGGCATCCACCACCGCAGCCAACCGGCCAAATGGGTCGCCAGAAAAGGCATCGGCAAGAGCCTCCACGCACACATCTCCCGCTGCCGACGAATTAGTCGTCTACGAAAAAGGCAAAGTCATCTTCCGCATGAAACCCGCTTCGGCGAAGCCTGACCAAGCCAAGCACCGCCAAGCCAACCCTGATTCCACCAGGCACGACAACGATTCCGTCGTGGAAGCATCGTCGACGACCAGGATCGCCACCACGAAACTCGCCACAGCGAAGCTCGCCCCAACTAAGCTCGCAACGACTAAGACCGCCTCATCCCAAAGCGTCTGGTTAGCTCCCGCGCAAGCCGAATCCCGTCTCGTCAGCCGCACTGAGCCCCAATATCCCCCCGCAGCCCTCGCCAGTCACCGCGCAGGCAACGTCGTCCTCGAAGTCCAAGTCGCAGAAGACGGCTCTGTCTCGTCCATCCGCACCCTCAGCGGAGACCCCCTCCTAGCCGCCGCCGCCACCGAAGCCGTGCGCAACTGGCGCTACCAACCCTACCGTCAAGACGACTACCCTGCCCGGTTCCAGACGGATGTAACGCTCAGCTTCGCGCTTCCTAACTGATCGACGGCATACCTGACCGATCAACCCGCTCTTCTGCGTTCCAAGACCTGTGATCCCTTTGGACTCGTGACTTCGTGCAAATCTGCATAAACACAAAAACGAGCCCAGGCAGGAATCCAACCAAGCGAGGCTCGATTGCGTCAAAAAGGAAATGGATGAGCCGCATTTCCGCATCGGCGCGAGAGGGAGACGTCAGCCAGACCACGCTGCAGAAGTTGGGGAAAGCGGCCGCAATCCAGGTGGTAAAGATAAAGATAAAGATTAAAGATAAAGAGTCCCGCGCCGTCCGTGCGCGGTGTGATGCTTCTGAGGGAGGAAAATAATGGCAAAGCTGAACAAGCCAGCTCGCGATCGGATATCCGCAACCAAGTTCGCTTTCCCCAAGCAACGCAAGGAGCCGCTGGAAAATGCCTCTCACGTACGCAATGCTGTTGCGCGATTCAATCAGGTGAAGGGCGTTACGGAAGCGGAGCGTCGTGCCGCGTGGAAGCGGATACAGTCTGCCGCAACGCGATACGGAGTGGAGCTTAAGGAGTCCGCCTAGGAACTGGCTTTCCGGTCAATCTCGAAGCTATCCGCAGTCCTTTTGTTTCGATTCAGTCGGCAAGGCCGCACACCGGCTCTACGAGAACGCCAACTCCTTAGCCCGCTGCACCGCCTTCACCACCGCCTTGATCAAGGTCACGCGCAGCTTGCCCTCTTCCAGTTCCATGATGCCATCAATCGTGCACCCCGCCGGCGTCGTGACCGCATCCTTCAGCAGCGCTGGATGATCCCCGGTCTCGAGCACCACCCGCGCCGCGCCCATTGTGGTTTGAGCCGCCAGGAGCGTCGCCACATCGCGCGGCAGCCCGACCTTCACTCCCGCCTCCGCTAGCGATTCCAAAATAATGTAAATGTAGGCTGGCCCGCTTGCCGACAATCCCGTGACCGCGTCCATATGTTTTTCGTCCACCTGAACCGTCCGTCCCACCGCATCGAAAAACTTCGTCGCCATTTCCAGATGCTGCTTGGTTGCGAACTTCCCCTTGCACAGCGCCGTCATTCCCGCGCCCAGCACGCAAGGAGTATTCGGCATCGCCCGCACCACCGGCACCTCTTTCTCCAACGCCCGCTCAATCATCTCTGTCGGAACCGACGCCGCCACCGAAATCACTAACTGCTTCTCATGGACGTGCGCCCGAATCTCCCGCGCCACGTCGGCTACCACCTGCGGCTTCACGCAAAGAAAAATAATATCTGCGTCTTTCACCGCCTCCGAGTTGTCGGTGCCCGCGTGCACCTTCAACTTCTCCTTCAGCATCCGCGCCCGCTCCGGATGCGCCACGGTAGCCCAGGTCTGCCCCGGCGAAAGCAATCCATCCCGCAAAAAAGATTGCAGCAGAATCGATCCGATCTTCCCTGCGCCCAAAACGGCTACCTTCTTCTTTCCACTCAAACTCCGGACCATGCGAATTCTCCCAGCCAGCGTTGATAAGAAGTCAACAGATTACACGAATGCCTGCAATCCGCCATCTGGCGCTCCCAAGCTCTAAATGTTTCAATGCCTCAATGCCTCAATGTCTCAATGTATTAATGTCCCACAATCTCCGCCGGCACCATCTTCAAGATCTCCCGTCCAATCGGCAACGAAGCCGTCGCCGCGGGAGACGGCACATTGAGCACATGCAAAAACCGCTCACGCCCTACAAACCGGAAATCGTCCACCAGCGCGCCGTCCGCCCCCACTGCCTGTGCCCGCACGCCCGACCCGCCCGGCGTCATATCTTCCATCCGCACCTCCGGCACCAACCGCTGGCAGGACCGCACAAACTCTCGCTTCCGCAGCGACCGCCGAAACTCCGACAGCCCATTTCTCCACTCCCGCCGCGCCATCGCCCGGAATCCCGCATCCCTCGCCACTTCCAGCGCCTCGCCCAAATCAAAATCCCTCCACCGGTATCCCTCGCGCCGGAACGCCAGCACCGCATTCGGCCCCGCATCCACATTCCCATGAATTCGCCGCGTGAAGTGCACGCCGAGAAACGGATACCGCGGATCCGGCACCGGATAAATCAGCCCCCGCACCAACTCCCCGCGCGCCGCTGCCAAATCGTAATACTCCCCGCGAAACGGGACGATCATCATCCCCGGATCATCTCCCGCCATCCGCGCCACCCGATCGCTGTACAGCCCCGCGCAATTCACCACATACCGCGCTGAAAAATCTCCCGCTCGCGTTCGGATTACCACCGCGTCCCGTGCCGCGTCCGACTTTGCGCCCGACTTTAGGCCAGATGATCGATCGAATCCCTCCACCCCCGCGCTCGTCTTCACCTCGGCCCCGCGTCCGACCGCAATCTCCGCATACTTCGTCGCGACCGCCGCAAAATCCGTGATCCCTGTCGACGGCACGTGCAGCGCTCGCACTCCGCCCACATGCGGCTCAATCTCGAGCATCGCCTCGCGCCCCAGCAACCGCAAACCATCTAATCCATTTGCCACGCCCCGCGCCAGTAATTCATCCAGTCGCGCCGCTTCTTCCGAGTCAGTAGCAACAATCAATTTCCCGCATATGTTATGCGGAAGCCCGTGCCGCGAGCAGAACTCCACCATCTCCCGCGCCCCCGCCACACACAGCCGAGCCTTCAGCGATCCGGCTTTGTAATAAACGCCGCTGTGGATCACCCCGCTATTGTGTCCCGTCTGATGCCGAGCCACTCCCGCCTCTTTTTCCAGAACCACCACCCGCAACCGCGGGAAAGTCTCGGTCGCCTGCATGGCAAACGAAAGCCCAACAATCCCTCCACCAATCACCGCAATGTCGTAGGTCATAATTAGCGTGTGTGGCGCGGACACTCTTGTCCGCGGCCCTTGACTTTGAGTGTGGGGACGGGCGCCCTCGCCCGTCCAAGCCGTGCGCCGCACGGCAGCCTCACCGAAGATGATCCTACCTCACTCCCGCGTCCCATCACCGTGACGCCAGCACAAGAGAGTGTGACGGAAGAAAAAAGGCGCAGACATGAGTCCGCGCCCCGCCTAGCGCTGCTTGTGTGGGGACGGCCGCCCCCGGCCGTCCAAGCCGTGCGCCGCACGGCAGCGTTTCTGTGGTAGATTGCCCTACTGCACGATCAGCGTCACCACATCCCCATGCGCCGCCCCACCCGCGGCCGTAGCCGTCACCGTAATCTGCGAAGTCCCCAAGCCCGTCGGTGTCTCCACATTCACCGTAGCCGATCCCGACTTTGTGGCGTCGGCCGCCGCAGTGGCCGTCACCTTTACCGCCGCTGGGTTCGGCACCACCGCCGGAGTCGTATACAGCCCCGTCCCATCCACCGTGCCATTCGCGCTCCCGCCAGTGACGGCCCAGGTTACACTCTGATTAGACGAGTTATTAACTGTCGCGGCGAATTGCTTCTGAGTAACTCCCGCAGGCCACGAGTTACCTGCCTCATCCGCAAACAAATTCACCGATCCCGGACTCACCGTGACCGTCACCGGTGGTGGGGGCCCGCCACCACCACCGCCCGCGACCCCTCCGCAAGAAATTTCCACCATCAATCCAAGCCCTAGGCAAATTCCCGCGACCCCTCCGTAGAGACGCGGCTTGCCGCGTCTTTTCCGCCCAACTCCGAGAATCCCCACCAGCACTACCGAAGCGAGCGCAAAGAAGGGAAGAACGCGTAGATCGCTGCCCACGCTCGTGTGGGGACGGGTGTCCCCGCCCGTCCAAGCCGTGCGCAGCACGGCTCCCATCCGCGGCCGCGATTGCATCCCCGAATTCGGCCCCATAGTCGCAATCGTTAGCGTCACCGCCGTAGTCCCCGCTCCTGCCAAAATCGACGCCGGACTAAACCCGCAACTAGTCAACGCAGGAAGGTTCGCGCACCCAAAACTCACCCCCGAGCTAAAAACCCCGCCCCCCACTGGACTCGCTGAAAACGTATAGCCGGCGCTCTGTCCCGCCAGCACAGTCACCGACGAATTGCCCGTATCTGTCCACGTGAAGTCCGGAGCCGTCCCCGTCACCGTCAGCCTGAACGTCTGTATCTTCGCCGAAGGCGCTCCCGCCGTCATCGCCGCGATGGTCACCGTCGTCGGACCACCCACCGGAGTGCCTGCCGCTGCCGTCACCGTCAATGTAACCGTCACGGGAGTCGAAGAAGTGGGACTCACCGCACTCGATGGCGAGAATACGCAAGCCGCTCCCGCAGGCAGCCCCGCCGAGCAGTTCAGTGTCACCGTCCCCGCAAAACTTCCCGCCGCCGTCACCTGGAACGTGCTCGCCCCCGACGTTCCGCCCTGCGCCACACTCAACGAATTCGGACTGGGCGCCGTTAAATTAAAGTCCACCACCTGCAGCGTTATCGGCGCATCGTGCGTAATCGTGTTTCCGTCCGTCCCCACCGCGTGTGAGTTGAAACTGTAATCGCCCACCAGTCCGCCCGCCGTCAGGGTGTACGCCGCTGTCGGTGTTGCCGAAGTCGGATTCAACGCACAGTTCACCGGGGCCGCGCCACTACAACTCAAATTCACCGGGCTGACGTATCCGCTCTTCGCTGTCAACATGCCGTCGAACGTGGCCGTCTGTGTGGGAAACACCGTCTGCGGCGAATTCGAAATCACATTCGTGTAGTTTGGCGACGCCACCAGTGCATAGTTCCAAATGCCCCGCCCGTACGTCGATGCCACGAGCGTCTTCGTGCCCGCGTCAGGATTAAAAAGTTGAAGAGCCGTTACGGGAGCGTCCGGCAGAAATCCCGACACACCCGGCCCCGGCGCTGGACCGACTTCAGTCCAACTCGCAGTCGCCGTCGAACTCCCAAAAACGCCAACGTCGGTTCCCGCGTAAACCAGTCCCGTTTGCGAATCCACCAGCAACGCGTTCACCGGAGCGTCGGGCAGCCCTGTCCCCGTCCAGTCCGTCCAACTCGCGCCGGCATTCGCCGTCTTCCACACATGCGACGTTGGAAACGACGGCGTGCTGAATCCCATGATCCCGACATACGCCGTCTTACCTGTCGCATCGGACTTATCCATAGCCACCGACGAAATCGCATACCCGTTCGGATTCACAACCTGCGTGACATTCGTCATCAGCGTGACACCGGCGTTGGTCGTGACCCACACTTCACCGCCGGGCATCCCGCTTAGCGGCCCATATCCGTTGGTCACCGCGTACACCACCGTCGAATTGTTGTTCGCATCCTTCGGACCGCCCGCTGCCAGCGCATTCACCAGGTTGATCTCGTCACCCGTGCACACGCCCGTTCCCAACGTGTCGAAGTCATTGCTGAGCTGCAGCGGAGCGGTTCCGCTGGTGCTGATCCGCCACACCCGGCAGGTTCCCACCAGCATTTGACTGGTATTCTGCGGATCCAAAATATAGGGAGTATAGAAAGCTCCCTGATCTCCGCCGAGATTGGCCGGGCTGACGACCTCGAAAAATCCAGCGTCATTACACGCCGTTCCCAACTCACATTTCAGAATCGTGAGATAGGGATTTGCCGCAAACCACTCGTTGGGGTTCGCAGGATTGATGGCATTGAATCCGCCATCTCCGCCGAGCGCATTCTGCCAGGTACTGTTGCTGGTCGCGCTGCTGGTTTTGGGCGAGCCGTTATCCTGCGTTCCCCCCAGCAGAATGTCTGCATTGGAGGGGTGCACCGAGAACGAAACGAATTCCGTCATCGAGCCCAGGCTCTCGCTCAAGCTGTCAAACTGATTCGTCCCCGTGCAACTTCCCGTGTTCAGGCCGGCGTAGCCATCCAGCGTCCGGCTGATTCCGCCATCATGCGCGAAGTAGCCCACTGCTTTGCCACTCGCAACCATGAACGCCAATCCGTGTTGGTCTGGATGCACATGCGCCGGCGCCCCCAGCGGGCCCGGGTTGCAGCCATAGACGTGCGTCAGATTGATCCAGTCGCCTTGCGTGCAGGTCGTGCCCCCGGACGCAAATGTGCACTTGTAAAGATTGATCGCACCCGCGTACAGGTCCGTTCCCGCTGCGTTCGGGACTGCGGCCAACTCCAGGTTGTAGTAACCTTGCTCCACTCCGCACCCGCTGTTGGGTCCGAACGCGCTGTCGCCGCAGTTCGTAATGCCGTTGTCCGGAATCGCTGTCCAACTAGTTCCGCCGTTCGTCGATCGCCAGATGCCCTCGTCAACGGGCGCCGGATTTCCGAAGCCGTCAGGCTGTACGTCAACGACCCACACATACATCTCGTTGCGCCCCGGCACCATCGCGAACTCGCCGCGATAAATCAGGCAACTACTAGCGTTCGAACCAACCGGACACAACCCCGAGGCTAGACCCGCGCTCGGTTGCGTAGTCAGCCGCGCGAAATGCTGGCCATCGGTCGAGGAGTACAGCCCGTGACGCCGGATAAAAGCATAGAAAGTCCCGCTTGCTCCCTGGCTCGGGTTGTAAACCACCGCCGTAGCCGAGGCAGGAACCGCACTGTCCGAGAGGATGACGCGGTTCCACGTCACTCCACCGTCCAGCGAATAGTACAGTCCGCGCGCAGTCGAATTTCCATCCTCTTCCCGGCCAACGTACAAGCCGTTGTTTCCCGCCGTCGCCGCCACCACCAGGCTGGGATTCTCAGTGCTGAACGCGATCTTGCTGAATCCGATGCCTAAAAAAGACTGCCCGGTCCCCGCGCTCTGGATCTGCGTCCACGAGGCACCTCCATCCACGGAACGCAGAATTCCAAGTCCGTAATAAGAATCGCCCGAACTGTTCGTCTCTCCGGTCCCGGCCAGAATGACGCTGCTGCTGCCCGGCTGCAAAGCAATCGCCCCCACGGCGAGCGTCGGCTGATCGTCAATCAAAGACTGCCAAGTGACCGAAGCAGGATTGGAATTCAGACTGCCCGCGTTCCTGGACTTCCAAAGCCCGCCATACGCGCCGCCCAGCAGCACCGTGTTTCCTGTCGTGTCCGCAGGATCGATCAGTACCGAAGTAGCGCGCCCCGAGACCCAGTTGTAATCCTGCATTCCATCGCCCGTAGCGTCGGAAGCCAGCGGAGCCGGCCCCACCGGCGCCCACACTGTAGAGCCCGAAGGGAAAGCGGGTGCCCCATCCAAGCTCCGCTTGGGTGGGTATGTGGAGGACAGCGCACCTGGGGATGTAGACTTCGCATTCGCAGCCGCGCGCTTAACCCGCATCGCCATCTTCTGTTGGTAAGCCCGAAACCGCAGCCCCGCCGCCGATTCTCCCCGAGGCAAAGTTCGCCCCCGTTGGTTCCAGTTCCAGTCCAAGCGATCCCGCAGATAAGGACGATCTCCGTCGCGCCCGCGCGGAGAAGAGTGAGTAGTCTTGCTGTCAGATTCCTGACCCAAGGCCCTACCTGAAAACCAGCTGAAAAGAAAAACGGAAGCACAGCCGAAGATAACGAAGAAAATGAAAAGAGAGGAACGCACACTGCAGCAGGCCATAAATTGGAACGCCATTTGGCGCCGGCGCGACGCAGCGCACCTCTATAGTTTCAATGATTAGACAGAGATTTAAACGCCCACGAAAGACCCCCCGCCCTTGGTAGCCATTTTCGAAAAGCCAATACCGAAAAGCTGAGAACTGCTACCTGACGGCTGACCGCTGACAGCCGAAACCCGCCTCTTCCGCTATACTAATGAAGCATGTCCGTGATCAAAAACATCGGAGCCATAGCCCAGGGGATGACCATCACCCTCAAGGAGATGTTTCAGCCAACCACCGTCGAGAATTATCCCGACGGTCCTGGCCCGCTGAAAGGCGCGAAATTTCAGGAACGCTTTCGCGGCATGCACGTCCTGCAGCGAGACGAAAACGGACTGGAAAAGTGTGTAGCCTGTTTCCTCTGCGCCGCCGCTTGCCCCGCGAATTGCATCTACATAGAAGCCGCGGAAAACACTGCGGAGAAAAGGGTTTCGGGCGCTGAACGCTACGCCCGCGTTTACAACATCGACTATAATCGATGTATATTTTGCGGATATTGTGTGGAGGCTTGTCCTACCGATGCGATTACGCATGGCCATGGATTTGAGCTGGCGAGTTTCAATGCGAGCAATCTGATTTACCGCAAAGAACAGATGCTGGCGCCGGCTCCGGCGCATATGGGCGCCAATCAGGTGTTTGCGCAATCGGAAACGGATGCGGGCGTGATCGGGGATTAGCGAACTTCGAGATTTTCTACCAAACGCCGGTCCCCAGTGGGACCGGCGTTGTTGTATGGAAGGGAGTCGTTGGTCGTCAGTCGGTGGTCGTTCGGAGTTTATGCGCGAACGACTAACGACCATCGACTAGCGACTGACTATCAATGTCCAACTTTCTCCAACTCGTAAAAGACCGCGTCGTCATCTACGACGGCGCTATGGGGACGAATATCCAGAAGCGCAACCCTACCCTGGACGATTACTGGGGCAAGGAAAACTGCAGCGAAGTTCTGGTGCTGAGCCGTCCCGATATTATTCGCGACATTCACGCTGACTTTTTCCGCGTGGGTTGCGACATCGTGGAGACGAATACCTTCGGCGGGACGGGTCTGGTTCTAGGCGAGTTCGATCTGCGCGACAAAGTGCGCGAGATCAACCTGAAGGCGGCCCAATTGGCAAGAGAAGTCGCGCAGCAATTTTCGACCAAAGACAAACCAAGATTCGTCGCCGGATCGATGGGGCCGACGACAAAGTTGCCCTCGCTCGGACACATCGGTTGGGACGCGATGCTGGCGTCCTATGAAGAGCAGGCATTAGCCCTGATCGAGGGCGGCGTCGATGTGCTGCTGATCGAAACTTGCCAGGATTTGTTGCAGGCGAAGATTGCCACGGTCGCTGTGATCGAGGCCATGCGCAAAGCGGGAAGGCGCCTGCCGGTGCAGGTCCAGGTCACGTTGCAGGAATCCGGAACCATGCTGCTCGGCACCGAAATCGGCGCGGCGCTGACAGCGCTTGAGCCCTACGACATCGACATCATCGGTCTGAACTGCGCGACCGGCCCAAAGGAGATGAACGAGGCAGTCCGCTATCTGGGACTGAACTCCACCAAGCACATTTCGATTTTGCCGAATGCGGGACTGCCGCAGAACGTGGGCGGACACGCGGAGTATAAGCTTTCCCCGAAAGACCTGGCGGAGTATCACAAACATTTTGTCAAAGATTACGGCGTAAGAATCGTAGGCGGATGTTGCGGCACCACTCCCGAACATCTGAAGGCCGTGGTCGATGCAGTGAGCGGCGTCGAGCCGGCGCAGCGCGACGTGAAACCCGTAGGCGCCGCTTCAAGCGCGTACACATCGGTGCCGCTCGATCTGGAGCCGAAGCCCCTCATCGTAGCCGAAGAGATGAATACGACCACGCGCGTCGATCATTTCCGCAAGCTGGTACAGGCGAAGAAGTACGACGACATTCTGACGCTGGCGAAAAAGCTGGCGAACGAAGGTTCGCACATGCTCGACCTGTGCTGCGCGATCGTCGGCGAAGGCGAGAAGGGCTACATCTCCGCCATTCTGGAAAGAATCGCGACTCGCGTGCCCGCACCGATACTGATCGACAGCACCGAAGCCGACGTGGTGGAAGAGGCGCTGAAGCGCATCCCCGGCAAAGCCATCATCAACTCAATCAACCTCGAAGATGGCGAGAAGCGTACATCGAAAGTGTTGCCCATGGCGAAGCGTTACGGCGCGGGAGTGATCGCACTGACCATCGATGAAGAGGGCATGGCGCTGACCGCGGACAGAAAAGTTGCGATCGCGCATCGCATCTTCGATCTGGCTACACAAAAGTACGGCATCCGTCCGGTGGACTTGCTCTTCGACACGCTGACGCTCCCGATTTCTACGGGGCAGGAAGAATATCGGTCGGCGGGCATCGAGACCTTGGCGGCGGTAAAGCGGATCCGGCAAGAACTGCCGGAGGTGAAGACGGTGCTGGGAGTCAGCAACATCAGCTTCGGACTGGACGCTTATCCGCGGCGTGTTCTGAACTCGGTGTTTCTGCATGAGGCCGTCGAGAACGGACTGGACGTTGCCATCGTCAATTACACGAAGATCTATCCGCTGTACAAGATTCCGTCGGAAGAAGTGGAACTGGCGCGCAAGCTGATTTATCAAGATCGCTCAAACGGCGACCCGCTGCAGGTCTACATGCAGCATTTCACCGGCATGAAAGGCAAGGCGCAGGCACAGACGACCGCGCACGTCGAATCCCTCTCGATCGAGGACAAGCTCAAATACGCAATCATCAACGGCGAAAAATCGGTGGGCGAGGGCAAAACCAAGCGCAGCCTGGAAGAATTGCTCGACGAAGCGTTGGTGCCCTACACGCCGCTCGACCTGATCAACACGGTGTTGCTCGACGGCATGAAGACCGTCGGCGACTTATTCGGCGCCCGCAAGATGCAACTGCCGTCGGTGCTCGATTCCGCGGGAGTTATGAAGGCGGCGGTCGCCTATCTAGAGCCGAAGATGGAGAAGAAAACCGGCTCGCAGCAGAAGGGTACGATCGTGCTCGCCACCGTGAAAGGCGATGTCCACGACATCGGAAAAAATCTCGTCGACATCATTCTGTCGAACAACGGATACAAAGTCGTGAACCTCGGAATCAAGCAAGCGGGCGACGTGATTATCCGTTCCGCACAGGAGCACGGCGCCGATGCCATCGGGCTGAGCGGGCTGCTCGTGAAGTCGACGCTGGAGATGAAGTATGTCATCCAGGAACTGGAACGGCAGAAGCTGGAGTTCCCAGTGATCTGCGGCGGCGCGGCACTTACAAGGAAGTATGTGGAAGACGACCTGCGCCGCGAGTATTCGAATTCGGTGTTCTACGGAGAAGACGCATTCGCCGGCCTACACGTGATGGAGGACCTCGCCGGGGAGAACGGCAAGCGCGATGCGCGGCTAAAAGATGGCAGAACCGTAAAGGAATACGCGAAAGCGGCGGCCGTAGATGAAGAAACCGGCCCCGTGTTTTCGGAGCGCAGCGCGGTCGTGACCGATGCGCCGAATATTCCCGAGCCTCCGTTCAGGGGCGTGCGGGTGGTGAAGAATTACGATCTGCGCGAGCTTTTCAATTACATCAACGACACGGCACTGTTCAAAAATCAGTGGCAGCTCAAGACCGCGTCGCAGGAAGATTACGCGCGGCTGGTGGAGGAGAAGTACCGTCCGATCAAGAAGCAACTGGAAGAGGATGTGATCGCAGCGGGATGGTTTGAGCCTAAAGTTGTGTACGGATATTTCCCAGCCCAAGGCGATGGAAACGACGTGGTGGTATACGACCCAAGCTCGTGTGGGGACGGGCGCCCTCGCCCGTCCAAGCCGAGCGAAGCTCGGCAGCAACCGCCACCCGAGGCCTCCGCGGAACCAAAGGAATTCCTCCGCTTCACCTTCCCCCGCCAGCGCGAAGGCCGCCGCCTTTGTATCTCCGACTTCTTCGCCGCCCCGACATCCGGCAAGATGGATGTACTCGGCTTGTCGTTAGTGACCATTGGTCCAAAGGCATCGGTAGAGACGCAGCGCCTGTTCGAAGGCGGCGAATACACGCGCTATCTGTATCTGCACGGCCTAAGCGTGGAGACAGCGGAGGCGCTCGCCGAGTTCCATCACAAGAAGATGCGCGAAGAGTTAGGCATCGCCGCCGAGGACTCGCCGCACATTCGCGATCTGTTTCATCAGAAGTATCGCGGGTCGAGGTATTCGTTCGGCTATCCAGCGTGTCCGAATCTGGAGGACCAGACGAAGCTGTTTGCGCTGCTCAAGCCGGAGGAAAATGTGGGAGTGCGCCTGACTTCGGGGTTCCTGCTCGAGCCCGAGCAGAGTACCTCGGCGATAGTGGTGCATCACCCGGGGGCGAAGTATTTTGTGGTGTAGAGAAGGGCGATTAGGAGCGCAAGCGCATGGCGTACTTCATAGACCTGTTCTCGCCAGAGACGTACGAGGCGTTCGCGCGATCGCCCCGGGACACTTCCGGATTTCGTCTACGCCACAAAAACGTGGCCGAGAAGATCAAACCAGGCGATATTTTTGTTTGCTATCTCACTCGGCTATCCCGCTGGTTCGGGTTACTTGAAGTCGTCAGCGGGCCGTTCATCGACGACAGCCCGATTTTTGCTCTGGAGAACGATCCCTTTGTAGTGCGATTCCGAGTGCGTCCTATCGTTTGGCTCGACGTCGACAAGGGACTTTCCATTCACGATGACGCGATCTGGGCTGGCCTTTCATTCACGCGCGGGTTGGGTAAGGACTCTCTTGGCTGGACGGGCAAAGTCCGAGGCAGTCTCGTGCGACTGGACGATCAAGACGGAATCTTTCTTACTGAGAAGCTGACCGCGCAGGCGACCGCCGGTAAAGCCTATCCACTCAGCGAACAAGACGCACGCAAGCTTGCTACCCATACAGTGAAGCGCCCGGATAAGGTAGTCACGGTCTCTGTTCCTGAGGATGCGGCCTCTGTCGAAACGCCCGAAGTCATCCCGGAGGATGAGATCCGTGAATCCATTCGTGTTCAAGCCCTAATCGCGAACGTCGGCGCGAGAATGGGGATGTCGATCTGGATCCCGCGCGCCGACCGTGGCGGTGTCCTGAAAGTGTGGGAGAACGAGGGAAACGATCTCCTTGACCGACTCCCACTCAACTACGACGATACGACCCTCCGAACAATTGAACAGATCGACGTCCTTTGGCTGCGGGGAAGATCCATAGTCCGCGCCTTCGAGGTCGAGCACACGACCTAGGTGTACTCCGGAATCCTTCGAATGGCTGACCTTTTGGCGCTTCAGCCCAATATGGACATCAAGCTTCATATCGTGGCTCCGGAAGTGAAACGAGAGAAGGTCTTTCAGGAAATCCGGCGCCCGGTCTTCTCTCTACTTGAAAGAGGACCCCTCGCAGAAAGTTGCACTTACCTCTCATACGACAGCCTTCGTGAGCTAGCCGCGCAGAAGCACCTGTCGCACCTGTCAGACAGCGTGCTTGACGAATATGCAGAAGAAGCGGAGTGACGCGGGTAATGCGGTCGGGGAAGAATAGCGTCCAGCAAGACAACAGCCACTCCGGAACCCGCGAGTATTTCAACCAGCCCGCGCGCCGCGTGATTTCCCGCGCATGGGACGCTTCTCTTCGCCGCTTCCCAGGGCCGCACGCACCATGTAGCCTGATCGCGTCATGCCGGCCGCTTCGGCCAACGCATCGATTTTTTCAATCTGGCTCTCCCGCGCCGTGATATTAACGCGCACCGTTGCATCGGGAGCGTCCACGCTCACCATGAAGGCGATGGCGCCGTGCTTGGCCGCGTCCTTCGCGATTTCATCGAGATTCGAAGGCTCCGGCACTGCATCTCCGTCCTCGATCATGCCCTCGATATGGAGCGCCAGCGCCTCAGCCGCCATCCGGCTCGCTTCATCGAGCGTCTTTCCGGCGGTGATGCAGCCCGGAAAATCGGGAAAGCTCACGCCGTAATCCGAATCCCGGTCTTTATGAAGATAGGCGATATATTCCATGAGTTCGCTCCTTTGTTCCCTTGCTCCGGGGGGATCACCTCAGTTTGATCCCCGCCTGTTTCTCGATACTTTTTAGGGTGCCAATCGGGATGTCCCGGTTCGGGTGTGGCACCGTCACCCTCCCCTTTTTCGTCGGGTGTTTGAATTGCTTGTGGCTCCCGGCCTGATTCACCTCATACCAGCCGTCTCTCTGTAACTGCTTTATGAGGTCTCGGCTGTGCATGTTTTCCGGTGTTCTCTATGTAAATATAATACACACGTTATACACACCAGTCAATACAAGAATACACATTTCTCCACACTAGAGAAAGGCCGGGTGTCGTACCTTATCGATGATGACAGCTCGGTGCCAGCCGATTTATTGTGGGTCAGGAGATTCTCATGAAACGTGCTTTGAACTTTTTTCTGAGCCTGTCAGTCTTTCTGAGCCTGGCGGCGCTCGGCCCGCCCCTTCTCTCCACCTCATTCTCTACCAACGCTTACGCAGCCGCCGAGACCATAACTTCGCGTGCCGCCGAGGTCGACGGCGTCAAGCTGCATTACCTGACGGCCGGCCACGGCCCAGCGCTCATCCTGCTGCACGGATACGCAGAGACCTCGCTGATGTGGAGGCCGATCATGCCAGTCCTGGCCGCGCGATTTACGGTCATCGCGCCGGACCTGCCCGGCATCGGAGATTCGGCGATCCCGAAAGACGGTCTGGACATGAAGACGGCCGCCATCCGCATGCATGCGCTTGCCCGCTCGCTGGGCGTCCAGAAAGCGGAGGTCGTCGGCCACGACATCGGACTGATGGTTGCCTACGCCTACGCCGCGCAATTCCCGGCGGAGGTGACGAAGCTGGTAGTGATGGATGCCTTCCTCCCGGGCGTGGCTGGGTGGGAGGCGATTTACAACGACCCGAATATCTGGCATTTCCGATTCCATGGGCCGACTCCCGAGGCGCTGGTTCAAGGCCGGGAGCGTCTCTTCTTCGAGTATTTCTGGAATGACTTAGCAGCCGACAAGACCCGTTCGATCCCGGAAGCCGATCGCAAGGCCTACACAGCGGCCTATTCCCAGCCCGGACGCATGCGCGCGGGTTGGGCATACTTCGTTTCTTTCCAGCAAGCCGCGAAGGATTTCACTCAACTTTCCCAGACCAAACTGACCATGCCGGTGCTGGTGATCGGCGGTGAGAAGTCGCTGGGAGATGCGCTGGCACAACAGATGAAATTGGTCGCGTCCGATGTGACCGTGGTCGTGCTGAAGGACACCGGGCATTGGGTGCTGGAGGAACGGCCCAAGGAGACGACGGAAGCGCTGGTGAAATTTCTCTGACGGCGGTCAATGTCATACGGTGGAGGACGGGCGTCTCGAGCCTGCCCTGAGCGAAGTCGAAGGGCCCAGCCGGGCGAGGACGCCCGGCTCTCCACTAAGAAGCGAGCTAATAAGGAGACAGGCAGGCCCTCGGGTCTGCCATTTTTATTTGTGGACAAAGTATTGCGTCATGTTGAGAAGTCAATGGTATGGCGCGAGCGGCCTCACCCGCGGCCTTTGACTTTTATCGGTTGTGAGGGTCAAAGGCCGCGGACAGGAGTGTCCGCGCCACACGGGTTCCGATCAGGCGAACAGCGAGATGGGCGGACCCGACACGGGTCGCTCCGGCTGGTGGAGGCCGCCGGTCGAAACGTGTAGACCCGATACAGGCGGCTCAGGATACCCGCCCCGGCCGATCAGGATAGGTGGCTCGGGATACGGGCCCCCGCCGATCAAAGTGGGCGGCTGCGGTTGCGGGACGCTCGAGGTGGAGTTGGTTGAGTCTCCGGTTCCGGTGCTGAGACGGTGGTAATGGTGGAAGCGGTTGGTTGCGACGGGACCGCCCAGGTTCTTTATATCCTGTTGGAGGGCGGAGAAATCCTTTTGCGCGGCGGACAGGTTGCCGGACTGAAGATCTGTGGCGAGCTGGTTGAAGGCTTGGGCGACGGCGTTGGAGGTGGAAGCCGCGGAAGCGCCGGCAGTACTGCCAGGGGACGACGAAAAGGCTTTCTGCAAGGTGGCGAAATCGGATTGCGCAGCCGCGAGATTGCCGGACTGGAAATCCTTGCTGAGCTGTTCGATGCCTTGCTGGTAAGGAGTGCTGGGGGCGCTGAGCTGCCTTTGGAGGAAGCCGCTGCTTAAAATCCCGGAAATGGACATTGATGTACCTCGATGTAAGAGTTGAAGAAGCGTTCAGCGTGGAATTCGCTGGCGGCAGATTGTAGATTAGTGCCGGCAGCCGGCGAAGTTCCGAGTGAACCTGGTGGTGTTGAAGCACGCTCGATTCCATTGGCGCGGGGAACCGTGCGCAAGAAATTCAAGAGCATTTTGTGACGGTTGCGAGCAATGGCGCCCGGCGAGATGGCGAGGTGCGGGGGCGACCGGGCAAAGCCTGCCGGGGTTGGCGGAGGCAAGAGTTGCCGGGGGCCGGTTGCGGTGGGCCGCCAGGCTGCGCAGGGCTAGGACGGGCGAGAGGCCCGTCCCCACACAGTAATTGAAGCGAACTATTTGTGGTTGTCGGCGGTTTGCGCTTCCACGCGAGGAGTCATGGAGACGACTACGTACTCCCGCTCTTTGTCGTCCAGGTCTTCAACGCGAAGCTTCATGTGGTCCTTCTCGATGTGGAACTGAGCCTTTTCGCCGACGGGCAGCAGGGCGGGGTGTTTGTCGTCCTTGGGGCGAATGCGGTAGATGATACGGTCGGTCTGCAAGAGGTATTCCTGGCAAAGCAGGGTGTGCATTTTCTGGTGGGCGGAGTCGGTGCCGATGATTTCTCCGGTTAGACTCTTGGCGCTCTTCTGGTCGGTGCCGCATTCGACGGAGTCCATCTGGAGCAGCGTGCCGGACTGCGGGGCGCGCTGGTCGCGGGCATACGCAAAGGATGCACAAAACAAGACGAACAAAGCAATTCGTTTCATAGGTCTCCTCACGGGGGACGTTCATGATTAGACCCGATTCGGGGGGCGGCAGGGAATGTTACTGAGGTATTAAGACAGTTAGGACTGTATCAAACCCCATTCTTGAAACCCCATCCAGAAACAGTACACTTGTCGGCATGGCGCGAAACTTCAAAGACTTGTCGGAGCGCGAAATTCTGGCGCTGGCGGTTTCACTGGAAGAGGAAGATGGCCGCGTGTACGCGGATTTTGCCGAGGGGCTCCGGGAGACGTATCCGGCGACGGCCAAGCTGTTCGACGACATGGGGGCGGAGGAGTCAGAGCATCGGGCGTCGCTGATCGAAACTTATCGGGCGCGCTTTGGGGAACACATTCCGCTGATCCGGCGGCAGGACGTGAAGGGGTTTGTGCAGCGGAGACCGCTCTGGCTAGCGCGTCCGTTGAAGATTTCGGATGTGCGGAAGCAGGCGGAACTCATGGAACTGGAGACGCGCCAGTTTTACCAGAAGGCGATCGGCCAGGTGACGGACGCAGGAATCCGCAAACTGCTGGGCGATCTGGAAGAGATTGAGCGCAAGCACCAGGTGGCAGCGGAAGCGATGTCGGAGAACATGACGCCGACGGTGAAAAAAACAGAGGACGAAGCGCAGCGCCGTCTATTTGTCCTGCAGATTGTGCAGCCCGGCCTCGCGGGGCTGATGGATGGATCGGTGTCGACGCTGGCTCCGGTGTTTGCGGCGGCGTTTGCCACCAAGAGCAGTCACGATGCATTACTGGTGGGCCTCGCGGCATCGATTGGAGCGGGAATTTCGATGGCATTTGCAGAAGCGCTGTCGGATGACGGATCGATGACAGGGCGCGGGCGTCCCATGCTGCGCGGTTCGGTGACGGGATTGATGACGGCGGCGGGCGGGATTGGGCATACGCTTCCTTTCCTGATTAAAGATTTTCATGTGGCGTTTCTAGCGGCAGTGATTGCGGTAGCGATGGAGCTGGCGACGATTGCCTGGGTTCGGAATCGGTATATGGATACTCCGCTGCTGTCGGCGGCGTTTCAGGTGGTGGTGGGCGGGGTGCTGGTGTTTGCGGTGGGTATTTGGATTGGGAGCTCTTGATGGAGTCGGGAATTGGATAATTTGTAATTTGGTAATTTGAAGGGAGCGCGGGGCTACTGGGAGTAGACTTGGGAGAGATTAGGTAAGGGGAAAGCATGCCTACCCAACGGAATGAAGTAATCACCAAGGACCCGGACATTCTCGGCGGGACGCCTGTCTTCCGAGGAACGCGCGTTCCGTTCCAGGCTTTGTTGGACTATCTGGAAGGTGGGCAAACTCTGGATGAGTTTCTTGAGGATTTCCCCTCAGTGACTCGCGAAGGCGCAGTTCATGCGCTCGAACATGCCAAGTCACTCGTCGTCAGCCAACTGAAATGAAACTGCTGCTCGACGCATGTCTTCCCAGAAAACTCAAGAATCATCTGCTTGGACATGAATGCCACACTGTTCCTGAGGCCGGTTGGGCAGGAAAGAAGAACGGAGAGCTGCTATCTCTCGCGGAGAAGTCTGGCTTTGAGATTTTTCTGACGCTTGACCGAGGAATGGAGTACGAGCAAAGCCTTAAGGGACGCGAAATCACTATCGTCCTGGTAGCCGCAAAGTCTAACCGTCTTGCAGATCTTTTGCCTCGAATACCTGCCATGCTTGATGCGCTTCGCTCGGCCCGCGCGGGCCAGCTTGTCCATGTGTCTGACTGACCCGCGCGGGCCAGAAAAACTCTGCGTCCCCGCAGCCTTTCCGGCGATCTATTTCCCATGGAAGCTACGGTCCGTCCTCCAGCATGGAAGACCATCCTGGCCTTCGCCATCATTTATTTCGTCTGGGGTTCGACCTTCCTGGCCATCCGCGTGGGTGTGCGCGAAGTCCCGCCGCTGCTCCTCGCCAGCATGCGGTTCTTCATTGCTGGCGTCGTGCTCTTCGGGTGGATGCGACTGAGGGGCACGCCGTCTCCGTCTCGGCGCGAGTGGCTTGCGGCTTCGGCTCTGGCGGTTTGCATCTTCGTTGTCGATTATGGATTGTTATTCTGGGCCGAACAACGCGTGCCTTCGGGAATTGCTGCGGTCATGCTAGCGACTATTCCGGTCTTCATGGCGCTTTCCGAGATTCTCATTCTGCGCACGCAGCGGTTGACGTTCCGGCTGGCGCTGGCGCTCTTGATCGGGATCGGCGGGGTGTCGGTTCTGGTGAGCCGCTCACTAAGCTTGAGTTTGGGCGAAGCGCCCATCGATCGTGCTGGAGCGGTCGCGCTGGTGATCGCCGCGATGAGCTGGTCGATCGCCTCGGCTCTTACCCGCAAGCTCCCGCTGCCCAAGTCAAAAATCATGAGTTCAGGAGCGCAGATGCTGGCTGGAGGAATTAGGCTTGCGCTGACAGCAGCAATCTTCGGCGAGTTCCGCGGATTTCATATTCAGGCAGTTTCTCGCGGCGCTTGGTTAGCACTCGCATACTTGATCGTGGCCGGCTCCATCGTTGGATTTACCGCCTACGTCTGGCTCATCCATCATGAATCGCCAACCAAAGTTGGCACCTACGCGTACGTCAACCCGGTAGTGGCGGTGATTGTTGGATATTTTCTTGGAGGCGAAACCGTCGGCCCGCGAACCTTACTCGGAACGCTGCTGGTGCTTGTGAGCGTGATTGTGATCACAACCACCCGCGCCAAGAAGCCCGCCGCTCCGCCCCTGGCGAAACCACTTCAAGAACTGGCGGAACGGTAGGTTCTCTGATTAGCGGCTAAAGAGGCCCGCCACGCTGGCTTTTAATCGTTGCCACAAATAGCTAATCTGGCTGGAAGACGCCGGCGCTACCTGATTTCGCTCGATGTGTTCCACATGTTTGAATCCCGAAGGAATCTCGAAGAGTGCGGGATCGAGAGGGCTTTCCTCGAACTGTGTCACCCGCATTTCAAACTTCGAATCAGACTGCTTTCTGGCTCCGTCCGGCAGCGTGTAAGTGCTTTTCGAGGTCGTTACAGACTGCAGAGCAAATCCTGTTTCCGGCTCTCCGATCGTAACAAATTCCGGTTTGTCCATGGGTCGATTTCCGCCGACCGCTCGCAGATAACTGTGAGTATAAGCGTGCTTTCCCTCAGGCGGCTTCCGGTCGCAAGACAGGCGCTGGTGGAGATTGATGGACTGGAAATCGATGTACCATGCGTCCGTCACCGAGTCTTGCGGCTCGGAGTGGGAGCCTTCGAGCGGAATCTGCTTCCTCGTCGTGACGACGTGGCGCGCGATGTGCCCGAAGATCTCTTTCCGCTCGCCCGAGTCGGTTGTCGTTACTTCTATTCGCAACGTCGGTTTGTCCGAGTTATACGTCGCTGGTGTTTCTAATCCG
>Ga0193751_1000711_pt1 | contig 24264 bp, 27 predicted proteins | sample L1c2metaG_FD_143050 | JGI IMG/M metagenome (GOLD analysis project Ga0193751, IMG submission 143050) | Soil microbial communities from a riparian zone of the East river system, Colorado, United States - L1c2 | ecosystem: Environmental > Terrestrial > Soil > Riparian zone | place: USA: East River... | reverse complement strand
GCGCGGCGACGATGTCGTCGGCGTGCTCAGCATTGCCCAAGCCCACCGCGAGATTGCGCGACCAGCGCTCGTAGCCAATGCGTCGGATCGCGCTTCCGGCCATGCGCGATTCGAACTCCGGCTGGCTCCATGCGAATAGCGTAACGAGCTCCGCGTTGTCGAGACCGTTGCGGACCGCAAAATCGTCGTCGTCGCTCGCTTGCGCGTATTTGTTCCATGGGCAAACGAGCTGACAATCATCGCAGCCGTAGACACGGTTTCCGATAAGAGGCCGCAAATGCTCCGGAATGCTGCCTTTAAGCTCGATCGTGAGATAGGAAATACATCGGCGGGCGTCGAGCTCGTACGGCGCGACGATGGCTCCCGTCGGGCACGCAACGATGCATGCTTCGCAGGTCCCGCAAGGCGCGCTCGTCGCCGGTGTGGTGGGCAGGGGCAGGTCGGTATAGATCTCGCCGAGAAAAAAGAACGAACCGCCTTCGCGAGTCAGCGCCAGCGTGTGCTTGCCGCGCCAGCCCAACCCCGCCTTTACCGCGAGCGCCACTTCCAGCACCGGAGCGCTGTCGGTGAAAACGCGATATCGAAAATCGCCGACATGCGCCGCGATACGATCGGCAAGACGCTGCAGCTTGCTGCGCAATACCTTGTGATAGTCGCGGCCCAGCGCATAACGCGACACGTAAGCCTTGTGCGAATCACCCAGCACCCGCACCGCATCGCTGGAATGCCGAGGCAGGTAATCGAGGCGCGCGGAAATAATGCGCAGCGTTCCGTCAACAAGCTCTCCGGGTCGAGCTCGAAGGACACCGTGACGTGCCATATAATCCATTTCGCCGTGGCGCCCTGCGTCGAGCCATGCGATCAATCGCGCTTCCTCGGTCGAAAGCTCGGTGTCGGCGATACCGATATTCGCGAAACCAAGCTCGCGTCCCCAGCCGCGGATCTCGTCAGCGAGGCGTTCGAGTTCGGACGGAGTCAGTAGTGGCGGCGTCATCGTTGCCCGGTGCGCGCAAACGGGGTCGTGGAGAACGAGCTTGATTATAGAAGAGCGCCGCGAGTTCCTTGCCGACGCCGATGCCACCCTGCTAGCCGGAGCTCGACTTGCGCGCGGGTTGCATGGCGGGATGATCGTAACGCTGTCCGGCGAGCTCGGCGCGGGCAAGACAACGCTCGTCCGCGGAATGCTCCGGGGACTGGGATGGGGCGGCGCCGTCAAGAGCCCCAGCTACGTTTTGCTTGAACATTATCAAATATCGAGCTTATACTTCTATCACTTTGATTTTTATCGATTCGAAGATGCGACGGAATGGGAAACGACCGGATTCTCGGATTATTTTCGTCCCGACGCCGTCTGCGCGATCGAATGGCCGGAAAGAGTCGCTGCGCTGCTTCCCGTCGTCGACCTCTCATTGCGGCTGGGCAGTGCCGAACCGGGCCGCGAACTGCAAGTCAGGGCATCGACCCTAGCCGGTAACGCATGCCTGGAAAAATTCGCAACGATGTCCGCGTAACGCACGTTTCATTGCGGCGTCGGCGCGCGTGTCAATGGCTGCTCCTTCCGGCCGTGCAGTGCCTGCTGCCGCGAACCTTGTTTGCGGCGACGACTGCAACGGCGCGCCTGTGGCCTGCTCAGGAGTACACGCGGTTAATCCTCGAATCGACGGCGCCTTTGACGCATCAACTGCTGGCGATGAAAAACCCGAATCGCCTGGTTCTCGATCTCGACGATGTCGAGCTTTCGGGTGATCTCGCACAACTGGCGCAGCATGTTCAACCCGGCGATCCGTACATCCAGTCGATCCGCGTCTCGCAGTTCAGGTCGAACGTGTTGCGCGTCGTGCTCAACCTCAAGACCGAAGTCGATGCGCAGCTCTTCACGTTGAAGCCGTTTGCCGAATACGGCAACCGCGTGGTGCTCGACCTCTATCCGCTAACGTCGTCCGATCCCTTGATGGCTTTGCTCGAGTTCGAACGCAACGGCGGTTTGGACGAAGCTCCTCCCGCGGTGGAATCGCCTGCGCCCAAAGCTCCGCCATCGTCACGTGCTGCCGAGGCGGGCAAGCCCGCGCCGGGTACGCGCCGGCTACTGTTGATCGCGCTCGATCCCGGACACGGCGGCGAAGATCCCGGCGCGATCGGGCAGCGCGGTACCCGCGAAAAAAATGTCACGCTCGCCATCGCGAGACGGCTGCGCTTGCTGATCGACGCGCAACCCGGGATGCGTGCTTTCCTTACCCGCGACGATGATTACTTCGTTCCTCTGACTACGCGCGTGCAGAAGGCTCGGCGGGTCCGGGCCGACCTGTTCATCTCGATTCACGCCGATGCGTTTACCACGCCGGTGGCGAGGGGCTCGTCCGTCTTTGCGCTGTCCGAACACGGCGCGACCAGTGCGGCGGCTCGCTGGTTGGCCCAGCGAGAGAACGAGGCCGATCTCATCGGCGGCGTGAATCTGGACAACAAGGATCGTATTCTCGCCAGAACGCTGCTCGACCTGTCGCAAACCGCGCAGATCAGCGATTCGCTTCGAGTCGGCCGATCGGTGCTCGATGGGATCGGCGCAATCAATGCGCTGCACAAAGGAAGCGTCGAACAGGCGGGATTCGCGGTGCTCAAGGCACCGGACATCCCGTCGATCCTGGTAGAGATGGCGTTTATCTCGAATCCCGAAGAAGAACTGAAGTTGTCCAACGATCGCTACCAGCAAAAATTCGCGGAATCGATTTTTGGCGGTGTGAAGCATTATTTCGCTCAAAATCCCGCGCTCGCACGCACCAGGCCTTCCTGAGTCAGCAAGGGTTTCGCGTCGCGTCGCGCCGCTGCGATATGGCGTTCGCGAAGCGCTACGAATCCGGAAGCGCGACATTCGTACTTCGACGCGCCTTCCGGCGCTTGAAAACCGTCTCACGGCAGCCGAAGTTTCATTCGGTGTAACGGTCGAGGGAACAGGCGCGCTTTTCTGTAGAATCGCGCTCCATGGTTCGTTTCTTCCTGTGGTTTCTGCTTCTGCAGGCGACGCTTTTCGGTCTTGAGCTCACACCATGGGTACAGGAGTGGTTCGTCGTTCCCTGGACGAACACGCTCGCCGCGACGAGCGCAGGCCTCGTCAAACTGTTCGATCCTGAAGTGCTTGCGACCGGCAAGGTGCTGCAGAGCGCCTCAAACGGTTTTGCCGTTTCGATCGAGGCGGGCTGCAACGGCGTGGAAGCGACCATCGTGCTCGTTGCCGCCATCCTCGCGTTTCCCGCAGGCTGGAAGCGCAAGTTGATCGGGCTCGCGGCGGGCATCGTGGCGGTCCAGGGACTCAATATCGTTCGCGTGATCAGCTTGTTCTATATCGGGCAGTGGAATTTCAACGTATTCGAATGGGTACACCTCTACGTCTGGCAGGCGCTGATCATGCTCGACGTGCTGATCGTATGGTTGCTTTGGGTCCGCACACTGCCGCGCGCCGCGCCTGCGACAGCAGCTTGAATCATGCGAGCCAATTCGCTCGGAAGATTCGTCCTTCGCGTCATAGCATGGCTCCCGCTTACTTTTGCGTGTTGGTATTTGGCGGCGCCGCTCTTTGTCTGGCCGGTCGCAGTATTGTCCGAGATCGTGACACGCAACGCTTTTGGCGACCTTGTGAAAACGGTGGAGCAAAACGGGCCATTGCTCAATTTCATCACCTCGCTCAGACCCGGCCAGGCGACATCGGGTGCCAAAACGGTTCTCGAGGTCGAGTGCAACGTGCTGCTTTTTACATTCGGCTTGCCGATGCTCGCGGCGTTGATTCTCGCGGCGCGTGAGCCCCACCGCGTCCGCCATCTGCTCATCGGCTACGCGGTACTGCTGCCTTTACAGACATTCAGCGTCGTCGCCGATTTTCTGAAAAACGCGGCGATTCTGGCGGGTCCCGCCGTCGCCTCGCAGATCGGTTTCACCTCGTTGCAGCGCGAGGCCATCGCGTTTTCTTATCAGTTTGGCACGCTGATACTTCCGACCGTCGCGCCGGCCGTCGTCTGGGTGCTGATGCATCGGCGCTTTCTGGAATCATTTGCGGGACGCGAAGGTGAATAGCACTCCGATTCTGCGTCAGGAGGGGCGCGCGGTGCCGGCCTTGCGCTCCTGCTCCTGCAACCGGAGCACGCGTCGTTGCACCTTGCCCGTGGTCGTCATCGGCAGCGCATCGACGAACTCGATTTCCTTGGGGTATTCGTACGGCGCGAGATGCCCGCGCACGTGCCTCCGGATGTCTTCCTCGAGGGCGGCTGAGGGTGCATGGCCGGATGCGAGCACGATGAAGGCCTTGACGATATTCCCCCTCGTTTCATCGGGACTGGGCACCACAGCCGCATTGGCGACGGCCTCGTGTTTGACGAGGCAGTTTTCGATTTCCGCCGGTCCTATCCGGTACCCGGCCGCCTTGAACATATCGTCGGCGCGGCCCTGATACCAGAGGTAACCTTCCTCGTCCTGCTTGGCGAGATCGCCAGTGCGGCTCCATCCGCCGCTGAATTTCTTGGCAGTGCCTTCGGGGTTGTTGAAGTATTCCAGGAAGAATACCGGGTCAGGCGTTCCGTCCGGCGCAGTACGATGGACTGCGATTTCACCCACCTCCCCGGGTTCGACTTCTGTGCCGTCGTCGCCGATGACCGCTATGCGGTGTCCGGGGTAAGGACGTCCCATGGAACCGGGCTTTGCCGGCCACAGTCTATGCGAGTTGCCGACGATGTAGTTCATTTCGGTCTGGCCGAACATTTCGTTGATCGTGACGCCGAGACGTTCACGGGCCCATTCGAACACGGTCGTGCCGACCGCTTCGCCCGCGCTCATGATGCTGCGCAATGCAAGTTCGTACCGGGACCGCGGGTCGGGAATCGCCTTCATGATCATCTTGAGCGCGGTAGGGAAAAGGAACGCGTTGGTCACCTGGTAGCGCTCGAGGAGGTCGAGCGCGCGCTCGGGCTCGAACCGCCCCCGGTACCCGAGAATCGGGCGGCCGAAGTAGAGCGTTGGCAGCAACGCGTCCATCAGCCCACCGGTCCAGGCCCAATCCGCGGGCGACCAAAAAACGTCCCCGGGTTGTGGAAAACCGTCGTGCGAGTAGACGAAGCCCGGCAGGTTGCCCAGCAGGCATTGCTGCGGCATCAGCGCGCCCTTGGGTGGTCCCGTCGTGCCGCTGGTATAGACCAGCAGAGCGGGGTCGGTAGCTCGGGTCGATGCCGGGGTGAAGTGCCGGGCGGCATTCGCCAGCACCGTTTCCCACTCGCAGATCCACGAAGCGCTCGCTCCGGCGACGCCGATGACGTGCTTGAGCCGCCGTAGCTTGTCTCGAACGGGCGCCAGGTTAGGCTGTGATTGCGGATCGACGATCGCGACGCATGCTTCCGAGTCTTCGAGACGGTACTCGAGTGCATCGGGACCGAAGAGAAACGAAAGCGGCACCGTGATCGCGCCCATCTGATAGCACGCGATGTGGGCAATCGCGGTCTCCGGCCTTTGCGGGAGGATGATCGCAACCTTGTCGCCGCTGCGCACACCCAAACTGCTCAGTGCGTTAGACAGCCGGTTCGCGCGCTGCTGCAGATCCCAATACGTCAACGCCGACTTGTCGCCCGACTCATCCTCCCAGTACATCGCAAAACGCGATCTGTCCTGCGCGTGGCGCCGGCACACGGCTTCGGCGATGTTGAAATCGGCGGGAACGTCCCACCGGTGCTGCGAGAAGATTTCGCGATACCGGTCGGAAGACATGCATGGACCCTGGCGGCTATCGATTCGGGGGCGTTTCGCTGTGCGCATTGTCGAGTGACTCGACGGTTGCCCAGATCCAGTCCGGTTGCTGCTCGAGCAATCGGCCAAAAGCGATGGGTTGCGCTGATCTGGCGACACTCATGCGCAAGCGTTTACCCGCCTGATACTCCCCGGCGGGGACGATCAAGGTTCGGATAGCCGTTTCACTCTCGCGCTTTCGCAACGACAGGAAAAGGCCCAAGAAGCGGCGCTCGCTCACTGTCGGCGCCTCGCCATCCACCGAGTAGTCGGAGTCGCCCCGCTTTTGCTCGGCCAGTTCGACGCCGATGAGGTTGTTGGCGATTATCTGAAGCCCGATCTCGGCGCGCTCGGTGGTCAGACGTTTCATGCGCCTAACGATACCGAGCGTCCATAATGCCTGCCCCTGCGCCCGCATGGCGACGAGCGTTCCAAGCGTCACCGCATTGATCACCACCATCGGCGCGACCAGGCGATAGCCCGTACGCGAAACGTCCCTCACTTCCCACGCGCCACCAGGCCCGGCGTAGCTGGAGAGCCTGCGCCGCGCCTCCTCCTGTGGCCGTGCGTGCTCGTTGCGCATGCGTCCAAAAGTCGCGATTTCGATCGAGTCGCCGAAGTTCCCGGAACGCGATCTGCTGTCGACGAGCGGGTCGACCTCTTCGTCGTGCAGGAAGGCCGAAATCTTCGTGAATCCGACGATCGCATCGACCGTCCCGCTTGCAGTCGTTCTCTCGCCGCGCCGCGCCACCGGTCTGAACTCGGGATCAACTTGCGATGCGACCTTGGTCAGCAGGTTGAGGTGATCGGCACGACGCGAAGTCCGCTCGGACAGCGGGTCATTGCGCACTTTCTGCTCGAGCATCACGACGTTTTGCATCAATACGGCATGCAGTGGGCGGGTGTCGAGGAAGAGTACGCTGCCCTCGAGCGGTTGCGGCGTGCGGCGCTTGAGGCCGGTCCGCGACCCAAGGTCGACATAGAAGCTCGTCATCGACGAGCCTTCGGTGGCGAGACGCAGCGGGGCACACCACTCGGCAAGCTGCTCGGCGACCCATTGGACGTGCCTCTGCGAGAAGTTGCCCACGTTCACCAACTGCAGAATCAGCACCCGCAGGTACTCCTGCTCGATCGTTGTCGGTGGGGCGCTGGCGAGGGCAGCGACGGGAACCCGTTCGATATGCGACGTGCATGCGCCTTGAAACAACGAGTGCAGGTCGGACCACCGTGCGGGAATCCACTGCTCGTACCGATACAGCCTGATCTTGGCGTCGAGCCCGTAATGAATGATCTGCCGGGCAATGAGTTCGGGCAGAAGCGACTGCCACCTGTTGTTTTTCAGATGCCCGCCCGCGTCACGTGCGAAGGCCTGATAACACTGCAGGAATCCTTGTTCGAGATCGAACATCGCCTGCCAGAGCTGGCTCTCGACCCGAGTCGAGCGACTGCTGTGGTCCAGGTATTGGCTGGTCAGCGACCGCCGAAGTTGCTCGGCGTGTGCATCGAGATGAAACACCGCTCCCAGGCGCGCAGGAGCGCGGCGCGCGGTTTGCTCCGCCAACGCGCCGAGCTCGACCATGATCGCAGCGTGCACCGCCAACGGGTCATTTGGCGGAAAGGAGGCGAGCCAGCGCTCCGCGGTTTTTGCGTCCGCCAACGGGTCCTTGAGCGACTTGCCGAAACCAAGCATGAATGGGTTCTTTGATTCGGGTACGATACTTGCAGAGGTCCTGTTGTGGTCAGCAGCTGGACATAGTTCCAAGGGATGATTGTGCCGGAAGCCCTTGTTCCACAAGCAGGATGATGGGGCAAAGCCCGAGTTGGAGCAACTTGCACAATGCAACTGAAACGCGGTCTGACGTGTTGCGGCGACAACTGCCGTAGCGCGCCACCCTGAAAACGACAGCTGATTTCTTTACACGTGTGGCACACAGGACGACAGAGGAAATCATGGGAATCTTGATAAAAGCGCCGACGCGCCGCAACGACGCCGGACTGCAAATCGCGATGCCGGTTGCCGGCGGCGAGGTGCGCGGTCCGTTGCATATACGTGAAGTGGTGCGAATTACCGGACTGCGACGCGAGCAGCTTTATATGTGGCAGCGCCGGTATGGCTTTCCCAATCCGGCCCGCGATGCCTTCGGCGATCGCGTCTATCCGCCGGATCAGGTAGCCCGGCTCAAAGTCATCAAGCAACTGCTGTCCGAAGGCTGGCGTGCGGGAGCGGTCGTACCTCTCGCCGAATCCGCCCTTCAGTCGATGCTTGGCATCGCGGTGGAAGATCCCGCGCCGCTCCCCGGCGAAATCGAGACGGCGGTCAGGCTTCTTAGCGAACATCGGGTCGGCGAGCTGCAGAATCATCTGTCCAAGCTGCTTGTCGGCCAGGGCCTGCGAAAATTTCTGGAGCAAACGCTTATCCCGCTCAACGAGGCGGTCCATGAGCACGTCGTGCGTGGCGACATGCAGAACTACCAGGAGCTGCGTTTTGCGGACATCGCTCAACGCCTGCTCCGCGATGTGACACGGTTGGTGCGGCCGACGCGCGACGCAAGGCAGATCCTGGTCGCGACCCCCCCCAACGATCCCAACCAGTTGGGCCTCGCTATCCTCGAACTGCTGTTGTTTACCGAGGGAATAAACTGCCTGACGCTCGGCAGCGGTGTGCCGGCGCAGGAAGTCGCCGGAGCCGCGCATGCGTACAAGGTCAGCCTCGCAATTCTGCTCTTCGACCGCGGAATATCGGGCAAGATCGCAGGCCAGGAAATACGCTCGCTTCGAACGGCATTGCCGGAAGCCTTGCCGCTCATCGTCAGCGGACGCGCCGTCAACTTGCTGGCGAAACCGATCCCCAACGTGCGCACCGCCGCCGATTTCAGCTCGGTGATGGCAACGGTGCGCGAGCTTGGCATGCCCATGGCGCCGCAGGAAGTCCCACAACAACGTGCCTGATACCGCGATCCTTCGGCGGGTTCGGGCGCGGTGGTTGCGGTCGTGGTGATGGCCGCGCCGGAGCTATCCCGACTGGCGGAGCTCGCAGGCAGCCGGAGTTTATTCTCGACTTCACAAAGCTCCGCTTTTGTTCGACGGGGACCCCAGGCGGGGTCTTTGCAGAGGCTCCTAAGCCTCGTTTAGAAAGTCCTCGAGCTTCCGGCGTTGCCGCTTGGTCGGCCGCCCGAAGGTTTGCGGCGTGCCGAGCGCCACCGCTTTTCGTCTGGCAATTTCCTGTTCGCGCCTCGCGATGCTCTCGGGCGTTTCTCGATAAAGAAGCGCCGCGGCAGCGGCGGCGCCGCGCTTTTCCGACAAATCCAGGATTTCGATCTCCCAGACGAGCCCTGATTTGCGCACGCTGACGTGCTCGCCGACCTTTAGTGCACGCGAAGGCTTCACTCGCTCGTTTTCCACCCGCGCCTGGCCGGTTTCCAGGGCTTTCGCGGCAAGGCTGCGCGATTTATACATCCGCGCGGCCCACAGCCATTTATCGGCACGAACGCGCGAGTCAGGCGTTGCCGCCATGGTTCTGCATCCAATCGGCCGTCGCGCTTGCCTCGGCGTAGCCCTCGTCGCGCAAGGCAGCCGCTACCCGCTGGCCGTCGTCTGCGCTCCTGTTTTGGGAGAGCTTGAACTTCGCGTCGACACGCTCGATTACGAGACGAAAAGCAACGATGGCTGCCAGCATCGCTTCGAGGCGCGAGCCCGAGAGCTGGAGCACCCATGGCTCCGGACGGTTGGATTCGAAGCGTTGCGTCAGCGTGTTTACCGTGGCGAGCGTACTTTCCCTGTCGGTCACGACTGCGGCGCGCGCCCGCACGTGTACAACCGCGTAATTCCAGGTCGGTACTGCCACCTCCGGCTCCCGATACCAGGACGGCGAAACGTAGGCATGCGGCCCATGGAACAACGCAAGCGTGGGGCCTTCTCCGAAGCGTTGCCAGTGCGGATTCGCCCGCGCCATATGACCGATCAATACGCCGCGGGTTGCCGGCTCCGCACGATAAAGCAGCGGCAGGTGGCTGACCTGCGGCTCATCGCCCGTTTGGGTGATGAGCGTCGCAAACGGGTAATCGTGCACAAGCTTCCAAGCGGCTTCGCCATCCTGCGGAACAAATGCCGGCGGCTGATAAACGCTCATGCGACAGGCATGGTATAGATCGTCAGCGGCAGTCCCGAATTCTTGTCGAACGTCGCGCCGGCTTCGATGCCCGCGCGGGCGATCGCCTCGGCGCCGGGCAACCGATCGTACAGGCTGTACATCGCGCCTATCGCGAATTCCCGACCGGTCCCGACCGCCCAGAACTGCGTGTATTCGAACACCTCGCGCATGGAATAGACGCCGAAAATCCCGCTGGAGTTGGCGATGACCGCGGTGACCTGTGTCGATTCATACGGGTCATCGTCTTCCTCCTTGGGATTGAGGAAATGCTGCTCCTTGAGTATGGGATGGAGCTTGCGGAACGTTTCGAAGATCGCCCGCTTGTTCGAGAAGTCCAAATCGCCTTGTTTGGCGAGCAAACTCTCGAACACGAGCTGATGAGCGGCGCTGCCGCAAAGTCCGATGTAGGTCCCGCGGAACTGCACGATCTTGTCCGACGCGCGATCGAAATGCGCCGGCAACCGCGTGTCGCCGAACGTCGTCAGGGAATCGGCCGCAATGGCAACCTCATTGTTCTTGCGAACGACGACAAGTGTGGTCATGGGCTATTGCTGCAGGAAGGCGCGCCGTGGCTTGTGACGCGGCGGATGGTTCAGGCGCCGATTATACCGTGGGGCAACATGGCGACCGGCGGAAGTCTGCGCGGATCCCACGCGGAATGCGCCCATTGCCAGAATTCCCGAACTGCGACCGGCTGTGAAGGCGGGTCCCTTTGGTCCAGAAACCGCCACGCCCGGGTCAGTGCGGACACCGGATTGCCGGTGAGCGGGGCGGCGCCGCTTTGCTTGGACAGCTTTATCCCTTGTGCGTCCAAGGCGACCGCGTGGTGGAGATACGCCGGCGTCGGATACCCGAGCTCGCGTTGAAGCCAGATCTGCCTGGGTGTCGACGCGAGAAGATCGGCGCCGCGAACGACATGCGTAATGCCCTGCAGTGCATCGTCGACGACGACCGCGAGCTGGTACGCAAACAAACCGTCTGCGCGGCGGATCACGAAGTCGCCGACGTCGCGCATGAGATGCTGTTCATGCCAACCCTGCGCCCGGTCCGCAAAACCGATCGTTTCGTCGCGGACCGCGACGCGCCACGCCCGGGACGCGCGCGCTTTGGCAACACCGGTCCGGCAGGTGCCGGGATAAACTCGTTCGCCGCCGATGCCACGCGGCGCGGCTTCGAGCTCGGCGCGGGTGCACGAGCATTCGAAGATCACGTTTCGATGCGCGAGCTTGTCGAGGGCAGATTGATACAACGCAGCGCGCGCGCTTTGATGCACGACCGGGCCGTCCCACTCGAACCCATGCGCTTCCAGAGTCGACAGGATGCTGTCGGCCGCGTTTGCGCGGCTGCGCACCGCGTCGACGTCCTCGATGCGAAGAAGCCATTCCCCGTCGTGCGACTTGGCGTCGCACCAGCTTGCGAGCGCTGCGATAAGCGAGCCGAAGTGAAGCGGGCCGGTGGGGGAGGGCGCGAAGCGACCGCGATAGCGTGGTGCCACGGCGGCGATTACAACGGCGGGCGCAAAGCGAGCCGCTCGCTCTCGGCGCGAAAGCGGCTTCGAGCTATCTGACGAAGGCAGCAGCGCCCATTGGTTGCGGAAACACTGCTCCGGCGCTTTTCGTTGCGGGATTCCACGCCCAGTTGCGCTGCATGAAGGCTAGAACCGCGCTCGGATATTCGCTGCGACCAAGGCTTCCGTTGTACCTGCCGAGAGCCCGGTAAAGATCGCCCTTTTCTATATCCAGATAATAGCGAAGGATCGTGCAGCCGTAGCGCAGATTCGTGCGCAAGGTGAAGAGGTCATGGCCCTCATTTCCGATCTGCCGCATCCAGAACGGCATCACCTGCATGTAGCCGCGCGCGCCGGCTCCCGACACTGCGTATTTGCGAAAGTTGCTCTCGTGCTGGATAACCCCCAATACGAGCTGCGGATCAAGACCCGCGCGCGTCGCTTCGTATTGCACGCTGATCAGGAAATCCCGGCGCGTCGGCCAATCGGAAATCTTGGACGCAAGTCGCGAGGACATCTCGGCAAGCCATGCTCCGCCTTCGACGTCGTTTGCGAACACGAGGTTCGGCGCCGGATAGTCACTGACCGAGCGGTGCAACGAGTTTTGAACGTTGGCGGCAAGCGCTACCTCAACCTGCGCTCCCGCAAGCGCTGCGGCCGCGGGCAGTGAAAGCGACGCCGCGAGCAATATGCGAACGAAAGTGTTCAGTTTTCTCATTCCATTCTGTTTCAAGTTGAATGCGACAACTTATCTCGCAAACTGGCCGCAGCGTCCGATACGGGTATCGCAGTCGGCTTTACGTCGCGCCGGTTCTGGTACTCGACTACGCCCTCCTTCAACCCGCGGTCGCCCACTGTAATACGGTGCGGAATTCCGAGCAACTCAAGATCAGCAAACATCACGCCAGGCCGCTCGCCACGGTCATCGAGAAGGACTTCGGCGCCAAGCGCCTCGAGCTGGTCGTGCAGCCTATCGGCGACGGCCCGGACCTCGCCGCTGCGGTCATAGCCGATGGGCGCGATGGCGACCGAAAAAGGCGCCATCGGCAGGGGCCAGATGATACCGCGATCATCGAAATTCTGCTCGATCGCGGCGGCGACCACGCGCGTGATGCCGATGCCGTAGCAACCCATTTCCAACAGCTTCGGCTGACCGGCGGCGTCAAGAAAAGTCGCTCCCATCGCTTCCGAATAAACCGTTCCCAGTGCGAACACATGCCCGACTTCGATTCCGCGCACGATTTCCAGATGTCCCTTGCCGTCAGGCGAGGGATCGCCTGCAACGACGTTGCGCAGGTCGGCGACGAGGTCGGGCTCGCGGCAATCGCGCCCGAAGTTGACTCCGCGCAAGTGGAAATCGGCTTCATTCGCGCCGCAGATAAAGTCGCTCATCAACGCGACCGTCCGATCGACGATAAGAGGCATGTCGGTTGAAATGCCGACAGGACCGAGATAGCCTGGCGCGCACCCTGTCGCCGCGACGATCTCGGCATCGCTTGCCCAGCGAAATCCTTTGAGTCCCGCGATCTTTCCTGCCTTGGCTTCGTTCAAGGTGTGGTCACCGCGTAAGAGCAACATGTGGATCTTGCCGCCTGCGTTGAGCATGATGCACTTGACCGTTCGGCCGAGGGGCACATGCAAGAGCTCGGCGACTTCCGCGCATGTCGACATGCCGGGAGTCGCAACTTTTTGCATCGTCTCTGCAGGCGCCGCACGATGCGCGGCCGGCGCAATGGCCTCTGCAAGCTCGAGGTTCGCCGCGTAGTCCGAGTCGGGGCACCAGGCAATCGCGTCCTCGCCGGATTCGGCGAGCACTTGAAATTCATGCGACGCGGACCCGCCGATCTGACCGGTATCGGCGGCGACTGCGCGAAATTTAAGGCCGAGCCGCGTAAATATGCGTGCGTAGGCATCGTACATCGACCGGTACGACCTGAGCATCGCATCCCGGTCGACGTCGAACGAATACGCGTCCTTCATGATGAACTCGCGCGAGCGCATGACGCCGAATCGTGGCCGCACCTCGTCTCGAAACTTGGTCTGGATGTGATAAAGATTGAGCGGCAGCTGCTTGTAGCTGCGGATTTCCTTGCGTGCGATGTCGGTGATGACTTCTTCGGACGTCGGCTGCACGATGAAATCGCGCTGATGACGGTCCTTCAAGCGCAGCAGCTCGGGCCCGTACTTGTCCCAGCGTCCGGATTCCTGCCACAACTCGGCCGGCTGCACCACGGGCATCAAAAGCTCGATCGCCCCGGACGCGTTCATTTCGTCGCGCACGACCCTCTCGACTTTGCGCAAGACCCGCAAGCCCAGAGGCATCCAGGTGTAGATCCCCGCAGCAAGCCGCTTGATCATCCCGGCGCGAAGCATGAGCTTGTGGCTCGTAAGCTCGGCCTCGGCCGGAGCTTCCTTGAGGGTAGAGATGAGGAATTTCGAGGCGCGCATGCGAATGGAGACGACGCCGGCCAAGCGGGCTGGCAAGCCTTTGATTTTACCGTGTTTTTATCGTCGGCGGCAACGGTGGCAACAACCGCAGTAACCGTAACCACCGCACCAACTGCAACAACCGCCCGCGCAGACCGAGCGGATTCAACGGATGACGATCACGGGCAGTCGGGAGTGCGTCAATACCTTTTGAGTTTCACTGCCGAGCAGCAGCGCCGAGACTCCAGTCCGACCATGCGACGCCATCATGATGGCGTCGGCCTTGTTCTTTTTCGCTGCGGCAAGTATCGCTTCCCATGGCGCCGAAGAAATCGAATGCACCGTCGTGAGCTTGACCCGCGACGCCGCTGCTTTCACCTCGACCTGCTTGAAAATCTTTTCGGCTTCTTTCTTGCACAACTGCTCGTATTCCCGCGGCGACATCGGGTCGTATACGACACCTTCCGCGTAAGCGGGCAGGGGATAATCCGGCGAGGCATAAAACGCGGTGAGCTTCGCTCCGAGCGCGCGCGCGAGTCCGATCGCGTGAACAACGGCCTTGCTGGACAGCTTCGAGCCGTCGGTGGCGACGAGAATATTGCGATACATGGCATTTCCTCGACTTCGGGTGGGGACGATATTATGCGCTGTTGCCTTCCGGCGAGAGCCCGCTCGCGTCCGCGTAGGACCGTCGCCGGCGGCGTCAAGCGTGCGACAATTTGTCTTTGCCGGAACGCTTGAGATACCTCACTTGAACCACGTTTTGCGCACGTGATCGACATTGCGGATCCCCGCGTATTTCCCGAGCGTATCGACGCCACCCACGCGATCCTGGTCGAGCTTGCGGAGGCGAGTCTCGCTGCGCCGAGCAGCACACGCGTGGAGGAAATCGATCGCGCGCTCGTTGCCGCTCTGGTAGAACGATTGCGATCGCGAGACGGACGGCAAGTCTCGGATCTGATCGCGGCCTCGCCCTCGGTCGCGATTGCGCGGCATCTGTGGCGCCGGCTCATCGAGGCGTGGCGCGAAGCCTCGCGCTCCGGGCCCGAACAAAGCGTCGCCGCGACGCTGTTTGCGCTGCCGCTGGTGATCGTTGCGGCGGCCAACGCAGGCGACGGCGTTGACGTGGCTGGCGCCGAAATTGCCGGCGTGCTCGGCGAGACCGAAAAATTGGCAGAAGTCATGCGCGCTGGCGGGGCGCTTGCAGGCAATCAGACGTTTGTCCTGTCGAATGCGCTCGCTTCCGCCGATACGATCGACCTCGCACGGCTGCCGGATTTGCTTGCATGGCAGAGCTTTGGAATGCGCGGCTCGGCAGTCGAACACGATGTGCCTCCCGCGCCGGTCGCGACGCATGCGGGACAGGAGGGCGTCCATCTTCGCTTTGTCATCGGGACGGCTTTGGCCGCGCCGGGGCGGGACCTGCTCGTCGACCCGGACGTCGCTCGCTGGGGACTTTCCCTGGCCCGGGAACTCGCGCGCCAGCTTGCGGCTCCCGGATTGTCGGTGCTTGCGTTGCCCGGAGCGCCGCAGACGCCTCTGGGTGCCCTGCAACATGGCCGCGCGGCGCAACGCGAAGTCGGCGCTCAGCTTTTCGCCAGCAACGCGCTTCGTCGGCTGCGCGGGGCGATTGGAGAACCTTCGGCGATCGTCAGTGCGCACCGGTGTCCAGCGGCGCCGGGCGGGGGTGAGCTTCGGCTCTCGCTATCGAGCCCTTTCGACCCGCGGCAGGCAGAGGGATTCCGCTGTCCGCTGTTTCCCACGGACCAAGCGAGGGATGTCGCGGGACTCCTGGTCGATCTGCTTCGCGATTGCCGGGTCGGCGATGTCCGTGTGCTCAGCGGCGTTTACGCCGATCGCGACCCGAATACAGGCTTGACGCTGCTGTTCAAGCCCGATGCGATGCCGGAAGGCGAGTCGATACTCATTCATTAGGACCGAGATGGACCATCCAAAAAGCGCCGACGTTGCCGGGAGGACTGCGCATATCACCCTGCCGGACGCTGCTGCGCGCTTGCCCACGCCGGAAGGCAAGCGCTCGGTGGCGCTATTCGAGCATGGCAGCCTGCAGGTGAAGCTGTACGCCCCCCGTGGTGTCGATACCCAGACGCCGCACACGCGCGACGAGATTTACGTCGTTGCCCGCGGCGAAGGGTGGTTTGTCCACGGCGAGCAACGGCATCGCTTCGCGGCCCAGGACGTGCTGTTTGCTGCTGCGGGCGTCGTGCATCGCTTCGAAGGGTTTTCCGACGACTTTTTCGTGTGGGTCTTCTTCTACGGACCCGAAGGCGGCGAAAGGGACGAGCGAGGAAGCTAGTCGCGGCGCCTGACTTTCCCGACCCCGCTGATCTGCTGCTCGATCTTGGGATCGCCAGAGTATTCGACGACGCCGGCACCGGAGATGTCTACCTTGAGCAAGCTCGCCGTGTTGACGATCGCCTTGCCTGCACCGCTCACGCGGATGTCCGCTTTGTCGCTCACCAACGCACCTGCACGGTACGAGCCCGCGCCGGACAGGTCGACCAGCTGGGCCCCGACCTTGCCCGCGATGTCAGCGCTGATCGCACCGGAACCGTCGAGCCACAGCCGGTTTGCCTGAAGGTCGCCGATTTTCAGCGAGCTGGCGCCGGCCACGTCGATGCGAAGATCGTCGGCGCGCAGGGTGTCTGCCTTGAATTTGATCGAACCCGCCGACTCGATGCGATCGATCTTCACGAGCTCGATGGTAATCCTGGGCGTCCGGCCGCGAGAGCCGACTTCGAACCAATCCCACCAATGGCGCCGCTGCGAAATCGTGACCGTCAACGTGCCGTCGCGCACCTCGGTCTTGATCCGGGACAGCATCTGCGTCGGCGCTTCGACGGTCACGCCTTCGCTGCGGCCTTGCTGCAGAGTCACCTCGGCGACGCCCGAAACGTCGATGCGACTGAAACCCGTGGCGCTGCGGGTTTCGTGTTGGACGTCGGCGACCGAGTGCCGCTTGGTCAGCGCCGTCGCGGCCACCGCGGCCAGCGCGGCCACGACAATGACGGAAAAGACGATGAGGAAGACTTTCACCACAGGCGCATTCCTGATGATCCCTGGCCGGTTAGATGCGCAAAGGAGGGGGTACGGATTCGGCCGGGGCTCGATCGTCGGGCCATCAATGCCCGCGCAGGTCCTGTAGATAGCGCCGGGCGTTCTCGACGTAGTGGTCGGCGATGGCTCGTAACTGCGTTACCTCACCGTCGTCGAGGGGGCGAACGACTTTTCCCGGGGAGCCGAGGACGAGCGAGCGTTCCGGAATCACCTTGCCCTCGGGAACCAGCGTGTTGGCGCCGATCAGGCAATCCCGTCCGATCACCGACCGGTTCAGAAGCACTGCCTTGATGCCGATCAACGATCCCTCGCCGATGGTGCAGCCGTGAAGCATCGCGAGATGCCCGATGCTGACCGAGGCACCTATGTTCAGGGGGATTCCCGCATCGGTGTGCAGGATCGACCCGTCCTGAATGTTCGATCGCTCGCCGACGGTGATCGTATCGTTATCGCCGCGAATGACGACGTTGAACCACACCGAGACGTCCCCTTCGAGAATGACGCTGCCGATGATGCTTGCATTGGGTGCGACGTAGTGGCCGCCTCCGCGAAATACGACGTTGCGGGAACCGAGGTTGTATAGCATTGGCGCCTTGCCTTGCAAAGGCGCCATGATACGGTAGCGATCGATCGGCCGCGGCTATAATGCCGCCTCGCTTTCGGATCAGGCCGCCGATATGAATCTCGACCGCGTTCCCGCTGGCAAGGATATCCCGAACGATTGCAACGTGATCATCGAAATCCCGATGCGCGGCGAAGCGATCAAGTACGAGGTCGACAAGGAAACCGGTGCGGTCTTCGTCGACAGATTCATGTCGACCTCGATGCACTATCCGTGCAACTACGGCTACATTCCCAATACCCTCTCCGACGATGGCGATCCGTCCGATGTTTTGGTTCTTTCTCCGGTTCCGCTGATCACGGGAGTCGTCGTTCGTTGCCGGCCGATCGGGATGCTGAAAATGGACGATGAAGCAGGGGGCGATGCGAAGATTCTTGCGGTGCCCATCGACAAGCTCTCGAGTCTTTACCGCGCCATCGAGACGCCGCGTGACTTACCTGAACTGACCACTCGTCAGATCGCGCATTTTTTCGAGCATTACAAGGATCTCGAGCCCGGGAAATGGGTGCGCGTGTCGAACTGGGTGGGCCCGGAAGACGCGAAAAACGAGATCCTGGCGAGCGTCGCGCGCTTCAAGAAGGCGATCGGTCAGTCCACCTGCGAGGATTAGTCGGCGTCGGCGGGTGTAATCGCGTTTGCGCTCCGCTTCCGCGAAGGAAGCTCCGCGACAAGCCGCGTCGCCGCAATTCGATCGTGCAGAAATTGGCGGTCGGGATCGATGAGTGCCCACGCGTGATTAATCGCCAATAGGGCGAGTGCCCAGCGGCCCTGGCCGTAGGGTCTGAGAATCAGGTAGGCGAGAATCGAGCAGGCTGGCGCGATCCAGGACGCCAGATATCGGACCACCGCCGGCCCGGCCGTTACCACTGAGCCGCTCGCGCTTTCCAGGGCAATCCGCCAGGTCTTCATCGGCAGAGTTCTTCGTCCGCCGGTCCACAACCACACGCAGTAGGCGCCGCAGACAGCAAAAACGACGCCAAACGACACTGCGCGCATGAACGGCGGCAGGATCTCGAGTGAGTGCTCGCCCGGGGCTGCGGGCCCGTAGAAGGGGAGCAAGGCAAAACCCAGCGCCAGCGCGAGTGCGCCCAGCAGCATGGATTCGTAAATCACGGCCGCAATGCGTCGTGGGAGACTCGCCAGAGCGCGAGCCGACGCCATCGCGGGGCTAGCGCGTTACCGGGGCGCTTCCGGCGGCGGGAGCTGTCTTGGTGGCCGGCTGGGAACTCACGGGTGGCGACGCCAGCTCACGGCGCTTTTCCGGCGGGAGCTGCTGATATTCCTGCCACTTCTGCTGAACGTCCTGACGCTTCTCCGGGGGCAACTGCTTCAGGGTCTTATACTGCTCTCTCGCGACGCGGCGCTCGTCCGGCGTGAGTCGCGCCCACGCGCTCATTTGATCCTGGACGCGCTGCTGCTGCGGAGGCGGCATCGCCGGGTAGCGTTTGGCGATCCCCAGCCACTTTTGCTTGCGCTGGGCGTCCAGCTTGTCCCATTCCGGGGCGAGCGGAGCCAGTATTTGCTTGTCGCCAGCGGAAAGGTCAGCCCAGGCGGGCGAGCGAAGCGTAAGCGGGCCCGCGCCTGCCGGCGCGGCCAGCAACAACGCAAGCGCGCAGACTAGCACCCACCCGCGAGACCTCAGGGTTCCGGCTGCTTCAGCCAATTCTGGAATCCCCGGTCCAGATACGCCTCTATGGGGAGGTCGGATGTCAGGATGGCTGCATCCGTCTCTTCGATATCGCGTACCTGCTGCACGGACTGCCATTGATAGTAGAGCCCGCCGCCGACGATCAGCGCGACGCCAAGCCAGATTCGGGCATCGCCTAGAAAGCGCCTGCCACCGCTCAGCGTGCCGCCTGCGCCTGCCAGCGCCCACTCCGACGCGTGCCTGGGATCGGAGACTTGCGACAAAGCTTTCTGGCGCGCGAGCTGAAGCTTGTACGCCGTCCCGGCCCTGAGCTGCGCCGTGCCGTGATCGAGATAACCAGTTATTTTCTTTGAGAAATCAGCTTCATTCATAGCGAAACCCCTTTGGCCTTGAGCGCTGCGGCCAAGGCGTGGACAGCTCGCGAACAGTGCGTCTTGACGCTGCCTTGCGAACAGCCCATCGCCGTGGCGGCTTCCGCCACGTCGAGTTCTTCCCAATAACGCAACAGAAACGCTTGACGTTGACGCGCCGGGAGGCGCGCCAAGGCCTGCTCGATGATCGCCACGATTTGCCCTTGCTCCAGCTGTCGGGCGGGGTCTGCCGCGGTGTTCGAGTCGGACCGGGCTGGCAAAGTTTCCAAGAGGTCGAAATCATCGTCTTTGTCGTCTTTTTGGCCAAACGCAGAGAGCAGTGTGGTCCAGGTCGAACGGACTTTCTGGCGCCTGAAATGATCGTGGATGGTGTTCTGCAGAATGCGTTGAAACAGCATCGGCAGCTCGGCGAGAGGTTTGGCCGCGTATTTTTCCGTCAGCTTGAGCATCGCGTCCTGCACGACATCCAGCGCGGCATCTTCGTCGCGAACCGCAAACATCGCCTGCTTGAATGCGCGACGTTCGACTTCCGCGAGAAAAGCCGAAAGTTCTTGGTGCGAAGCCAGGGGATGTTCCAGGAAGGGGCGGAGTTTGGAGGGGAATTATAAGCACAAGGGGTCGCAAGCAAGATGCGGCCGGGGATTGTGTGCCGCAGCAAAAAGCGTTGACGAAATCGAGTGGAGCGGCTAATGTTTAATGCGTCGGTTGACGTTGAGCCGACGGATGCACTGCAAAAACGGTCGTTCGCGTTCCATCCGACGGCGCCACAAGCGCTTGCGGACCATCCTGGAGAACGCAGCGGTACCGGCTTTCTACCCGATTCGAGCCTTGGTTGGACGCGCATTACCCGGCATCGCGTCCTTGGCAGTCCGCCGCAGATTGCAGAATCCGGCCGCACACGCGCGCCGGAGGTGAGTACTCATCGAGCTGAGGCGCATATGCAGCTTACGGGCGCAGAGATTGTCATTCGCTGCCTGCAGGAAGAGGGTGTCGAGTATGTTTTCGGCTATCCCGGCGGCGCGGTTCTCAATATCTACGATGAATTGTTCAAACAGGACAAGGTCAAGCACGTCCTCGTCCGACACGAACAAGGCGCGGTGCATGCCGCGGATGGCTATTCGCGCTCATCGCACAAAGTCGGGGTTGCGCTCGTAACGTCGGGCCCCGGGGTGACCAACGCCGTTACGGGAATCGCCACGGCCTACATGGACTCCGTGCCGCTGGTGGTCCTCACGGGCCAGGTACCCACGCATGCCATCGGTCAGGACGCCTTTCAGGAATGCGACACTGTCGGCATCACCCGACCGTGCGTGAAGCACAACTTCCTGGTGAAGGATGCCAAGGATTTGGCGGTCACGATCAAGAAGGCGTTCTACCTTGCCGCGACCGGGCGCCCGGGGCCGGTCTTGGTCGACATCCCCAAGGACATCACTCAGGCGCGCGCCGAATTCTCCTATCCGAAGACCGTTTCGCTGCGGTCGTACAACCCGGTGACCAAAGGCCATGCCGGTCAGATCAAGAAAGCCGTGCAGCTTTTGCTCGATGCCAAGCGCCCGATGGTGTATGCGGGTGGCGGCGTCATCCTGAATAACGCGTCGCCCCAGCTCACGCGGCTGGTGCGCCTGCTGGGCTTCCCCTGCACCAACACACTCATGGGGCTGGGCGGTTTCCCGGGGACCGACCCCCAATTCACGGGCATGCTCGGAATGCACGGCACGTTCGAATCGAACATGGCAATGCAGAACTGCGATGTTTTGCTTGCGATCGGCGCGCGCTTCGACGACCGTGTAATCGGCAACCCCGCGCACTATTTCCGCAGCGATCGCCGCATCATTCACATCGACATCGACCCGTCATCGATCTCCAAGCGCGTCAAGGTCGACGTTCCCATAGTCGGTTATGTCGCCGATGTGATGGACGAAATGCTGAAGATCATCGAGTCGTCGAACGTGCGTCCTGACGCGGCCGCATTGAAGTCGTGGTGGGGGGAAATCAAGGAATGGCAGCGCAAGGATTGCCTCAAATACGACAGGAAAAGCGATCTGATCAAGCCCCAATACGTCATCGAAAAGCTCTATGAGATCACCAAAGGCGATGCGTTCATCACCTCCGATGTCGGCCAGCATCAGATGTGGGTCGCGCAATATTACAAATTCGACAAACCGCGGCGCTGGATCAACTCGGGCGGCCTAGGGACGATGGGTTTCGGTCTTCCTGCCGCGATGGGCGTGCAGCTGGTCAATCCCGGCGCGACGGTGGCATGTGTCACCGGCGAAGCCTCGATCCAGATGTGCATCCAGGAGCTATCCACCTGCAAGCAGTACCATCTGCCGATCAAAATCGTGAACCTCAACAACCGCTACATGGGAATGGTGCGGCAGTGGCAGGAATTCTTCTACGGCAACCGCTACGCAGAATCGTACATGGACGCCTTGCCCGACTTCGTCAAGCTGTCCGAGGCATACGGTCACGTGGGATTGAAAATAGAGAAGCCCAACGATGTCGAGGGCGCGCTCAAGGAAGCCTTCATGCAGAAGGAGCGGCTGGTGTTTCTCGACTTCATCACCGACCAGGCCGAAAACGTCTTCCCCATGATTCCGGGGGGTAAGGGGCTCACGGAAATGATTCTGGCGGAAGAGTTGTAGCCGCGCCGCTGCCATGAGACATATCCTATCGATTCTGGTCGAGAACGAGGCCGGCGCACTGTCCCGGATCTCCGGGCTTTTTTCCGCGCGCGGCTACAATATCGAGTCGCTTACGGTGGCGCCGACCGAGGACGCAACGATGTCGCGTATGACGATCGTGACCGCGGGCTCGGACGATGTCGTCGAGCAGATCACCAAGCAACTCAACAAGCTGGTCGAGGTCGTGAAGGTCATCGACCTGACTGACGGTAATCACATCGAGCGTGAGCTCATGCTTGTAAAGGTTCGTGCGGCGGGCAAGGATCGCGAGGAAATGAAACGGCTCGCCGATATCTTTCGGGGCAGCATCCTCGACGTTACCGACAAGAGCTATACCATCGAGCTTACCGGAACCGGATCCAAGCTCGACGCGTTCCTGCAGGCGATGGAGCCCGGCATGATTCTGGAGACGGTGCGCACCGGCGCGTCGGGAATCGGCCGCGGCGAGCGTATTCTCAGGATATGAAGGAAAAACAACGATGAAAGTCTATTACGACAAGGACGCCGACCTGTCGCTGATCAAGGGCAAGAAGGTCACGATCGTCGGTTACGGCTCGCAAGGCCATGCTCATGCACAGAATCTCAACGACTCCGGCGTCAAGGTCACGGTCGCGTTGCGCAAGTCCGGCGCGTCATGGGACAAGGCCAAGAAGGCGGGGCTCAAGGTGGCCGAAGTCGGCGAAGCGGTGAAGAGCGCGGATTTCGTCATGATGCTCATGCCTGATGAGCACATCGCCGCAGTCTATCGCGACGAAGTCGAGCCGAACATCCGCAAGGGAGCGACACTCGCGTTCGCGCACGGCTTCAACATCCATTACGGTCAGGTGAAGCCGCGCGAGGACATCGACGTGGTGATGATCGCGCCCAAAGCCCCCGGGCATACCGTGCGCTCGACGTACGTGCAGGGTGGCGGAACGCCGATGCTGATCGCCATACATCAAGATCCCAGCCACAAGGCGCGCGACCTTGCGCTTTCGTATGCGGCCGCGATCGGCGGTGCGCGTGCCGGCGTCATCGAGACATCTTTCAAGGAAGAGACCGAGACCGACCTGTTCGGCGAGCAGGCCGTGCTGTGCGGAGGCTGCGTAGAACTCGTCAAAGCGGGCTTCGAGACGCTGGTCGATGCCGGTTACGCGCCGGAGATGGCGTATTTCGAATGCCTCCACGAGCTCAAGCTCATCGTCGACCTCATGTACGAAGGCGGCATCGGCAACATGAACTACTCGATATCGAACAACGCCGAATACGGCGAGTACGTCAGCGGCCCCAGGATCATCGGCGACGCCACCAAGAAGGCGATGCGTGAAGCACTCGCGCGCATCCAGAGCGGCGAATATGCGCGCGACTTCATTCTAGAAAACCGTGCAGGCGCGCCGACGCTGCTCTCGCGGCGACGGATGATGGCAGAGCATCAGATCGAGCAGGTCGGCGGCAAGCTGCGTGAAATGATGCCGTGGATCAAGAAGAACAAGCTCGTCGATCAGTCGCGAAATTGACTGTATGGTCGGAAGCGTGCGCCCTCCCGGACGTCAGCGCGGCTGGGTCGGCATCATCGTGTTGTTGCTGGCGCTGTTGATTGTCGCGGTCCTCGCTCAGACGGTCCTGAAACAATCCGGATTGCTCGGAGGCTTCGATCAGCGCTCACCAAGCGCCAGGCCGGGCGACGCGACACGCGGGCCCGAGGTGATCGCACCCGCTCCCATCGACGCGACAACGGCGACGCCGACCCCGGCAAACGCGCTCGAGCGTGCCCGCGGAGTCGAAAGCGACGTCCAGAAGCAAGCGCAGGACCTAGGCAAACAAATCGACGACGCGGCAAAATAGCGCCACTCATGCGTTTACGCAGGATATCGCCAAATCGTGCCAAACACGGCTCGGCGATCCGTTGAGCAAACCGCGCACCGGCTTGTCTTTTTCGATGCGTTCCATCGACTTGAGGAGTGCGAGTGTGTTTAGACTCGTGACCTGCACGTTCCGCGCTTTCAGATGAACGGCAACTATCCCCACCCGATCATCGCCC
>Ga0193751_1000710_pt1 | contig 24287 bp, 19 predicted proteins | sample L1c2metaG_FD_143050 | JGI IMG/M metagenome (GOLD analysis project Ga0193751, IMG submission 143050) | Soil microbial communities from a riparian zone of the East river system, Colorado, United States - L1c2 | ecosystem: Environmental > Terrestrial > Soil > Riparian zone | place: USA: East River... | reverse complement strand
CGCGGCCTACGACGTGATCTCGGGGCCGGCGGGAAAGAAGCGCGATTGGGAACGGGAGCGAGCGTTGTTCTGGCCGGGAGCGCGATTAATCCCAACCGCGACCGTGCCGGGAAGAAACGATGTCGATCTTGCGCCGCTGATGCTGGACGTGGAAGCCTACATTGACCGGGTCGAGCCGATCTTCGCTAAGAGCGGCTTTTATGAAAAAGAGATCGCGCGGCGGGTCGAACAGTTCGGCCAAATCGCGCACGTCTGGAGCACATACGAGTCGCGCCACGATCCGAACGATCCGGCACCGTTTATGCGCGGGATCAATAGCATTCAACTTTTCAACGACGGAAGCCGCTGGTGGATCTTATCAATCTATTGGCAGCACGAAAGTCCGCAGCACCCGATTCCGGAAAAGTTCTTTCAAGGCTGAGACTTGCGCGAGTGCAGATGCTTCTTCTCCATCTGCACCGGCGGCCGCGGATGGGTATCGCGGTAGCATTTCGTGCCAACTCCTAAAACAAACGCCGCTACGACAAAGCAGATGACGCGTTTCTCTTCGGGCGTGAGAACGAGCTTGTGTCTCAGTTCGTCCCATTGCCAACGTTCGGGGAGTTTCAATCGGATTGCTGCTTCACTCGCGGACGGACGCGCACGGACGGATAATTGCCTTTGATGTTCGCGTCGTAATAGCGCGCTTTGGAATCGGCAGTCATCAAATCGCGGTGAACTGACGGCGCGACTTGGAGATATCGATAAACCGCACCGTTTACAAATTCGATTTCGAGAATGTGCAACCGTTTGCTGTATCCAATCGACGCGATGCCCTTCGACACCACTGATTCGCGCGGAATGTGCGACGTGACGGCGGTCCGTGCTTGCCGCGGGACGAGTCCGCCCGATTGGCGAACCGGTCTACTGTTCTCGAGCGAGTCGGCGATCGATAACCGCGACACGGACAGAAGCAAAAGCAGATAAAAAGCGTTCGCGCTCATCTGGGGGAACGACCGCGAACCGTTACCACGCTGCGAGACATCAAGTCGAGCGAAAATCTGAAGCCGGGTCAGGTCGGTTTTTGCGCCGCTCATACGCCCAATCTTCAGCCAAAACCGATTCAGCCTTCAGCATGAAGACTATCGTTTTACTTTTTGCCTGCGTGATGATTCCCGCGTTGGCGTTCGGCGGGAAACTTCCGAAGAGCTCGCCGACACCGACACCCACGCCGGCTCCAACGCCAGTGACGGTTGGAGTTCACGGCAACGAACCACTGCTTGCGGCCGCGCCGGATGGCACACTTTACATCAGCGCGCTCCAACACATTTACAGTTCAACCGATTCGGGAGCGACATGGACCGAGCTGTTGGGACCGATCTACGCCTCCAGCATCAATCGCAATTCCGACAGTTCAATTTCTGTCGATCCAGGCAACCGGCTCTATTTCACATTCGATTATCCCTACGCCGGCACGACTGCGGTTTGTACGAGCGATGATCACGGCATCACCTGGAATTGTAATCCGGCGGTAGTTCCTGGCGGAACTGATCGCATGTGGACGCTGGCGCCGACACTGATGGACGACTACGAAACTACGAATGAAGGATTGTACGAGACGGCGTTCCTCCACAGCACCGATCGCGGCTCGACCTGGACGGCGACGTCGATCGGTGCTGGCTTGCTCGAACCTCAGACCGGACCGTTGCTCCAGGTGCCGGGCAGCAGCAACGTTCTCCAAATCACGAAAATTTTCGGCACGCTGCCGCAGGAAGTGCCGGAGCTAAAGCTGTATGTTTACTCGCCTAATTCAACCGGCTCGATCATTGCGGCGGTTCGCTCGACAGGACTGTCGCTGCCAGTGGCGTTGCCAAGCGCTGCTCTTGGCAAGAACAGCGATCTCTGGGTAGCTTCGGAGGAGCCAAATCCGGCAGGTGGCGTTCAAGTTGTCCTCGCTCACTCGACCAACGAAGGCGTGACTTGGAGCAAGCTCGCGCCTATTCCCGGAACGACCACAGGCACGACGACTTTCACCTGGGTCGCTGCGGGCAGTCTTGGTCATGTCGGGGTCATCTATTATTATTCGCCGGACAACGGCAGCGACACTAGCACCATGACAACGTCGACGTGGGCGACGATGTGGGCTGAGTCATTCAACGCCGATAGCCCGACGCCGACTTGGACCGTGACGGTTGTGGAGCCGAACGTACACACCGGTGCGATTTGCGCGGCCTCCGGCTGCAGCGGCGACAATCGATTCGCGGGCGATTTCATCAACTCGCTGATCGACGCCAACGACGTCGCGCATTTGACCTGGATGAAGGAAGACATGTCGACGCAAGCGACAACGATTCGCTACGAACGGATCAAATCAGCAGCTCCTTCGCCCACACCCACTCCCAAACCTCGTCGGTAAGATTGTTCAGCGGCCAAGTGGATTCGTAACTTCAGTGCCGCGTGGAGGCGTGAACTCGAACGTCGATGCCGGAATCGCCGCCCGCGTTTGATTCGAATACGTCGTGACGATGTGATCGCCATTTGGTTGCGTCATCTCAGTGCGTTCCGCAACCAGATCGTTGTTCAAACGCAGATCGAACTTTTGAAACACCCGTTTCATCGACCCGGAACGCGGCAACAGCTGCAAATCGTAGGCATTGTCGATCTTTGCGCCACTGATTTGAAATGTGTTCTCAACATTCTCAAGATTCAGCGCGGTATTGATGGCGGCGATGGCCGCGTCAACCGGAGAGCGTTTGCCTAACGAATAATGCTCGACTGATTTGAAATTCGGATAGTAAATCCAAAGATCGCGACCGTTGCTCACTGTCACGCTCGGCGAATTGCCGGTGATTTCGCGCCGGAACTTGTTCGGCGCGTGAAACCAGATCTTTCCCAAGCTGACGATCGGCTTATTCAGGAGATGCATCGTTTTTTGTTCCTGAAAATCTGCCCGGACATCCGGTGACGACGCGCGCCGTTCGGCAATGCGGACGAGAAGATTCTTTACGTCCGTTTCTGACAACGATTGCGCGCGAACGATTGGCGCTAGTAAAACTAAACTCAGCAGGAGAGGGGATAATTTCGAAATGGCAAACATGGTCGTTTTGTTTAAGCGCCGCAGTGTCTCACTGCTCGATCTTATATCGGCTGCGGCGCCCTCATTGCCCGCTCCAGACTTTTGGTTTGGCCGCTGCCATCGCCGGCAACGCGAAGAAAATTGTCGCGAGCAAGCTCCAAAAAATTCCGATCGCGCAAGCGATGCCGAGTCCGCTCAACGACGGATTTCGCGCCCAGCCTAACGAACCAAACCCGCTGACCGCCGTCAGTCCGGCGAGAATGACCGGTTTGATCACACCCGCGACGTCGTGTTCCAGCTCGCGTGTCTTTTGCCAAACGAGCACGACGTAGATTCCGTAATCAACGCCGATCGCGAGCACGAGCCGGAACGAAAGCACGTTGAGCAAGTTTAAATGAAGGTTGAGCAGTTTCATCGTTGCGATCATTGCGCCAATTCCAAACGCGAGCGTGACGATTTGGATCAACCATAGCCGGAAATCGCGATACAAAATCGCGAGCAGTCCGACATCGAACAAGGCCATCAGCGCGCTGATGATCAGCAATTGCCGCTGCGACCATGGTTGTAAATCGGCCAACGTGTAACTCCAACCCGAGAGAATCATCGGCACGCCGGGCACGGGCAGTTCGCGGCTCAACTCTTTGCTTTGGGCGTGATTCGCAACGGGCTCGTTCGTGGTCGCAAAGCCCGTCGTCAGCAAAGGATTTTTTGCGAAATAGCGATCCACCAAAAACCACCAGCCCGCTCCCTCCGGCAAGTGTTTTCGCCAGTCCGGCGGCGGTGCCTTTGGATCGACAACCGCCCCCAAATCGTCCAGCAATCTGAACGCTGAGGCGAACGAGTCAGTGCTGAAGCCTTCTGCCCTCAAAGTTTCTTCAAGAGCCTGTCGTGCCGCCGGAAGATTCACTGTTCGAAGGCGTTCCCGATTTTTTTCGACCCATACCGGAGAAAGGCACAGCGCCGCTGGCGTCGAGAAACCTTTGATTTTGCCGGCCTGTTGGAGCTCCGTCCAGTGCGCAGTGATTCTTTGCCAATCGTTATGCAGCTCCTGAGCGTCGCCTCCATGCACGATCGCAAGCACCGGCTCCCACCGTGTCGGCATTTTTGCCATAATCGCTTGCAGCGCCTCGGCGGCCCGGCTGTTTTTCGGTTCGAGCGAACGCACGCTGGCTTCAAAGCGCAGCGGAGGCACCGGCGAAAACCCGATCACGCTCAGTAATAACAGAACTCCGCCGGCGACAATGATCATGGGCGCAGGCCGTTTCACGCTCCACCGCACATATTTTTTCACGATCTCGAAAACCCAATCGTGCCGTTGGGGCGCCTGGCCCGGTCGGACGAACAAAAACAGAATCGTGCACATGAAAAGACCGGCGAAGAAAATGCCGATCGCGATCAGGACGCCGAGTTGTGAGAAACCCATCGAGCCGCTCAGAATCAGGGCAAGAAAACCAACCGCGGTCGTAAGCGCGCCAAAGAACACCGCGCGGCCGAGTCTTGCCACCGATGTAGCAATTGCTGACTGATATTCCTCGCCATCAATTCGCGCCTGCTGGTAGCGACCAAAAATCAGGATTGCGAAATCGACACCGAGTCCGACCAGGATTGCGCAAAAACCGACTGCCAGCATGCTGAGTCTGCCGAAGACAAGCAGTCCGGCCGCGAGCGCGACCAGGCACGAGAGCAAAAGCGAAAAACCCATTCCGAGGAGCGGCAGCCATCGTCGAAAGCCGATGAAGAAAATGATCCCGACGAGCAGGACCGAGCTGCCCAGCGTGGCTACGATATCGTATCGCATGCTCAAGGAAATCTCAGCGACATACGCCGAACGTCCGGTGACCAGAACTTCCAACGGCCTGCCCTCCCAGCCATCTCCTGCCCGCTCACGAAAGGCATTTACCTGACGCATCAACCGCTGACACTCGAACGCGGTCAGCGACGGTTGATTCGTGACCACGAGAAAAACGCGCATCGTGCGGTCCGGCGACGTGAGCGGTTGCTCCTGCTCGATCGCGTTCGCTTCTGCAAACGGTTTCAGCGCTGGCGCAATGATGCCCAGCGGATCGAACCCGAGTTCAAATTCTGGTCGCGGCGAGCCGGCCTCGATTTCCTGACGCAAACGATGCAGCCGCTCTTGAATTCTCTCAGGCTGCAAGATCGACATCGTTTGCTCGAATGCGGCCGGCTCCAGATTCAGAAGCAGTGGAACCGCAATCGATTGCAAATCGCGGATGCCGTCCGGCGTTCCCATTGGCGAACCGGCCAGCACGCGCTCGCACCACGATTGCTTCCGCAAATTTTCCGCAAAGGTCGGCGCGAATTCTTCCAGCTTGTCCACATCCTGAGGTTGGCAACGCAGGGCGAAGGTCAACTCGCGCGTTTGTTCGAAGTCGCGATCATAAATTTTCAGGCCTTCGACCGATTCGAAACCCTTCGGCAGCATGTTGATTACATCGGAATCGAGCTCGATCCGCGTGATGAGAATTCCGAAGCAGGCTGCGGCCAGCGCGGCCACGCCAAACCAGGCGAGCACGCGTCGTTGCGCCATGACACGCGCGATCAAATCACTCATCCGCATACTTGAGCTTCCGTGATTGCCGCCGCGTTTAAAATCGGAAAACAAAAGTTTCCGATCCCGAAACATGCCGCGCCTGATGTCGATCTTGCGCCCGAACGATCTTGTTGCGCAGTTCGAGCCAGGCTCGCAGCTGCGGCGGCGCATGATCGATTGGGCCTGACCAGCCACGGCCGGTGAGGGGACCGCTGACTTCAGCAAAGCTCGCGTCCTGTCGCAAAAATAGCAGATTTACGCCCGGCCCTTTCGAGAACGTCAGTTCAAAGTCGCCGTTCTGGGAAAAACGAGCGACGATGTCGCCGATCACCGTCGTTTTGGGATTGCGATAGAGAAGTTGTCCAGTGCGTGTCTGCCAATCCCGCGCTGGTTCGACGAATTGGTGGGTCGAAGTTGTTGCACAAGCGGTAAGATCGACAATCAACAGCGCTACCAGAACAAAGTTCAACCACGAATTCACACAAATGAACACGAATGTAGACAGAGGAAACCAGAACATTCGATTAGGGCACGATCTCACGGAACAAATTCGTGTCGATTCGCAGTAGTTAATTCTTCAGATGCCGGCGGTAACGGGATCGGCCGAACTCGGAGATGCCGTTTGTTTCGGCACCAGCGTGAGCCGCGGCGATAACGCGAAGAATCTTTGCATGTAAACGAAGAAGTAAAACAGCCACATTCGCCATTTGATCGCCAGGCTCTTGCCCTCGTTGCCGGCGAGAACGGCGTTGACTGCCGCCGCGATTTGCATCGTGTCGGTCGGATTCAAGAAAACTTCGAGGAACTCCTTGCTCCGGCGATACCACGAATTCACGAACGTCAGGTAGATGTCCATGATGCGATTTACGCTGCGCGAATATTTGTTGAAAAGGTGACGTCGTTTTGATTCATCACGCAGAGCTGCGTCCAATGTGTCGGCCGCTTTCTCCGCGGACATGATCGCCAGAAACACGCCGCTGCTAAATACCGGGTCGATAAAGCCCGCGGCGTCACCGGCCAACAGCCAACGTTCTCCGGCCAAGCGCGTGTTACGATAGGAAAAATCACCGGCGGAATAAACGGGTGAGACCCGGATCGCCTTTTTCATCCGCTCTTTCATCAAAGGTTGTTCGTCGATAAATTTTGCCAGCGCAGTTTGCGGCGAGAGTTTTGCCGCCCGAAACGTGGCTGTATCCATGACCACGCCGATGCTGGTGCGCGTTTCGGTGAGCGGGATCATCCAAAACCAGCGATCGAGCCCGCGCACCATCCGGATCAGCGTGGCGTCGCGTCCCGGAAGGCGGTCGATATTTTCGTAATGCGCGAACACCGAAAACTTCTGCAGATGATCGTACGTTCTTTTGACGTTGAATAAACTGCCGAGCAGCGTCTGCCGGCCACTGCAATCGAGTAGATAACGCGCTTCGATCGTTGATTTCGCGCCGTCAGAACTTTCAATGTCGATCTTCACCCGATCATCGGCGAAATCGAGTTTTGTCACTTCAGTTTGCTCTCGCACTTCCGCGCCATTTTCACTCGAATGGTCCAGCAACAATTTGTCGAAATCGGAACGCGTCACCTGATAGGCGCGGTCTCGCTGCGAACGAAAGCCGTCTTTGAAATAAAACTTTATGCCTTTGGTCCCGCATGCCGCCATGATCTCACCGCCGAACTTTGGCAGAAACGTGCGGTCGAGTTTTTCGCGGACGCCGAGGCGATCGAAGGTTTGCACGCTGAATGGCAGAAGCGATTCGCCGACGTGGAATCGCGGAAACTTCTCCCGCTCGAAGACGATCACGCGCCGGCCGGCTTTCGCGAGCAACGTCGCCGCCGTGCTGCCCGCCGGCCCGCCGCCGATAATCGCAACGTCATACCTATCCTTCTTCATGCCGACATTTATTTTATCGGGGAACGAGTGATTTGCCAGCTACAGATCGACTCTGATGAAACACAGATACAGAGCACATTAAGCCATGCCTGATGCTGGTCTCGGATTAATCTGTGCTAATCTGTGTTCATCTGTAGCCAAATTGATTTTGGTTGTCGCTGAGTCATGAAGCTGATCGACAAATTCGTCAGTCGCGAGCTGCTCGTGAACGTGCTCTTTGCGATCGCGATCCTGAGTCTCGTGCTGGTGGTCGGGAACATTTTTCGCAAACTGCTGCCGTTGCTGGTCAACCACGACGTGCCGGTCGAATATCTGCTCGCATTCATCGCCTACGTTTTTCCGTTCTCGCTCATCTTCACCATTCCTTGGGGATTGCTCACCGCGATCCTGCTCGTGTTCGGCCGACTCTCGGCCGATAACGAACTGATCGCGCTCCGCGCCAACGGCGTGAGCGTGCCCCGCGTCGCTGTTTCGCTCGGCGTAATTTCGCTCGTATGCACGGTGATTTGTCTCTGGCTCACAGTCCAGGTGTCGCCGGCCGCCCAGAAAAAATTGCGCAGCACCATTTTCGATCTGGCGACGCGCGATCCGATGGCGCTTTTTGGCAGCGACCAGGTGATCGATCAATTTCCCGGGCGAAAAATTTACGTCGGCAAAAAAGAAGGCAACAAGCTTGAGAACATCACTGTGTTCGAGCTCGATCAAAAGTCGATGCCGCTGCGGGTGACGTTCGCGCGGAACGGAATGCTCGAGGCCGATCTCGATAACAAACGGATCCTGATGCATCTCTACAACGCGCGTTACCAGCAGCGCGACGAAAAGGACCCGACTGATCTCCGCAAAATCAAGGACGGCATCAGCATGAACGAAGGAACGTTGCCCATCAGCCTCGACGAGCTTTACGAGAAAGAGAAAAAACGGCCGAGCCGATCAGCGATGTCGATCGAACAATTGCTCGATCAGTTGCAAAGCGAAAGCACGCGGGAGCGCAGCGAGAGCCGGACCGAGATCAACAAACGATTCTCATTTCCGTTCGCGTGCGTCGCGTTCGCGATCATCGGTGTCCCGCTCGGCGTGACCGCGCACCGGCGCGAAACCTCGATCGGCTTCGCCATGGGTCTGATCGTCGCGGTCGCTTATTTTCTTTTCGTCATCATTGCTGACACGCTCCGCGGAAATTCAAAAGTGCATCCCGAGCTTCTGATCTGGGTGCCGAACGTTCTCTTTATCGTCCTGGGCGTATTCTTGTTTCGACGACTAGCGCGGCAATAGCGCTTCTGTCATTCCGACCGAAGCGGAGGAATCTCTAACTGTTTCTGGGGACCTGAACGTTTGGCACTCGGAAATAGTAAGAGATGTCTCGACTTCGCTCGACATGACAAAAAGCAGGTGCCGACCGCCCTTTTCATCGATAAATAATCGCGGCCAAGCCGCCTAGAATAGCATCGCCCGCGGAGTGGCCGCTCCACCTTCAGAAATCACGCTGCGCTGCTTCCGAAATCGACAGTGAGTTCTACGGTGTCGGCAACCGCGACATGGACGTCGACAATTTGAAGACCGCCGAGCGGAAGCGATTTGAGCGGGAATGTGTTGCTCTTCAGTTTCTCGAAGAACGGTGCAAGCGCGCCACAGGCGAACGAGCCGAGTTTGCCGTCGCCTTTGCATTTGACCTCGGAAACTTTGGCCTCGAATTCGTTGCTGATGTCGAGCTGGGCGTAGATGTCAATGTTGGCGCGGGCAAAAAATTTCTTCGCCTGAATCTTGAAATCAGCGGCCAGCGAGCGCCGGCTCCGCGCGCGCATCGCCAAGCGAACTCGTTCGAGATCGACTCCCCAAAGGCGCGCTTTCTCTCCGCCAAGTCGCCCAATTGCTTCTTCCAGATTCAACTGCGCTGCCGAAATCACCAATTGCCCCTCGCGCGCCCGGTGAATGACCAAAACAGCGTCGCCGTTGGCGTCGGCGCCTTTGTGAAAAACGACATCGCGCATTTCCATTCGCAAATTGAGCGGCACGCCGCGAATGGAAATGTTCCGTCCTCTTACGTTGACGACAGCCGTTTCAAAGGCGAGCGCGGTCTCGCCTTCGACCTTTGCCAGCGGTGGAGGGGGAGAATCGAGCTTCGCGCCGTCGAGATTGGCCCGGAGTTCGTCGACCAGGGGAAACACGCGCGACCGAAGATCGACAATTGGCCCGGATTTCTGAACGAACCGGTGCAGCGCCGCGTCCAGTGCCTGGGCGAGATCGCCCCTGGGCGATGGAAAGTCTTTGCGAAAAAGCGGGATCACAGGGCCAGAAACAAGTTGAAAATCGGAAGTTCGCCACTAAATTCCGCGTTCGCTTATGGCAAAGACATCCTGGATCAATCGCAATGAACGCAAGCGCGCGACGGTGAAGAAATACGCCGCGCTCCGCGCCGAGCTAAAGGCGAAGAAAGATTACGCCGGTTTGACGCAGCTTCCCCGTGACGCCAGCCCGACGCGGGTGGTGAACCGTTGCGAAGTCACGGGCCGCCGCCGCGCGTTCATCCGCCGGTTCAAAGTCTCGCGGCTGACGTTTCGGGAGCTCGCCTCGCAGGGACTGATCCCTGGCGTGACGAAGTCCAGCTGGTAGAATTCCAGAGGTCGGTTTTCGGGTGCGCCGCGCGCGCTCGTGAAATGAACTCTTTGTTAATGCTTCCGCTCGCAGACGCGCCGGTCACGCAATGGGACTCGCCCGCCATTATCGTTGGCAAACTGGCGGTGATCGCCGCGCTGGTGGGATTAAACGGTTTTTTCGTCGCGTGCGAGTTCGCCATCATCAAAGTGCGCGCGAGCCAACTCGATGAACTGGCAGAGGAGGGGAATCCGCGGGCGCGTTTCGCAAAATATATTCGCTCGCACCTCGACGCCTATCTTTCGGCGACGCAGCTCGGCGTGACCGTGGCCAGTCTCGCGCTCGGCTGGCTCGGCGAAGAGTTTCTCGCGCACCTGCTCGAGCCGTTCTTTGCGCTGGCCAACATTCAGTCGCACGTGTTTGTCACCTCGGTTTCAGTCACGCTCGCGTTCATCGGGATCACTTTCATGCACATCGTGTTCGGCGAGCTAGCGCCGAAATACACCGCGATCGCGAATCCTCTGGCAGTTTCGCTGCGATTGGTCAGGCCATTGGGCGCGTTTTATTTCCTGTTCAAACCGGCGATCTGGTTACTCCACAAATCTTCCAATTTGCTTTTGAGAGGCATGCTTCGGATGAAACCGATTCCGGGGACCGAGCTGGCCCACAGCGAAGAAGAGTTGCGTCTCATTTTGGAGCAGAGCGAGAAATCGAAGGAAGTCTCGACGCTCGGGCGCAAGCTCGTGCTCAACGTGCTTGATCTGCGTGAGCGCGTGGTCCGCGATATCATGACGCCGCGCGGCGAAGTGGTTTATCTCGATATCGAGGACGATTTCGAGACGAACGTGAAAAAGGCGCTCGCATCGCGCCACACGCGTTTTCCACTCTGCCGTGAAAATCTCGATAACACGGTCGGCCTCATTCACATCAAAGAACTGGTTCCGATGATGCGCGATCCGAATCCGGACCTGATGCGGATAAAACGCGAATTGATTCCGGTCCCGGAGATGATGGCGCTCGAGAAATTGCTGAGTTTTTTTCTGAGCAAGCACGCGCACGTCGCCATCGTGGTCGATGAGTACGGCGGCACTGTCGGAATGGTCACGCTCGAGGACGTGCTCGAGGAATTGGTCGGCGACATCCAGGACGAATTCGACACCGACAAGGAAGAATTCAAAAAGATCAACGCGGATGAATTTACGGTGGACGGCACGCTCGGGCTCTACGAGTTGAACGATCTCGCCAAACTCGAATTGGAAAGTCCGGACGTGAGCACTGTCGGCGGCTACGTCACGCATCTGCTCGGACATCTGCCGAAACAGGGCGAGCAGGTAAAGATCGACAACTACTGCGTGACTGTGACCCAGGCTGACAGCCGCCGCATTCGCCAGCTGCATTTTCAGAAGCCGAAGGAAGCGCAGCCGGCCCCGGTAGGAACCAAACCGGACGCCGCGTTGTAAGAATTGGTGGGCGCCGCGCCGTTTTTTGTCATTCCGACCGAAGTGGAGGAATGGAGCGAGTGGGGCAAGCGACATGGACCGTTGGGCCGCGAGGGTAGCGGTGAGAGAGTCGGGAGACGAACGAGTTCAATCGCTTACAATTCTCGGAAATATCTAGAGATGTCTCGACTCCGCTCGACATGACACAGAAATAAAACGCCGCCACAACATGCAGCTTGTCGTCCAAACCAAAGTCACCTGTCCGCATTGCGGCGAAGTTTTTCCGTTGCAGATCGACACCTCGCAATCGGAGCAATCGCTGATCGAAGATTGCAGCGTTTGCTGCCGTCCGATCAATCTGATCGTTCGGTGTCAACCCGGCGCCGTGGTCGATCTTGTTTACGGCGAATGAGACGCTAGCTTGATCGGAATGCAGAATGCGACCAGGGATGGTTGGCGAGTCGATCGCACATCGCCGAGTCTGCCGGAATCGCATCGGACGATCGCGATCGCTCCGGGCGCGGGTTTCTGGCGAAAGCTGCTGGCGTTTTCGGGACCGGGTTATCTGGTGGCGGTCGGTTACATGGACCCGGGAAACTGGGCGACCGATTTGGCCGGGGGATCGGGATTCGGTTACACGCTGCTGAGCGTCATTCTGCTTTCGAATTTAATGGCGATCCTGCTGCAAGCGCTTTGCGCGCGGCTCGGCATCGCCACCCAACGCGATCTGGCGCAGGCGTGCCACGATCATTACTCAAAGCCGGTTTCGTTCGCGCTCTGGATAATCTGCGAGCTGGCGATTTGCGCCTGCGATTTGGCTGAAGTCATCGGTTCCGCGATCGCGTTGAATTTACTTTTCAAAATCCCGCTCGTGATCGGTGTTTGCATCACGGCCCTCGATGTGTTGGCCGTGCTCTATTTGCAAAACAAAGGCTTCCGTTACATCGAAGCCCTCGTTGTGGTCCTGATCCTGACCATCGGCGGCTGCTTTCTCTTCGAGGTTATTTTCTCGAAACCGGAGCTTCACGCCGTCTTGAGCGGTTTTGTTCCGCATTCTGAGATCATTGGCAATCGCGACATGCTTTACATCGCCATCGGAATTCTGGGCGCAACCGTGATGCCGCATAATCTTTATCTTCACTCCTCGGTGGTGCAGACACGCAACTACGAGCAATCTTCGGTCGGTAAATCCGAGGCGATTAAGTTTGCCACGATCGACTCGAGCGTGGCGCTCATGTTCGCCTTGTTCATTAACGCGGCGATTCTGATTGTGGCCGCGGCCACGTTTCATTCGCACGGCCAGCACGATGTCGCCGAAATCCAGGACGCCTATAAACTTCTTTCGCCAACGCTTGGCGTCCCGATCGCAAGCGTGCTTTTCGCATTTGCCCTTCTTGCCTCGGGCCAAAACTCAACCCTGACCGGAACGCTGGCCGGCCAGATCGTGATGGAAGGCTTTCTCAACATCCGGTTGCGTCCGTGGCTGCGGCGCTTGATCACACGCCTCATCGCAATTATCCCCGCTGTGATTGTCGCTGCTCTATTTGGTGCTGGCGGCACGGCGAAGTTGCTGTTGCTCAGTCAGGTCATTCTCAGTCTCCAGCTTTCCTTTGCCGTGATCCCGCTGGTCCTGTTCACGAGCGACCGGCGGAAAATGGGTCAGTTCGTTTCGCCGCGCTGGTTGCAAGCATTGGCTTGGGTCACCACCGCGGTGATTGTCTTGCTGAACGGAAAATATTTGTGTGATTGGGTCGGGATCAGCGCCTGGATCACGGGGAAATGACAAAGCACGAATGTCGAATGTCGAAGGAATGACCGAATGCCGAAGCTCGAAACAGTTGTGAAAATATTCTCAACAAACCTAATCATCGTCGTCCCCGGTTTGTTTTGTCATTCGTCATTTGTCATTCGTCATTACTAACATGTATCGCAAAATTCTCGTCGCTCTCGAAAACAGTCGTGCCGATCAAACGCTTCTCCCGCATATTGCCGAGCTCGCGAGTTTGCATCACTCCGAATTATTGCTCGTCCACGTCGCTGACGGTTACGTCGCCAGAAATTATAACCAGCTCAACCTGGCCGAGTCGCAGGAGATGAAAGACGACCGTGCTTATCTGGAAAATTCCGCTGAGACGTTGCGAAAGCGAGGGTTGACCGTAGACACTTTTCTCGCACTTGGCGATCCGGCGCAGGGAATTGTGAAAGCGGCCGAGGATCGACAATGCGATTTGATCGCGATGACTGCGCACGGCCACCGGCTTCTTGGTGATTTGCTCCACGGGAGCACGATCAACGAAGTGCGGCACCGGGCGCAGGTGCCGGTGCTGCTCGTGCGCGCGGGGAAGTAGGTGTAGAGGCGCTTGGGCCAAGCGCCTGTTTATTTTAATGCCAGTGCGGCTCGCACCGGTGCTTGATACAAGCACCGCCACAACTACGCCTCGATCCTTACGATCTCGCCTTGCCAGGGCCACTCTTCGCAACGTTCAACCAAACCAGCTCGCACTGGATTTTGACACACGTATTCCCATTTCTCCGCGTAGCTTTCGCTGTGTCGGATTAAATGGTCAAAAAAGCCTTTCTGCCAATGGGGCGGCGGAACGGAGATCACTTTCGACAAATTGCGTTTAAATAAACGCATCCATTGCGTCAGCGAAAAATCGTGCCCGCCTCGGGCAAAGAGATGAACGTGATCGGGCATGACGACGTATCGCCCCACTGCAATTCCGCGTTTCTCACCCAATTGAGCAAACCTAACAAAACGGGCGTGAACCCGGCCATTCGCGAGTAATCTCTTGCGGTGATAAGTGTTGAACGTAACGAAATACAGCGGTGGATCGTATTTCTGAAACACCTCCAGTCGTGGGGGTCGATCTGGCATCGATAAATGATTGCGTTGTAGAGGCGCTTGTGCCAAGCGCCTGTTTATTTGGTTCGGTGCTTGATACAAGCACCGCTACAACATCGAGCCGCTAAGCCAGAAGCTTGCCGAATTCTGGCCGCGCGGTTAGTAGAAATGTGCAGTGAAAGTCCTCTTTCTCACCAACGAATATCCGCCGCACATTTATGGCGGCGCCGGTGTGCACGTTGGTTATCTCTCGCGCGAGCTGGCGAAGACGATCGATGTCGATGTTCGCTGCTTCGGCGATCAAGATTTCAAAGAGGGCCGGCTCAAGGTCACCGGCTTCGAGCTCGACACCAGCAGTTTCACTTGTCCGAAGCCGTTGCAATCGGTTTTCGGGGCGCTTCGCCGCGATATCGATTTCAACACCACCAACATCGACGCCGATCTGGTGCATTGTCACACCTGGTACAGTCATTTCGGCGGCATTCTCGCGAAATTGAATTACGGAATTCCGCTCGTAATCACGACGCACTCGCTCGAGCCGTTGCGGCCATGGAAGCGCGAACAACTCGCCGGTGGTTACGATTTTTCGCTCTGGGTCGAAAAGACCGCGCTCGAAATGGCGGACGCCATCATCGCCGTCTCCGCCGAAACCAAGCGCGACATTGAGCGCCTGTTCGATGTCGATCCAAAGCGCGTGCGAGTCATTCACAACGGAATCGATCCCGAGGAATATCACCGCGTCGATTCAACCGCAGCGCTCGAGCGACACGGAATCGACCCAAAAGAGCCGTATCTGCTTTTCGTCGGCCGAATCGCGCGGCAAAAAGGAATCATTCATCTTGTTCGCGCGATTCCGTTCATGGACGCCGATTTTCCGATCGTCCTTTGTGCGGGCGCGCCGGACACGCCCGAGATCGCTGGCGAAATGAATGAGGCACTGGCGGCCGCCCAAGAGAAACGCAAAGACATCTTCTGGATCGAAGAAATGCTCGATCGCCCGGCCGTGATCGAGCTCTACTCCCATGCGGCGGTCTTTTGTTGCCCGTCAATTTATGAGCCGTTCGGCATCATCAATCTGGAAGCGATGGCTTGTGAAACCGCCGTGGTCGCGAGCGCGGTCGGCGGAATCAAGGAAGTGGTGGTCGATGGCGAGACCGGTTTCCTCGTTCCGCTCGAGCAAATGAAAGAGAGCCCGTTCGAACCGCGCAACCCGGAAAAGTTTTCACGCGACCTGGCGACACCAATTAATCAACTGATGAAAGATCGACATCTTCGCGAAAAATTCGGCAAAGCCGGCCGTAAACGCGCCGAGGAACATTTCAGTTGGAGCGCAATCGCGTACGAAACGATCAAACTCTATCGATCGCTGTTGTAGCGGCGCGGTTCGAGGAATGTTTGCCACGCGACAAAATCTCGTTCGCCTCTTTCTGATCGCGGCGGTTGGAGTGTGCCTGGCGCGGAATTGTTATCTTGATTTCATCGCCGGCAATTCTTTCGGCCGCGAGCTAATGGAAAGTTTGCGGAAGGCGGATGCATTCCAGGAGCTCAGAACCATCGATCGCATTTACTCGGATTTGCCGTCCGGAGAAAACGCGCTGCTTCAGATCAAAGACTTTGGCGCCGTCAACGAACGATTAGTAGAACAAATTTATTACCGGTCCTGCTATTTCGTTTATCCCAGACGGATATTTGTCGCTGCGCCAGGAAAGATAATCAATCGCGGGACTGATATTCTGGCGGTCGACTTTTCGCCCGATTCGGATTGGTTAGATCGACATCGTGTCGGCCGAATCGTCTCGTTCGCACAGGAAAAAGATGGCCGGATCGGTTTTCATTTCGCCGAAAGAACCCTTCGATGATGGCGCCGATCCTCTGGCTGTTGCTTTACCTCGCGGCGTTGTTTTTGATCGGGCACGTCATTGTCTCGCTCATTTTCAAAGACGAATCGCGATCGCTGACAGAGTGTTTTGCGTCGGTTGTGTCGGTGGGAGCAGGCGCGCTCAGTTTGATTTTGTTTTGGGTCTCGCTTGCCGGTTTTGCGCCGGGCCGAATCGCACTCGTGTTTGTCGTGATCATTTTTGGCACGGCGCAATTTCAACTCCTGCGCACTCATCGTTGGCCTTGGATGACGACTCGACCAAGCGCGCCGGTCTCATCATGGGAGTGGACCTGCCTGATCGGATGCGGTGCAATGATTGCGGGTTGCGTCGCGATCGTGTCGATCCATGCCGTCGCTCAGCCGGTTTACGAATTAGATGCGTTCGCGATCTGGGCCTTGAAGGCGAAGGTGCTCGCGCACGAAAGTCTCTGGTCGCGTCCGGAATATTTTTCCGATCCGGCTTTCAGCTTCAGCCATCAGGATTATCCGTTGTTAGTCCCGTTCTTGGTCGCCGGAGTTTACGGCGCGATTGGTCAAACCAACGAATATCTCGGAAAAAGCGTTTTCCTGATTCTCTATCTCGCATTTGTGTTTCAGGTTTTCACCGCGCTGCGATGGAAATTGAACCGGCCGACGTCCCTGCTTCTCACTGCGCTCGCGGTGAGTTTGCCGCCGGTGCTTCGTTGGGCAGGGGCCGGAACCGCCGATCTCGCTCTGACACTCTATTATGCGGGCGCGGTTTTCTATTTTCTTGGGTGGTTGGAAAAAGAGCGCCGCTCCGACCTCGTCATGTCGATTTTGTATTCCGTCTTCATGGCGTTCACGAAGAATGAAGGCTTCGCTGCGATGCTCCTCGTTGCCGGATTGATGTTACTCTTTTCCGTGCTCAGCCGGAGCAAAACTAAACTTGCGAGCTTCGGATTTTTCGCCGCGGGAATTTTGCTTTTGCATTTTCCCTGGCTGTGGTGGAGCCGGGCGCTCCCCCACACACATGAGAATTACGGCGCGCGCCTGCGGCCCGATTTGCTGGTTCAAAATTTGGATCGCGTTGGCGTGATTATGGGAGAATTTTGCCGGCGCGCGTCGAATTGGTCACGCTGGAGCGGAATCTGGCTACTCTTGCCGACCGTAGCAATAATCGATTTTCGTGGTTGGAAGAACCGTTCTGTGGTCGCGCTCTGGCTGTTGTTACTAGCTCAGATAACTCTCTACGTTGTAATTTTTGTCGTGTCGCCCTGGGATGTGCAAGAGCTGGCGTCCGCAGCGCTCGAGCGGCTTTTGGTGCAAATGGTGCCGCTCGTCGTGTTCTTAATTGGATTGCATTGGGCCGCAATCGGGGACTCTGTTCCACGATCCTGAGCGCTGCATATTCGAAGTGGTTTCGGAATGGGCGTGCGCGACGCAAATGAGAGCGACAAACGCGAAAGCTCTTACAGCGTGGTTCTTTTACGGATGGCCGCTGCCACTCTCACGTCGTGGCCACTTTTGCATCCGCGGTTCCCAGAATCTTGAACGATTCGATATGTTGTTTGACTTCGTGAACGAAGCTTGCGGCCGCGGCGCCGTTCAGAACGCGATGGTCGAATGTTAATGAAAGCGTGATCACTTCGGCGGTTTCGTTCTTCTTTCCATTCGGAATGATTTCGTGGTGAGCAGTACCCACAAACAGAGTGCCGACTGACGGCGGGACAACGATCGGCGATCCCGCCTTCACGCCAAAAGCACCGAGACTGGTGATCACGACCGGTGCGTTCATCGCGTCAACGCGACCACCCCGAGTCGCTGCGATCGTTTCGTCGTAGATCTTCACGAACTCCGGCCAGCTCTTTTTGTTTGCATCGACAATCACCGCGGTTGCGAGCCGATCGTTTTCAAGCGCGACCGCGACACCGAGATCAAAATTTTCGTTTTCGATGATGCTTTCGTCTTCGAGAATCAATCGTCGAAACGGCGCATGTTTTTCCATCGCGCGCACCACCGCCCACGCGATCATCACCGAAGGCGAGGGGGCGTTCTTGCCATTTTTCTTTTTCGCGGCGTCGCGTGTTTTACGGATTGCGTCCCAGCGCGCGTCGATTTGAAGATTCGCCGGAATCACGCGCGAAAGTTTGCGCGTGATCGTAGGTGAAAGCGCGGGTTCGACTCCTTTGTGGTGGCGGGCTTCTCGCCTGCGGTCCTCCGATTTTGCGGCCGGCAGGGCCGCCTCTACACCTTTGCCGTCAGGCTCTGCCGCTGAGACAACGCCAGTCCGGCTCGGACCGGCAGCTACAACGCCGTCGACGGAATCACCCGTTAAGATCGTCCCAAGCTCCTGGCCGATGTCGACGGTGTCGCCGACTTTGGTTTTCCATTCGCCCATCGTTCCCGCGAACGACGACTGAATCGGATAAACGGCTTTGTCGGTTTCGACTTCACAAAGATCGTCATCCAACGCGATCGGATCGCCGGGCTTTTTCAAAAGCGAAACGATTTTCGCGTTGCGGATGCCTTCGCCCATGATCGGCACGGTGATTTTTTGTGTGTTACCTGTCGGCATGTCGATTGTTGTAGAGGCGCTTGTGCCAAGCGCCTGTTTAGTTGGTTCGGCGTTTGACACAAACGCCGCTACAACGTCTTTGCGTTCTTGTTTCGTTGCAATGGATTTTCGAATCGCGGCAACGATTCGATCAACGTCCGGAAGCGCGGCGTATTCGTAGATTGGATTGTAACCGATCATCACGTTTGCCTTGCTGACAAGAATCGGCGGACTGACCATCTCGCTCCAGAGATCGGGCTGCGCCGTGATGTGCGAAATAATCATCTGACCGACGCTGCAATTTTCCGTGTCCTCCTGCACCACCACGAGCCGGCCGGTTTTGTGCACCGAGGCTGCGATCGATTCCTTGTCCCACGGCATGATCGATCGCAGATCGAAAAGCTCGACGCTGGTTTCGTTATCGATCTTCGCCAACGCTTCCAGCGATTTCTCAACGGTGTTGCCCCATGCGACAAGTGTGACGTCGGAACCATCGCGGAATTTTCGCGCCTGACCGAACGGCACGGCGCGAACCGGTTCTTTTGATTCGCGTTCCGCCCAAAACATGTGTTTTGGAATTAGAAAAAGCACTGGATCTTCGCCGTGCATCGCCGTCCAAAGCAAACCGGCCGCGTCTTCCGGCGTGCTCGGGATCACAACGCTCAGTCCGGGATAATGCGCGAACACGGATTCGTTTGCCTGGCTGTGCCACAAGCTTCCGCCGGGCAGATAAGCGCCATAGGGAGCGTAAATCACCGCCGGACATTTCCAGTTCCCGAAGGAGCGCCAGCGCAAAGTCGCGATGTTCGTGACCAGTTGATTAAATCCCGGATAAATAAAATCGATGAATTGCAATTCGAAGACCGGTCGACGTCCGTAAGCAGCCAGCCCGCAGGCGACCCCGAGAATGGTCGATTCCGCCAGCGGTGAATTGAAAACCTGTTTCGGAAATTCGGTGGAAAGTTTCTGCGTTAATCTGAAGACGCCGCCTTTTGGGTCCTCAATGTCTTCGCCAAATATGACGCGACGCGGATCTTCCTCGAGTCCGAGCCGCAAAGTCTTGTTCACGGTGTCGCCAATCCGATATTTTCCCGGCGGCAAGATCTCCGTGTCAATCTTCGGGAGCGCGCCGCTGACATTTGCCTCCAGCTCTTGCGGGGACGGATCTTCCTCTTTTTCAGCTTCAGCGTATTCAGCCCGGACCCGCTCTTTGATTTCGTTGTCGATCTTCGCGAACTCTTCGACCGTGAGCTCGTCGTCTGCGATCAACTGATCTTTCCAGCATTTTAGCGGATCGTGCTTCTCGATTTCGGCCAGCTCCTCCGCAGTTCGATAAAGTTTTTGATCGTCAGAACTGGTGTGGCTGGAGAGCCGTTCCATCTTCGCCCACCAAAAATGCGGACCACCGCCGGCCCGCATCTTCTCGAGCGCATCCGCCGCGGCATTATAAATTTCTTGAACAGCTTCGCCGGCTAGCTCGCGCCATTCGTCATGCTCGAGAACGCCGAGTGCGAGCGGATTAATTTTTCGAGTAGGACTGCTGATTCCATAGGCGTTGTCTTCGACAATGAACAGGACCGGTAGTTTTCTTTCTTTGGCAAAACAGACCGCTTCGAAGAAATCGCCCTGGCGGGTGGCAGCATCGCCCACCGTCGTAACGACGACATTTTCTTTGCCGTCCAACTGGATGCCCCACGCCATTCCACAACCGGGAAGAAGCTGTGAACCGGTCGGTGTTGGCACGCTCCAAATGTGGCGCTCGACGTCGCTGTAGTGCGACGGCATCATTCGGCCGCCGCTGCCAGTCTTGCGTTTGGCAAAATATTCGAGCGCCAACTCTCGTGTCGTCACTCCGCGTCCGAGCACAAGGCCGCGGTCGCGATAATACGGAACGATGTAATCGTCGGGTTCCATTTGCACCGAGATGGCGGCGAGCGCTTCGTGTCCCATGCCGGACACGTGGAAGTGGCCTTTGCCCTGGCGATTCAAATTCTGCTCGCGCAAATCGGCGTGCCGGCTCTCGAGCATGATGGTGAGAAGGCGCAGCTTATCTTTTTTGCTCAGCTCCGGCATACGATGTCGATCTTACAACCGCAGTTGCAGCTCGACAATCGCCCGAATTGATTTCGAATAAAAGATTGTCGATGGACGAGGCGAAAATGAAGCAGGGCAGGGGAGTGATCGAACGGTTCCGGGAATTGCTTCCACCATGTAACGCGGTTATTTCGCTGGGCGAGGGGAATACGCCGCTGGTTTTCTCGCCAAAATTGAGCGCGCGCGTTGGGCGTGGGTGCGGCGTTTTTGTTAAAAACGAAGGACTCAACCCGACGGGATCGTTCAAGGACCGCGGAATGACCGTGGCCGTTTCAAGAGCAATTGATCGCGGCGTGCGGGCGTTGATTTGCGCGTCGACCGGAAACACGTCGGCATCGGCCGCGGCCTACGCCGCGCGCGCCGGCATTCCGTGCGCGGTCGTGTTGCCTGCGGGAAAAATCGCCAGCGGAAAATTAATCCAGGCATTCGCGCACGGCGCGAAGATTGTTGCGATTGATGGCAACTTCGATGACGCGCTCCGAATTGTGCGCGAACTCGGCGAACAAAATGAATTTTGCATCGTTAATTCGATCAACCCTGATCGCATCGCCGGCCAGAAGACGGCCGCCTTTGAAATCGTCGACGATCTCGGCGACGCGCCTGATTTTCACCTGCTCCCGGTCGGCAACGCCGGAAACATTACCGCCTATTGGGCCGGTTATCGGGAATGTCAGACGCACGGAAGATCGACAAAGTCGCCGGCGATGATTGGTTTTCAGGCGGCCGGGGCGGCACCGATTTTCCACGACAAGGTGATTTCAAATCCCGAAACAATCGCCTCCGCGATCCGGATTGGTAATCCGGCGAGCTGGAAACAAGCGCGCGCGGCGCTGGATGAATCGAAGGGGGACATCGATGTGGTGACCGACCAGGAGATTCTGGCTGCGCAAAGCTGGCTCGCGCAAAACGAAGGAATTTTCGTCGAGCCGGCCAGTGCCGCATCGATCGCTGGATTGTTTAATTGGTCGCACAAATTTCGCGAGCGCTCCCAAATCGTTTGCACCGTGACAGGCCATGGATTGAAAGATCCCGATTCGATTAAGAGCAAGATTGGCAACCTTGAACCAGTCCCGGCCAAGATCGACAATGTGCGGCGCGCGATCGGATTTTAGTTTAGAGTCGCGCCGTTTGTCATGCGTCTGATCGTCCAGAAGTACGGCGGCACGTCGGTTGCGAATCCCGAACGCATCCGGAACGTCGCCAAACGAATCGTTCAAACTCAAAGCGAGGACTGTCGCGTGGTCGCGATCATTTCGGCGATGGCCGGTGTGACCGACGAATTGATCAAGCTCGCGCGTGAAGCATCGCCCGACCCGGACAAACGTGAGTTCGACGTTTTGCTCGCAACCGGCGAACGCGCGGCCTGCGCGCTGACAGCGATGGCAGTGAACGCGCTTGGCGCCAAAGCGATCTCGTTGACCGGCGCCGACGCCGGCATTCTGACCGACCGGATGCATACCAACGCGCGGATCGCGAACATCAGTCCAAAACAGATCCAGGAGTTATTGGCCGACGATTATATTGTGATCGTTGCCGGATTCCAGGGCCAGAGCGCCGAGGGCGAAACCACAACGCTCGGCCGCGGTGGTTCGGATTTGACCGCGATCGCGCTCGCCGGGGCGCTCAACGCGGACGCCTGCCAGATCTTTACCGATGTCGATGGTGTTTTCACCTGCGATCCGCGCGTGGTCATGGAGGCAAAAAAACTCGATGAGATCGCCTATGACGAATTACTCGAGATGGCGGGCGCCGGTTCGAAGGTGATGCAGTCGCGCGCGGTCGAGTTTGCGAAAAAGTTCGGAGTCGAATTTGAAGTCCGCTCGAGCTTGAAGCGCGACGTCGGCACAATCGCGAAAGAGGAGACCGCGAACATGGAAGACGTGGTTGTCCGCGGCGTCAGCATCGACCGCAAACAGGCGAAAATCACAATCGATGATGTGCGCGATGAACCTGGGATCGCCGGACAAATCTTTTCCGCGATCGCAAAAGCGAACATCGTCGTGGACATGATCGTGCAAAGCGTCTTGAAAAAGGGCACGACCGATCTTTCGTTCACGATTCACGAGAACGATCTGGAAGCGGCGACGAAATTGCTGAAGCCGATCGTCCAGCAAGTGAACGCAGCGGGACTAATCACGAGCGGCGGCGTAGCGAAGCTGAGCGTTGTGGGAATTGGAATGCGGTCACATTCCGGCGTAGCTGCGCGCCTCTTCGATTGTCTTGGAAAAGCCGGAATCAATATTCAGCTGATCTCGACGTCAGAAATTAAAATTGCGGTCGTGATTGATGAAAACGATGTCGAACGCGCCGCCCAACTGACTCATGCGGAGTTTGGTCTGGCCGCGTTCGCTCCGGCCTCTGCGGCGATACACCCGCTCGGATAAAACTGCGGCTGCTACGGTCTCACTACCGGGTCGACGTAAAACTCGGGCATTCCTTCGATCCGCATCTTGTAACCAAAAGTCGAGTGAGTGACGACTGCCGACGGGTGATCGGTGACGGTCGCGCGATAATGGTCGTCAGCGTTCACCTGTTTCCAAACAGTGCCATCCTCAAGCCTGATCTGGGTGTGACCTTTCACGCCTTCAATGTTGCCATCAACGCGACTAACCAGTGAGTCGAGCTTGGTCCTCGCGGTTTTATTGGCTTCTTCCGTGGCTTTTTCGGTCGCTTTCTTGATCTCTACGTCCGCTTTGGCTTGCGCCTGCTCGGTCGCTTTCTTCTGCGTGCTCTGGCGATAACCCTGGAGGTAAGCGTCGAGGTGCTGCAATTCGTCCTCGCTCAACTTATCCAAGCCCGCGGCCTTGAATTCCTCCGGTCTCATCGTTTCCTCCACGCCCCGGGTCGGTTTTTCAGATGTTTCCTTTTTGGTGCTGTTTTCGGGCGTTGTTGATGGTTCAGGAGTGGTTTGCTCAGCCGGCTTCGGCGAACTCAGATCGACAGCTTCCTGCGACCACAAACGGCCGATGAGCAGGAACGAAATCAGGACGACGGCGGCAAATCCCAGACGATTGAAAACCATGGCACTCAACTTCGGTCAGGAGGCTAGCAGTTGTCGGTATCGCGTCAAGGTGACGAGGCCAACTCACACAAATACGAGTTAAAAGAGGTTTGCACCGGCCGCGCGTAACAAGCGACTCTGATTACTTATTAAGAGCGACTTATCGACAATCGGAGCGTGAGATTGCCCAAAAAACCGCCAAACAAGTCGGCAATCAGTATTAAAATCCTGCCGGGTGGATATTTTTCGGGCGTGAGTCGGACCGGGACACTGCCGAGACAGGCGATGATCTAGTTCCACTCGAGATCGCTCTTCGTCGATTTCGCCATCAGAGCCTAAAGGCGGCAGGGAGAAGGACACCAGGCGGGTTTAATCGTCTAGCTCCATGACATCAGACAATATATGTCATATAAAATCGCCTGGTGTTG
>Ga0193751_1000708_pt1 | contig 24335 bp, 19 predicted proteins | sample L1c2metaG_FD_143050 | JGI IMG/M metagenome (GOLD analysis project Ga0193751, IMG submission 143050) | Soil microbial communities from a riparian zone of the East river system, Colorado, United States - L1c2 | ecosystem: Environmental > Terrestrial > Soil > Riparian zone | place: USA: East River... | reverse complement strand
TGCGGTCTGTGTCTTTGAACGAAATCAGTGGCATCAAGCCCTCCTCCAAGAGACGCTCGGCCGCATCTTCGCTAAGCAGTATTTCGGCGCACGGTTTCGACTTGGAGTCACCATCATGTTCATAAATATGCAGAGGCAGCCCATCAATTTCCGCTTCCGTCACTGCTCCGGCTCGCGTGTCCCCTTCGTTTTGGCTGAACGACTGCGCCATCAGTGCGACCGCGAACCCGGGATTTCCCCACAAGTAATCTTCGTGGGCAGGCAGTTGCGGGAACTCCTCGAAATCGAACGACTCCAAGGGAACCGTTTTCCTGCCGTAAGGCACACGGAGCAAGAATCGCGGAAGCGCCAACCCAATAAATTCGGCCTCCGGATGACCCCGGAGTTCGGCCCAATGAGGAACTAGATCCCTGGGCGATTTCCACTCTCGAGGATGGGGAGCAGACGCGATAGAAGAGATCCCCAATAGAGTTGCACTTGCCCCGGCAACAAAGGGTGCGCCAGCGCGATGCGCAATCTGTCCCATACGGGACAAGATTTCGGCATCTTCGCTTGCCGATCCGAAGCTGTAGTTGCCGATGATGATCGACCAAGGTTCCGCGCCCGGTGTCTCGACTGTTTGTTCCACCAATAGGCGATATATTCCCGTGTCGCGCAGATCCTTGGTGGACTTCAGGTCCGCGGCGAGCTCGTCTTTCGAGATATCAATCAAATAAACTTTCAATTGAGCACCGGTTTCAAGTTGCCGGACAAGAAGAAAAGTCGCTCGCCAGATCGCCTCCAGCGCCTGGAAATCCCGGTTATGGAGAACCGCCCTCATCAGGACACCAACGCCGCGATCAATCACGCTGAGGATCTCTGGTTGCCGGGCATCGGGCGCACTGACCACATGCTCTGCGGCAATTCGTTGGGCGAACGCGCGGACTTCATCAGGTTTGCGCCGGTATCGATCTTCGGAGGCGCGAGACTCCGTCTGCTCAATCATTTCGTCCAGCAAGCTGGCGGAAGCTAAGTGCGTAACATCGGGAGCAACTGCGGCCGAAATGTTGGTTCTTCGCGGATCATGGTTAGCACGGGGAGAATTCAGCCCCAATTCTTCTGCCGCCTCCTGAAATGTCGATGGATTTTGCAGGCGGCCTCGCAAGTCCCGCAATTTTCCAAACGCCTCGAGATGTTCAAAAATTCGATCCGGGTGAAAGTCCTCGATCTCAGAAAATCGCAGTTGTAGTGAATCATCTCCAACCACCAATTGAAGGTCAGCGCCGAGTCGGGATAACACTTCGTCGAAGTTGTCTCGATCTACCACCACCACGCGACGCTTGTCGATGGTCTCTGCATCGGAAATGCCGCGGTTGGCGCGCCCGCTGAAGTCGCCGAGAATGGCGATGCGGAAGGGAGTTTCCGGAGACAGGTGGGCACCCGAACTATCTCCACCAGAGGTCAGGTTGACGCCACCGAAGTCGAAGGCTTTCGGCATAGACGACTCCTTTTGGGGGAAACCGCCTTTTTGATTTAAGACATGGTGCAGAGACTTACCGGGGATCGGTCTGGAACCCGGAACGGGTAATCGTCACTAATAATCTCTACGAATGTTTCTACTAATGACCCATGGTGTTCGTCCTCGGCCGATAAAGCAGAATTGCGGACCCAATCCGGTCGCCTGGCCGGCATGCCAGAAACTCCAGGGTCGAAGTCTGAATCCGCCTGGCGGCTACAATTGCATGCCGGGAGTTCTCGAAGTGCGCGCCCAGGGCTCCGGGCAAATCCTCCGCAATCCGGCCATGGCTTGCACCCACGAGGTCCGCGATCATGTAAACCAGAACACTGTCGGCATTCCATGACAAGGGCGCGCGACGATCCGACCCGTTCCGGGCCCCACAGCCGGACCACTAGATCGGTTGCACCTGAGGATAGGTCAGGAGTGTCAACTTCGAATTTGCGGCGATCGGTTTTCTGTTCGTACTGCGGCATGCTAAACACAACTCTGACTAAGTCGGGTTGTAGGTTACTGCAAAATCGCGGCCCAAGCAAATATTTGGCGTATCGAGGAATGGCACTTTTGTGCCCCGCACCGGCCGCCTGCGCAGGCTTGACTTCGCGCAAACCGTGAGTATGATACGGAACACCTGCGTAGGCGAATCTATGGTGCGCGCCGTGATGCTGGGGTTTTTATGCCGCAACGTCCCATATTTCATGCACAGTTCTGTGTGTCCTCTTTTTTAAGAAAAGCTGCAACAGTCGTTTTATTCATTGCGCTCACCGATCTTGCAGTCCACTCCAAGGAAGTTCCCCTTACTGCCATCGAGTTATTCGACGGACCATTGATCAAGAGCTGTGTCACACTTCGCGCCGCAAATCCATGGCCGACCGCCAATTGTCCGCGGCGCTGGAACGAGCTCGGGCAGCGATGGAAGCAGGAGACACGAAGCCGGCAGCCCGTGCTCTCAAGGCGGCGAACACCTTTGCCGAATATGCCAGCAGCAACTTGCAGAATGAGTGGCAGGCTCTCAGTCGAGAAGCCGAAAAAGGTAAGGTGCTAGGACGACTGGGCCAGAAATAGCTCGTTGTTCAAGCCTTGCGTTCCCGGTTGCTCATTTTTTAAATTCTCGTTGCATCCACTCGCGTTCTTTGTTTACCCGGAGCTTCGGGTGCGGTAGGATTTACCGCTTACCGTCGCCCATGAGCCTTGTAATCCAAGCCGCCGGGAACACCGACATTGGCCTCGTGCGCAAGAACAACGAAGACAATTTCGGATACGATTTGCGCCACGGAATTTTCGTGGTGTGCGATGGAATGGGCGGCCAGCAAGCCGGAGAACTGGCGAGCAAGATTGCGGTGGATACCGTCCTCGAATACTTTCGACAGGATCAAAGCGCGGCTCCTGTTGGCGGAGCAAGGTTCGAGGGCGTCTCCCCCCGCGCTGTGAGCCTGGCCAGTGCGATTCAGATGGCGAATCAGGCGATCCACGAATCCGGAGCAAGAGATCTTAATCACGCGGGCATGGGTTCCACGATTGTGGCACTTGCGGTTGAGGGCAATCTTTTCTCCATCGCCAACGTTGGCGACAGCCGGATCTATCTGATCCGCAACAACGATGTCGTGCAACTCACCAACGATCACTCTCTGGTGATGGAGCAGGTCAGACGCGGGCTCATGACTTTGGAAGAAGCGGAACAATCGAAGATGCAGAACGTCATTGTCCGCGCTCTCGGAACGGACGACAGCGTCGAACCCGACCTGGCCGATCATGAGTTCAATTCCGACGACGTGCTGCTGCTGTGCAGCGACGGCATGTCTCGTTACGTAAAAAATGAGAAGATCGCGGAAGCCGTCAATCAGGAATCGCTAGAACACGCGTGCAGCAATCTAATCGAAGCGGCGAAAGCCGGCGGTAGCGACGACAACATTACCTGCCTCTTAATCCGCGCAGCACACCCTTCCTGGAAAGATCGAATCTTCGGACGCCTTCCCGGGCAAGCCGCCCAGAAGACTTCAACCTAGCTCGTTGAACGAAAAGTTCGGTCAACTAATGGCCTGCAACCTGGCTGACGCATCTCATGCCCTGCAGATCAAAGAATGGATTCGCGCTTCCAGAAACCTGCAACTGGTAGTCGTAGGATTTTTGTTTTCCGTTGAGCAGCATCACGGTTCTTCCATTGGTTTCGCTGACCCATTCCAATTTGCCGCCGCCCAATTGACGCGCCCGCGCTACAAATTTGAATACGGCCCACGGGCCGCTGAAAGCATCTAGAGGATCACCGCTTTTGGTTGTGACCTGCACGTCGTCGGAAGTGCCCGTCCATATAAATGTTCTCTGAGAACCTTCTCCCGCCAGCTTTTCATTTCCGATCTTCACCTCAACTCCTTCCAGGTTGCTGGGTAATTGTTTTAGCGAGTAGGAGAAGTGCGGCGGTGGGGATCCGGACGGATATAGAGTTTCGCTCAAACCTGCCACGCGATTCAGAAAAGAGATGAAAGCAGGCGAGGGTCTGACAGTGGCTGCGGTGTTCGGCACGTATCGAGAGCCAACTTTGAGCACAAAGGGCTTTATATCGTCGTTCAGCTTTTTCCACGCGTCGCCCGCCGGACCGAAAAGCGCATAGAGTTGGTCCATGGACAGATCTTGTAATGCATTTGGATCCAAAGGATATTTATTGATCACTCCAGCGAACTGCGAGCAATAACCCTTCCCAGCCCCATTTGCGATGTCGATCGGCCCTCGTCTCAACAATGCTTCTGCGTTTTTGATCGGCTCTTCCAGCAATCGCCGCACTTGATCCTGATTCCCAAATTGCTGATCGACCGGCACCGAAGCGATGATCTTAGTCACCGTGGTAGAAGCCGCGTCCGCGGAGGCGCCGGCTTGCGCTAGTTGGGCGGGATCTGGAGAGCCAGGACTTTGCGCCAGAACGTGAATGTCCGATTTCAACTTGCCCAAAGCTTCTATATATTCCTTGTTCGACGGAAGCACGTAATGATCCGGGGCCTTGTCGGGCGGACCTGGAAGTTCGACCGCCTGCACTGGCGCAAAATGTGCTTTCGCGTCCGCGGGCGCGACGTCTGTGTTGTGCGAGACGAAATAGAGCAACTCTAATAAAGGAGACGTCGGTCCCGTAAGCTTTTCCAGTTTCCTGTCGGCGTCCGCATTGCTCACGTACCCTACAACCGACGAACTTCTCAATACTGTATTCCACTCGGTCACAAAATCCTGATCGTAACGCTCCGTCAGTTTTTGTTGTACGACTCCCAGATCGATCGCTTGCGTCGCCTGTTTGCCCAACACCCATTCTTCCCCGCTCATATACAGGGAAGGATTCTTCAGAGCATCCTGTACAAACAAGAAGCCACCACGCGTGAACGCTCCTTTCACTTTGTGGCCGCTCATCACGACGCCGGCAGCATCTTTGTACTGATCGTTAAAACTCTGGTCAGGATTCTTTTCCGAAGCTTTGGATAACAGTTGCACGTAGTAGCGATCGATTCCGCCGAACTGTGCCAGATAAGCGCGCGCCTGCTCAATCATCAACTTGGAATTGCCCGCGGCAAACGGATTCTCTTTGGCGAGTTCGGTGGCGTAGAAATCGAACTGCAATGCGGCCAAATCTTTCCGATCTTTGTCGATGTCGCGGTCGGCGATCCAGTGGCTCAACAAAACCGGCGTCAGGAATTCTTTTGTGCTCTTGTCGTGATCCGTGGGCTCCGTCGTGATCAGATAAGCTTTCAACTCGTTGTAAGTCTTCTCGTAGGCGTCGTTAGGCGCGTTCGCCGCGGACTTGCCAGATACGGCCTCCAGGTTATCACTCAGCCGCTTCAGGGTTTCGCCGAATAACAATTGCCGGAAGCGCTGGAAGTAAACCCGCTTTGCATCCGGATAAATCTGATCGCCTACGTACAGGCCCCAGCGCAAACTCAGCGGTGCTCCGTTCGCGTCGTAGTCAGAGATATCGACCAACTCTTTCCGCAAATTCTCCAGCTTTTGAAGGTCGCCGACGCTCGCTATCTGATTATTCCCGGTTTGCAGAGTCCGCAAGTCGGCGACTGCATCATGCACTCGCGTCTCTAGCGCACGGTTGCGAAAGAACGAAACTCCGAATCCCGTCAGCAGGATAATTCCGGCTAGAACAACAACTCCGAGCACAATGCGGCGCAGCAGGTTTACGTGCGAACTGGATCCGCTGGTGGCTAACGCCACCCGATCCTTTACCAGAACATCGTTAAACAGGCTGGTCAGAAAAACCCACTGCGGCATTCTGCGGGATCCGCCGCCTCGCACCGCCACGGGCGCCTGCACTTGGGCTCTACCTCCGCCGCGGAAGATTTGGGTCGCGCCCGCATCGAACGCTGCTTCCGCTACTTCCACCGGAACTTCCCGGGCCGCAACCACGTCCTCCATCACTACGGGCCTTACTCCCGTAAAGTAAAAGCCTCGCAGAAAAGGGTTCGTCCCCAAGTGGCTGGGACGCGCCAGGTCCACCAAAAACTGCACCAGTAGCGTGCGCAGTTTCCTCAGTTCCCTGGGAAACTCGTAAATGGCAGGAAGTTTGTTCCCTTCATTTTCTCGTGGAAGAAGCAGAATGCGCCTGTCCGCCAGTGAATAAAAGATCTCGTCGAACGCTTTAGTGAGACGCTTCGTCTCCTCATCCGCATACACACCGGCGTTCAGCGAACGCAGAGGTAAAGTGGCGCCCAGGACCTCGGCCGCTTCATCCTTGCTCATTCCTTGGACGAAATCGGTGAAAAACGAGATGCGGTCCAGCTTCGTAAACAGCACGTATACCGGAAAGCTGATTCCCAGCAACTGCGAAACCTCTTGAAGCCTTACCGACAATCTTCGCGCCGCGGAAACGGCAGTCTCGCTTGCGCCCGGCTGCAAAAAAGTCTCGCAATCGAAGCACACGATTGCGGCCCGCGGTGCTTGCGCACGTTTGCCGATGGCTGCCGAAAATCTCCCGGGCTGCAGCAACCGGACCAGACGTCTCCAGCGATCGGCCTGCCCCATCATCGAGCCGGCGGGGTCGACAAAAATTGCCTGTCGCGTATACCAGATGTTCGCGGCAGAGGTCGGCAGCACCTCGTTGTCTCGATAAACCTGCCCTGCCAGCAACTCGGGATCGAGTGCAGAATGGATGAGAACCGTGGTCTTCGTGGAACCTGAATCTCCCAAAACAAATATCAGAGGCTGGCTGCCCAGGTTCGACCCGCGCCCCAACGTCGAGTGCTTCAGTCGCCGAACCGCCTCGTGCACCAGCGCATCCAGATCGTCAGCCCCGCCAGGTTGAATTTCGTTCTCTCCGGAAGCTTTCTTCGCCTTGTTTACTTTGTATATATAAAAATAAGCTACAGCGGCTCCAACAATTCCCAACGCGGCTAGAACGCCGCGCAGTATCCACACGTCGGAGCCGTGCAAGGGCAACCACCTGCCCAGAAGCCAAACCAGCACTAGATAGACGAGCAGTACTAGAGTGGTTATCCAGTACAACATTCCAGCCCCCTGTTTCTAGAGTCCGCCCACCAGGGCGGAAAGCGACGACGCACCCGACATCAAGAGAACTTTGAAGACTACAAAGAGCACCACCGCGAGACCAATTGTGACGAGCGCTGCCTTTCCCAAAATGCTGCTCCAGCGGTCTTTCTGCGTTAAACGCACCGCGTCGGCAGGAATTGCGCCGCGCGGAGACAATGGACCTGCCGGGCCGCGTACGCGCCGGATTTTTTCCTGAATCGCCGCCGTGATAGACCGCAAATCTCCGCCCGCCGCGTAGCGCCCCTTGAACCCCAATAGCAGGCACAAGTAATAGACTTCCAGCAAATCCGCCGCTTCGGTCGAATCGTTTCGGCTTAGCGTCTTCTGCAGTTCCTGGAAGAAAATTTCGCCGGCCAGTTGATTCCCAAATAATTCTGCCTGTAACGGCAATCGCGGCCAGTTCGCGAACACAGGGTTTCCGGAACTCAGCACCGATTCATCCAGAAACGCCACGACCGCGAAAATGACCTGCTTCACATCTTCCGGACTACATCCGCGGCTGCGCGCTTCCTGTTCCGCCACGCGCAACGCCTGCCGCATCTGTGCGCGGAATGCTTCAGCATCCTGCACTGCCTGGCGGTTGTATCGCAGCCGGACTACGGCGGTGAAAACCTCCTGAAATCCCAGGGCGAGGTTCCAGCCGCGCCGGTCCATGGCGGGGCTCGACCCTCGATAACTTCCCAGCGGCGTAATTTGTGTGGATGACCCCATGTCAGCTCTCGAGTAAAACAATCAGTTCAACTTCAGGAGACGGCAGTTCCCCAGGCACGTACACGCCGACGCCCCGCGTTTTCATCAGGTGCTCCCAACAAGGCCCGCTGCGGGTGATGGTGAAATATTGGCTGTCGACTTTCGCCGAGATTGCGCCCGGTGGAACCTGCATATGAGTGAGTGTCATACCGGGCAGCGCCCGTTTCACTAACTCCGGAACAAATTGCGCAGAACACACTTTCACCAGTTGCAGCGTTTTCGCGATCACGTCCGCTTCTCCCACCGGAGAGCGGACCCCAAGTATCCAGCGAGAACGTCCCAGACATCGTTGATCCTTAATCTCGCCTTCGTAAAAATAACGCGCGGCAGGTTTCAGAGGAATCACCACGGCCTGCGACGGAACAATAATCTCCAGATGCCGGAGAATGTGTTCCTCCAGATAATCGAACCCCGGTCCCGGGTCGTAATGGTTGTACGCGGGCAGCGAGCGTGGACTGCTGTCTAGACTGAATGTGCACAACGCCCCCGCCAGCCGCGACATCTCTCGAAACATTTCTTCGGGATGCCGGTGCTTGGCAAGAAGAATATGCCGTAACGGAGTCAGGCTCGAGTTGATGGCATGCAGAAACCAGAACTGGGCGACCTGACGCGCGGACATCCCCATTTGAAACGTCCCGCCGGTTTGCTGCTCCTGCGTGACCACCGTGCTTTTCTCTTCGAGGATTTCGACTAACCGCTGCAGCATCGTAGACAGGCGCTCACTGGAGCTCAGTCGCAAGCAAGGGGAGACATGGGTAGGATCGTAGACGAAATGACCTGACTGATCGCGCATTACCCTCGCAACCGGAATGGTCAACTGATTCTCGTCCGCGGTCGGGAGCACCACTAGCCGGATATTCTTGCGCCCCATTTGTACCGGTTTGGCGTCAAGTCCGGTGTTCTCATCGTGCACCATCTCGACAGTACTGGTATAACGGGCCGTTCCCGACGGAATGGGATCCAAATCGCAGTTCTGCTGTCCTTGCACCCAGCGCGGAACCGCGAGCGCCACGGTCAAACTATCGGTCGCAGGGAGAAATTGTTCGACGATGTTGCGCGGGTCGGGACGCGGATCGCACTCAGGAATGTCGAAAGGCAAGCCGTCCTGAAACATTCCGCGGGCATGCAGCAGGCTCACCGTCCCATTACGCAACGCATCGGCGTCGAGCTGGCAGGCCGCCAGTCCGTAGGAATCTCTCCAAAGACTGGCCGTGGCAAAGTGGACGGCTTCCTCGAAGTAACGGTTCTGCGCCTGGAAATGCTGCGGCGCCAGATACATGCCTTCCGCCCACACTACTCTCGACAGCAACTTCATGCCGCTTCACCCGGTACCAGGAAGGTTTTACTGCTGGTCGCACTAGCTAGTATGAGTTGCGCTTCACTACACGGCACACCTGTGCCCCGCGGCAACGTCTTCACGTCTGGCCAGCGATGCTAGGCGACTCGCCCTTCATTGTCAAGGAACTCACCCGCGGCGGTTGCGGCGAAGATGAATGACAATTTCACCACGATTTCGGATAATGGCAGCGTTCAATACGGAGGTCGCATGGGTAAATCAGTGGAACGCCTCCCATACCAGGGAGAATCCCCTGCCGACCGACTGGCATTTGAGCAGTACTTGAATGACGTGCAGCGCGGAAAGAGTTTGCTACAACTCCTAGCCGCAAAAAAAGCGACGACCCCTCAGATTCGCCGCAGTTGGTCACCTAGAACTTTTACAGCCGTGCAAACTCCGCAAGGCATTTTTGACGATGTGATCTGCAATATCTCCTACCACTTCAACAAGCACGGAGCACGTTACGGCACGGTGGCTATGATGACACAAGCCGCCCAGCAATATTTCCTGCAGAATCGTCCTAAGGCCACTCTTTCCTTTGGAGTCTTGAAATTACCTGGAGGCATCTTTGAACTGGACGGGCGAATCGTGACTTTCTACTGATACTTGAACTGCAAGCGGCGTCAACTTCCATGTCGGGGAGAACTACAGTGCTGAATCGCAGGAGTTTTCTGAAAGTGACGGGCGCCGCAACCGCGGGGACCGTCCTCGGAACAAACGTGCACGAACTGGCGGCGGTCCAGACCGAACCTACCGCGCCGCTCGCTGCCAACGATCATATTCAAGTCGCGCTCATCGGCGCCGGCGGTCAGGGTCAGGGGGACACGAAGGTCGCGTTGCAGGTTCCGGGCGTGAAACTCGTGGCCGTGGCCGACTGTTATGACGGGCGGCTCGAACACAGCAAGGAACTGTGGGGCAACGAACTCTTTACGACCCGCGACTACCGGGAGATTCTCGCGCGAAAGGATATTGATGCCGTCATTATCGGCACTCCGGACCATTGGCACAAGCAAATCTCCGTCGATGCGATGAAGGCGGGCAAGGACGTCTATTGCGAAAAACCAATGATCCATCTGTATGCCGACGGACCGGAGATGATCGAGACCGCTCGCGCCAAGAACCGGATCATTGAGATCGGAAGCCAGCGCGTGAGCTCGATCATTTATGCAAAGGCGAAGGAGTTGCTCGCTTCGGGAGCGATCGGCCAGCTCAACATGGTAACCGCGCACTGGGATCGCAATTCGTCGATGGGAGCGTGGAATTATACCGTTCCTCTGGATGCCTCACCTGAAACCTGCGATTGGCCACGCTTCCTGGGAACTGCGCCCAAGATTCCCTTTAATGCAGAGCACTTCTTCCAGTGGCGCAAGTGGAAAGCTTACGGAACCGGCGTGGCTGGAGACCTGTTCGTACACCTGTTCAGTGGGACCCACTTCATTACCGGCACAAATGGTCCCACGCGAGGTATGGCAACCGGAGGACTGCGCTTCTGGAAAGATGGGCGAGACGCTCCCGACGTCATGCTGGGCCTTTTCGACTATCGCGACGGATTCAACTTAAGCCTGCGCGTGAACTTCGTTGATGGAGGCGAGGAGAGCGAGGGACTCATCTTCACCGGCTCCGAAGGCACGATGGAAATTGCCGGCAACGCAGTCAGCATCAGCCGCGCACCGTTGACAAAGGAACCAGGCTACACAATTGGTACCTTCACGGAAGCCATGCAAAAACAACTTCTCGAAAGCTACCGCCAGAAGTATCCCGCCTTGCACCCATCGGGACCGCCCTCAGCTGAATACGAGAAGTACGAAACACCAGACGGCTACAGCGACCGCTATGACCACTTCAAAAATTTCTTTGCGGCGGTTCGTTCGCGCCATCCCGTAGTGGAAGACGCCGTGTTTGGTTTTCGGGCAGCCGGAGCCGCGCTTCTCGCAAATCTGAGCCTGGAGCGTGGTGCTGTGGTGAAGTGGAATCCTGATTCCATGAAAGTGGACTGAAAGACTAAAGCCTCGACGTACGGGCCGAAGCCCTATCGACCACGGCCCAGGAAGGACAACCTAGGGCAAAGTGTCGACACACGTTCCTGCCGGGTCCGTGGGCGAATTTTGTGGTGGCGTGGCCCACGGCGGATTCTGGAAATCAAAAAAGTCGCTCATATCACTGGTGTTGGCCCAGCCGTCCCGCGCAGTCAAGGCCGGCAGATTAAAGCGCTTCTCCACAAATTTCAGCCAGGCTGTGTAGTCGGTCGTAACGTGAGAAACGTAGTTCGCCTTCGTGAACGGCGAAATCACCACCACCGGCACGCGGAAACCGTAACGAGTGAAATCGCCGGGAGGATCGTAGGGCGGCGTAGTGTGACTGAGGCTGGCGTTGGCGCAATTGGGATCGGAAGCGCTGGTGCAGATGTCCACCGGCTTAATGCCATCCGGGCTGGGAACATTGGTCGGAGGCGCCACGTGGTCATAGATCCCACCGCCTTCGTCGAAAGTAAAAATAAATACGGAATCCTTCCATGAGGGGCCATACATCACGGCATTGATCAGCTTGCGCGTCTCCGCCACGCCGTCCTGGATGTTGGCGTTGGTCCCATCCGGTTTCTCGTCCGCCTCCGGCTTGTCCAGGAAAGCTACTGCGGGCAAGTTACCGCTTTGGGCATCGGAGATGAACTGCGAAAAAGTGGGATCAACGACGATGTTCCCCGTGCCGCCATACTTGTTCGTGAAGCCGGCGAAAGAAGAGGCATAGGCATATCCGTTCGGGAGTTCGGTGTAGATCTTCCAGGAAATGCCGGCGGCTTGCAGAAGATCAAAGATGGTCTGCGCTTGAATCAGCGGCTCATTGCCACTAAGCACGTAGGCGTGGCCTCCCGAGGTGGCCGCCATCATGTAATAGCGATTGGGCTGAGTTCGTGTAGGTACAGGGCTGAACCAGGCGTCGGAAGTGGCAAAATTGGTCGCCAGCCAGTAATGATAAGGCAGATCGGCGCCATTGTAGAAGCCCATGACGCGAATGCCCTGGGTATCATTTTCCCCGTTGGCAAGTGCCGCGCTAGCACCACCGATTACGAAGCCATCGGGCGCGGGCGCGGGACTGCCCATCATTCCCGCCGCGTCCGAACTCGGGTCTTCCTCATTGAACGCCCAGTGGGCCGCAATCCAGTCCGGGCTTAGTCCGTCAATACATGCGGTATGCAAGTGAAACGCGTAGATCGGTGTAGTTGGCACGCCACTTGAATTCGGCGATAGATTCATTGCGCCGCACGGAACTGTCCAATCGGAATTCGAGCTGCTGCAATCATCGGGCAGGCCGTTGATCTCGCGCGGCAAGTTAAAGGGCGCAGCGCTCCGGTAATCGTTCAGTTTGCCAAAATAGTGATCGAAACTACGATTTTCCTCCGCCAGGAGGATGATGTGTTGGACCGCGCTCAAGTTCGGAGTTGGAGTTGGAGTTGGAGTTGGCGTCGGCGTGGTAACAGAGGTGGGTTTACCAATAGCGCCACATCCGGACAGAGCTGCGAGCATCGTCAAAAGGAGCAGCGGGAGAAAGAAGCTTAGCGTGGCGCGCGGTTTCATTCTAGACCTCCGAAAATCTGTAACTACCGACGCCCGGCATATGCCGCGTCCTTCAATTCAAACAACAGTTTGATCGGTCCGCCGTGCGCTGACCCTTCGGCTGGGCAGCGCGCAGCAAAGTCAATACCCTCGTCCTGTTCACTTGCCGTTACCGGTTGCATTGGCAACCTGCGCGCCGTTAAAGCGGGCAAGATGCGGAATCATCGGCGTTACTTCGAACGCCATTTTTTCGCGTGCCGACAGCAAAGGCACCGCTTTGCTCTTCTTCAACTCGACCGTGTCATCCCACGGATTGAGCTTGATACGGCTGCCCAAGGGCAGAGCCGCGACCTGGGTCACATCGTTCTGCTGTAGCGTCGGCGCGGATTGGAGCAGCGCACTCATACGCAATACGCTGTCTTTCTTCGCCATACGGGTGCCGAACTGAGGAGTAATAAGGGCGGGCAATTCCCTGGAGCGTACCTCGAGTTCCCGCAGGAACAGACCCGCGTTCGCGAGCTTGTCCTTGTATGGCGAGTTCTGGAGAAACTCAACAGCCTTCTTGTCGGCGGCCTCTTCCTCGTGCGAATCGTGCGCAAGCTGAATTCGCTGGAAGGTTTCCTCATCGGGAAAGGCCATCCGATCTCCGAATGCGTATTTGGTGTCTAGACGGTGCCCGAGTGCGATGTGTCCCAGTTCATGCGCCAGCACCATGGCCAGCGAGGCCTCATCGGGCAATACATCCAGCAGACCGCGGCTGATCACAACTGTGTGACCGACGGTAAACGACTCCAGCGGGGTGGTTAGCAGAACGCGAGCCCGCACCTCCGGCTGAATGTCGAGCTTATTGGTGATCTCCAGGTTATTCAGCACGGTCTGCAGGACCTTCGAAACCTCTCCATCGGGCGCTAGCACGCCTGCACGCTGCAAGCGATCGAGAACGTCGTCTTCCGCCTCGCGCTCCCACTTATGTGTGCTCTCAACGGGATTGACTTCGTTGGCGCTGTCCGTTTGATCCGAGACGTCCGACGCTGAATCCACCCGTACGGAGGTAAATTCATCATTGTCCGACGGCAGTTTCAGGTTGTATCCCCATAGTCGCGTCTGCCCGCGCATGGACAATTTCCGAAACAAGGCATATTTCGCGTCCGACTCCTCGGTGTAGACGAATGCCGGCAACCAGACCCCTGGGCGCATGTTGGTGCGCCACGCGTCAAAGTGGAAGTAAAAGTTCATACGCCGCTGCGGCAGGTACGTCCCGTTGAAACGGACAATGGTATTGTCCTGATCCTCTACCCAGATGCGGCCCAGGAAGTGCGGTCCCTTTACCTTCGGCTTCGGCATGACATCAAAAACGAGCGTACGCACCTCGCCCAAGAATTCCTGGTGCAAAAATCTCAGGTCATAGTTCTGCTGATCCAGGCCGGGGATGTAGACCATTTGCATGAACCCCAACGCTACGTAATTCATCTTGTAGAAGTTGTTTAGTTTTTCCAGGATGAACTTGGAGGGAGACTTTGGATTGTTCTGGTATGACAAGTTCTCGACGCCGTTTTTCATCATCAAGCGACCAATGAAATACTTGTCGCTGGTCGGCACCTGCCCGAGTTCCTGATCCCCCTTGAAATTCTGGATGTAGGTCTCGGCCATTGGGCTGTAGGATTTCAAATCCTGCACGAACTTGGCTTCGCGATAGAAAATACGGTCGGCCATCTCTTTGGTCTTCTGCGATGCCTGCGGATCCTGAACCGTGGTAGAGTCCGTGCGCTTGTGGTTCGCAGCATGGAGTCCCACGGCGGACAGAAGTAGAAGTGATAATGCGATCGCTTGCATGCGGTGTGTGGCCATTGAAACTCCTCCAGTTAAAGCTCATTCTGCCAGTTCGAAAACCATATGAACGAGCGCGGCGCAGTCGTACGGCTGACCGTCGCGGCGCGCGGGACGAAACTGAATGCGCTGCGCTGCGGCCAGAGCTGAATCGTCCAGACCATGTCCGAGCCCTCTGACCACGCGGTTGATATGCAACGAGCCCGAAGCGGTGAACACGACATCGAGCAACACTTCCCCTTCCAGGCGCAGTTGGCGGGCCTCGGGCGTGTATTGCGGGCGCGGCTTGAAAACGATCTCGACCGGCGTTATATCCGGCTTTTTCTCCATCCGCTGCGGTGTAGAATCCCTGCTCTTTGCGACCACTTCACCGAATCCGCTCGACATCACAGTTCCGGCACTGCGCCCACGAGGAACTGACGAAGCCACACCATCGCCAAATCCGGTGGACTGGATGGTGCCGCTAACGCCGTGCGTCCCTCCGGTACCGTTTCCTTTGCCAGGCCCAGGCGGCAAGTCGAAGGAACCGACGCTCGCGACTGTTACGGTGTGACGCTTCGGATCGCCTTGGCCGCTTACGCCGTTGGGATCTCCGAAGCCGCCTGTCTGCACTTCACGCGCGGGCTGGTGCACTGTCGCAGTCGCGAATTTTGGGGCGTCCAAAACATTTGTCTTTATTTCCTGCGCCGGCTTCGGAGCAATGGGAGCAGTACGCGGTGCCGTAAATGCGGCGATCTTAGGAAGCTCCGGCTTCGGAGGTTCGGTCGGAGGGAGTTCGGTCCGCGGAATTTCCGGCTTCGGAGTCTCGACTTTATGCGGTTTCGGCGGCTCGATCCGCACCGTGGGCGTAGGTACGATTCTGGGCGTTTCCAGTTCCGCAATTTCCTGCGGCGGAGGTGGAATGATGGGCACCGGCTCCGAGCGGGGCGCCGGCTCAATCCTTGGGGCTATCAGCGTAACGTGATAACTGGCGACGGGCTCTACTACTGCTACCTGACCGCCGAGGTGCGATCCTACCGCAACTAGAAACACTAAACCGAAAAGATTGATTACCAGCCCCGCAAGGAACGTATTCCAGCGTCTGGCGCGGGGAACTTCGTAGGTGAGAGTGCTGAGCGGCATGGCTAATCCTTAGGCTGCACCGGAAAGATGCGCCATGTGCTTCATGAGCGCAGCGAAACGAACTAGTTCCAGGCGCACGACTTCCGCGTAGCCGCGCGCTTGAACGCTGAGGCTGGCGTCCTGGTCGAGCAGTTCGAGCAGACCCACCATGGAGAGCAAGGCCGGTTTGAGCTGCACCACTTCGGCAGCGACGCGTGCGGATGCACTCACACGCTCCGCCAGACGGCGAGCGTCCTCGGACCAGCGCCGGTCGGTAATGTCTTGCAAAACGTCGAGCGCGCCGACCACCTTGCCTCCTACGTCGAGCAGCGGCGCAACACTGCTTAGTACGGTTACGCGTTTGCCGTCAGGCTTCTCAATCACCACTTCCCTGCTGAACCGCGGCAAACCTGATCGCAGCAGGAAAGCCGTGCCGGTCGCCTCCGGTGCGAGCAGATCGCCTTGGGCATCCAGAACCTTATGTGCCCCTGTGAAGCGGTCTGTCACTTGCGGCGCACGTCCCCAGACCTCGACCGACCGAGTGTTGTAGTCCGTGATGCTGCCCGTTCGGTCGCAGGCGTAACACGCCACTGGAAGACACTCAAAAAACTGCGATCGACGAGATCCCGCTTCCGGGACCGGGGTCATTCCGAATTCCGACGAAAGACTCATATGGAATTGAAAATGAGTACGGGCTAATGATGAAGCCAGGGGCAACTGGGGTTGCCGCAGGTCTTAGCAAATTCATTTTGCATTCACTTCGTCAGGGTGTGATCTACAGCAAACACCTGCTTTCCGTAGTTATTTCCCGCAGTTCCGAGTCGCAAAACCCCTGCCTCGCAACCCACACATGGCGACCCGGACTCTAACGGAAGTTAAAGGACTCTCATGAGGAAACGTGTAGGAATCGTTTTCGGGACGCGCCCCGACGCGATCAAGATGGCCCCGGTTGTGTTGGAACTGGCGAACCGCCCAGACGAATTCGAGGCGGTGGTGATTTCGACCGGCCAGCACCGCCAGATGCTGGACCAAGTCCTGGAAGTATTCGATGTGACTACCGATATCGAGCTCGATCTCATGCGTCACAACCAGACGCTGAACGGTTTGACACGGCGAATTCTTGAAGGCATGGACACGCTACTCGCCGAAAATCCCCTGGATTGCCTGCTGGTACAGGGTGATACCACGACTGCCTTTGCGGCCGCGCTGGCCGCCTTCTATAGAAAAGTTCCGGTCGCGCACGTCGAGGCCGGTTTACGCAGCCACGACTTGTTTCAGCCCTGGCCGGAAGAAGCGAATCGGAAACTGGCCGCTGTGGTTACGCAGCTGCATTTTGCTCCCACTCCGCTGTCTCGTGAAAACCTTCTGGCTGAAGCAGTTCCTAGTGAGGATGTCGTCGTCACCGGCAACACAATTGTCGATGCTGTCGAGAAACTTCAAGAAATGCAAACCATCGAGCATCCGCTTCCTGAAGGGGTTCCCGACGATGGCTCACGGTTGGTGTTGGTGACTTCTCACCGCCGCGAATCCTGGGGCGCTGAACTGGAAAACATCTGCGACTCGATCCTGGAACTCGTTCGCCGTTTTCCCGAGATTCGGGTCGTCTACCCGGTGCATTTAAACCCGAATGTGAGTGGCACCGTTGAAGCGCGGCTGGGAAATCGCGAGCGCGTGCACTTGGTCCCTCCCGTGGATTATTTCCAATTCCTCTCGCTGCTTCGCCGGAGCTATCTCGTACTTACCGATTCCGGCGGAGTGCAGGAAGAAGCGCCAATTTTCAACAAACCGGTGCTGGTATTGCGCAAGTTGACGGAAAGACCCGAGGCTTCGCAGATGGGCATGGCTAAGGTGGTCGGTACCGCCCGCGAAGTGATCGTCCGTGAAGCCTCAAGGCTCTTGAGTAACGAATTCGCCTACAAGACCATGGCAGCGGGGGACTGCCCATACGGGGACGGGTGCGCCGCCTCCAGGATCGCCACTGCATTGTCGCGTTGGCTCGATGGTGAACAGCCCATCCTGCCTATTTCTGAACAGTTCCAGGGAGCAGTCGGCCGGGCGCAGGTCGCAATATAACCCTACGCTTTGACTGCACTGGGCAAAGAAGTTTGGGTGACCTATGTTAATGCTGCTGTTTCGTCTGACTCTCTTACTGATTTGCATCTATACGGTACGCCATTATTGGTTCACTCTGAACCGTTTATTCGGCCGGCAACGTCATCCCTATGTCGACGTGGAGAATGCCGCCTGGCCGGCAGTCACCGTTCTCATCGCCGCCCACAACGAGGAGGCGGTCGTCACCGACATCTTGAACGCGCTGATGGAGGTCGATTACCCGCGAGAACAGCTCACCATAATGCCGGTGAATGACCGGTCGACCGACCGGACGCGGGAGATCATCGATGCGTTCGTCGAGGAGCATCCATTCGTTCAGCCGTTTCACCGCACCGGCGGAAAGCCGGGTAAAGCGGCCGCGTTGAGGGATGCCATGGAGCTGGTGAATACCGAGATCGTGCTCATTTTTGACGCGGACTACATTCCCGGCAAGGCGCTCATTCGTCAATTGGTGACCCCTTTCTTCGATCCCGAAGTCGGGGCTGTCATGGGTCGCGTCGTGCCGCTGAATGTAGGCAAGAAGTCGCTAACGCGTCTGCTGGACCTGGAGCGCTCCGGCGGCTATCAGGTCGACCAGCAGGCTCGTATGAATCTGCACCTGGTGCCCCAGTACGGCGGTACCGTCGCCGGCGTCCGGAAGAGCGCGTTGGATGAAATCGGGGGGTGGAATGAAGATGCTCTCGCCGAGGACACCGACCTCACGTACCGCCTGCTCTGTGCCGGCTGGAAGACCGCGTATGAAAACCGCGCCGAGTGCTATGAGGAGGTACCTGAGCGCTGGCCGGTGCGCGTTCGTCAGATTAAGCGCTGGGCTAAAGGACACAACCAGGCAATGGTTCGCTATCTCATTGACACGGCAAAGTGTTCCGAACTGGGCTGGATGGAGCGCATTGACGGCACCCTTCTACTGGGTGTCTATGTCATGGGGCCCGTGCTGTTGTTGGGATGGTTGCTGGCCGTCGTTCTTTTTTACAACGGGGCACAGATTGGCGGCGGCCTGACCGTGCTGGCGCTCGGCGCATTTACCACGCTGGGGAATTTTGCCGCTTTCTTCGAGATTGCTGCCGCAGCAAGGCTCGACGGCTCGCGGCAACGCATCCGTCTTTTGCCGCTTACCCTCTTCGGATTCACGGTGAGCCTTATTAGCGTTTCGCAAGCAGCCTGGCAGCAAGTGGAGGAGAGTCTCTTCGGCACCAAGGAATTGGTGTGGCACAAGACCGAGCGCTCCCGCGTTGCGCCTGTGCTCGAGGATCCTCTGCCGGTACTCGAGGAGTCTGCATAAATGTCGTCTTGGGCTCCGCTTGCGCTAGCTGGCGTCACTGCAGCTTTATTGGCCGTGCCCGTGACACCCGCGTTATATGAATTGTGGAAGCGCGCGGATGCTACTCCCTTGCCAACTTCCCGGCATGATGGCAGGGTTGGGAACTTTGCCGAAGTATGTCGTTCGCGCCTGCAGCCTCTCCTGCCTCAGTTGGAGGCCTGCCGTAACCAGCGCGAGATTTCCCGAACCTCCATTGAGGGGATGGAAGTATTGCTGGTCGGCCGCGACGATTTCGATTTCGATCCGCGCTTGACTGAAGGAGTAGCGGCGGTGATGTTGAGCGAGGCTGCACTAATCCCTCCCGGATACGTAGTCGAGGCCGACGTCTACACCGCAATTGGGCTAGACCTAGGGGAACGCGCCGCGCTTCGTGCCGCGTTGTGCGAAGGTGACATCATCCTGGGAGAAAATAGCGCCGTGCTTCGCTGGCTGCATGCCGATGGCAGCATTTTTCTGCGCCGCGGAAGTACAGCATACGGTCGGCTTTCGGCCGGCAGATCGCTACGGCTGGAACCTGGATGCGGCTTCCAACGCATGTACGCGCCGCAGATAACTACTATCGATTCCGATCACCCCGACGACGTGTCACTTGATGGCGAACTGGAGCCCGCTGACGTCAGCGACATGTTCGAATCTTCGCGTCCGCGGCTTCGCATTCAGGGAAATTTCGTTCTCCCTGCTGGCGAAACCCTAAATGCGAATGTCATCGCCACAGGAGAAATACACATCGGTTCGGGCGCCCGCCTTGTAGGCAGCGTAAAGAGTTACAAGAACACCGTGCTCAAAGAGGACGCGTGCGTGCTCGGCAGCATCGTCAGCGGGGGAACCATGCGTCTAGGCCCGCATTCTTTTGTGGCCGGCCCTCTTATGGCGGAAGGCGACGTGCTGATCGCCCGGGGCAGCCGCGTTGGCCGACCAGACGCACTCACCACCGTTTCATCCTCCGGCGTTCAAATCGCGGCCGGATGCCAGTTGCATGGGACGGTCTGGGCTCGCGTACGCGGGAACGTCGAGGCCTGATGCGCACCCGAACGGCGTGGTTAAGGATGATGGTCGCACTACTCTGCGGCGGACTACAACCCGCAGTCGCAACTGCGTTTTATCCTGCCACCTTGCAGTCGCCTGACGGTGCAATGACATTGAACTCCGGAGGCAACTATGTGGAGCCCTACTTCGCCACCAAGGCGCTGATTGTCGCGCAGGACGGCGGTTTGGATGTCCACGAGGCAGCGAACGCCTGGATCGGATGGATTTTGCCGCGGCAACGACCCGACGGTTTGTTCCGGCGCTTTTGTCGCGACAAAGGCGAGTGGCACGATTGCGCTCCCGCCGACGCGGACGATTCCATGCTCGCACTCTGGATGCAATTGCTCTACCGCATGGCGCCGTCTGCGGGCATGCCCGCGGAATGGCAACGCAGCCTCGCGCTCTCCGCCCGCCAGTTGTCGAAGTTACGCAACCAGCGGCTGGGTGTATATCACATCTCAACCCGTAACCACGTTGCGCTATTCATGGACAACATTGAAGTGTACGCAGCATTAAAGGATGTCGCACGGGCTCAGTCGCGTTTGCACGATCCCGCCGCGTCCGCTACCGACGCTCAAGCCGAGCATCTTGCCGCCGCGATCCAGCGCATCTTTTGGGACCGTCGCGCCGGACGCTTTCGTCCCTCCATGCAGAAGAATCGTCCCGCGTTCTACCCTGACAGTGTCGCCCAGGTTTATCCCTGGCTGGCTGATGTGAGTGGTCCCGGCCAGGATCCCCGGCAGGCGTGGGAGAAATGGAAGCAGGCTTTTGGAGCCGGTTGGATCGAGCGACGCTATGACACTCATCCCTGGGGCCTGGTCGCGTTGGCGGCCGAGAAATTAGGCGATGCTGCCTCCGCGGCTTGCTGGACTTCGCAATCCGGCTCGTTGCGCGGCAGTAGTGCATGGAACGTGCTGGAGGAAGCCGTGTGGCAGTCTCTCCAGGCGCGTTTTGCGCAGCCCCGGCTCCTTGATCCCAAAGCTTGCGCGGCTCTTGTGGCGCAACCATGAAAAAAGGCATCAAGTACGCGTGCATCGCCGCCCTCGCCCCGCTGCTGATTTTTGCGCGTTTAAGTTACGTGCATCGCCATGATGGAACATCTTTGGGCACCGGCACTGACTCTCTGGTCCTGCTCCTTCCTGACGGAGTCGAATTCAGCACGCCAGCAGTTCGGGAGTGGTTGGACGCCGCCGACGAAGAAGGCCTGCATCTGGAGCCGATTCATGATTCCGATTTCCTCGACCCTCTGACTCCTATTCATCCTGCTGGCATGATCCTTCCAGATCAGCTTCATCGTCCCGCCAACGACGTGCTGATCGGTGAACTGTATCGCTACGTCCGCGGCGGCGGAAATCTCATGGTGGTCTACGATGCCTGCACGTTTGATCTCAACGGCCGCTTTCCGCCAGGGGATTCTCGTCTCTCGTCTCTGGTGGGTGTGCACTACGCTCTCTACGACCTCTATCACACCGCGACTATGGAGCCGGCACAAGTTACGGGTACAGCCGCTGCCATGCGCGATATTGGCATTCCTCCCGGAAGTTTCGTCCCGGTGGATGTCCGCGGAAAGTTGGCGCTCTGGCACTCCGTGGCCGCGCGGGACGAGGCAAACAGCAGGTTCGCCTTCGCAGCTTATCAGTATGGTGCCCTCGACTATCCCGTCTTCCGTACGGTTGGCGACTTCGACGGTACGGTCCTGCTGAAATCCAAGCGGGCATTGGCCGCCGGTTTTCGACAAGAAGAGCTTGGGCAAGTGCTGTTCGTGAACCTGCCGCTCGGATATTTGGCATCTCGCACCGACGGCTTACTACTGCATTCGTTCCTGCATTACTTTGGCGTCCATATGCTGAGCTTGCCCTATCTAAGCCCAGTACCCGACGCTGTAGGCGGACTGATTTTCAATTGGCATATCGACGCGCACTCGTCGTTGAAGCCTCTCAAGGCGCTGGCGGACGCTGGCGTTTTTGATCGCGGCAAATTCTCCGTCCACTTCACTGCCGGGCCTGACGTCGACGCCTTTGGCGACCACAAGGGACTCGACATCCTCCACGATGCCGAAGCGCAGAAGTGGATCCGGTACCTGCTTACCCGCGGAAATGCCATTGGAAGTCATGGGGGCTGGATTCACAACTACTTCGGCACCAACGTCAGCGATACCAATGAAAACGAGTTTGTGAAGTATTTGGAGATGAACAAGGAAGTACTCGAGCAGGTTTCGGGTACTCATATTACCGAATACTCGGCGCCCGTCGGGAACCATCCTGCCTGGGTAACGCGCTGGCTCGAGCACAACGGCATCACGGCCTACTATTTCACCGGCGACGCCGGTTTGGGACCCACCCGCGTCTATCGAGGCACCGAGCGCGACGGCTCCGATATCTGGGGTTTCCCAGTGCTTCACATGGGCAAGCAGGCCAGCCTGGAAGAAATGGGCTTCGACGACGTGCCCATCGCGGCGGTGCGCGATTGGATGCTGGCGGTGACGGATTTTACAGTGCGTGAACACGCGGCCCGCCTCGTGTATGCCCATCCTTTCGGAGCGGAGCGATTCTTCCCCACGCTCCGGACTTGGCTCGACAATGCCGATGTCCTACAGGCAGAGGGGCGCTTTCGCTGGTACACCATGACTGAACTGGCAGGATTTCTCAATCAACGCGAAGCCGTTCAATGGAGTCTGGTTCGAACCTCCGCGGACCGGGTCGCTCTGCGCGCCTCGCATCCCAAAACGCTTGCCCGACAAACATGGACATTTCCCGAGCAGTCCTATGGCGAGCCCCGTGTGCTGAAAGGCAAGGCCACGGTTCGGGTTCAGGATGGAAATATCTTCATCGACGCCGGCGAAGGACGCGATCTGACGGTAGAGCTCGTGCAGCGCGATCAAGGTCGCTCGAAGCCAAGAGTGATAGAGGCCAAGCGATGAAAATTATCCACATCAGCAAAGCCGTGATGCTTCTCGGTTTGTCTTGCATCCTCTGCTGCAGTCTAGCGATAGCGCAGTCGAGTAGCGGTTCGAGTGTTGCGCCCGGCTCGAGCCTTCCGGGATTGGGTGCAGTTGGCATGATCATGGACGGCCCTGGATATATTGAAATTGGCGGCAGCCATAGCGCTCTTACCGCCGGCAATCCTGACTGGAACGATTTCTACGCCCGGGGAATGCTCTCTGGTGGCCGCAATATCTTCACGGGGGAACTGACGCGCGAATCGCGCTTCGGAGATTCGGGCTGGTTCGGAGATCTGGGTATAACTCGAACCCTTTCGGAGAACTGGTACGCACAACTTTCGGCTGGCGGGAGCGCAGGGGGATTTTTTCTGCCCAAGTTGCGCACCGACGCGCACATCAGCCGCAAACTGCTGCGTCGCCGGCAGTTAGTAGCGAGTGTGGGCGGTGGTTATGATCAGAGCAGAACGATCGCCCACGACTGGCGTGCCCAAGTGGAGGGCGCCTACTACTTTAACTACCCGGTCGTGCTCCAAGGCGGGGTGCTGTGGACTCATGCCACGCCCGGAAATATCCTCGCACGCACACAGTACATCGCCGCCAGCCAGGGCCATGACAAGGAACACTTCGTTTCCCTCCGCTACGAGTGGGGCCGCGAAGGCTACGAGGTCATCGCCCGATTCACATCTGTGTCTCCAGTCATCGGTGGACACATAGCTTTTACTCCGCCCAATGTACTCTTCGATTTTCCCGTGCGAACCGTCACCGGCACTTGGAGGCAGTGGGTTGGGCCAAACTGGGGACTGAATTTCAACGTGGAACACCATGAGGAAACGGCCTACCACCGTCTAGGAGGCACCGTTGGCATATTCCTCGATTTCTAGAGCGCGACGGCATCCAAGAGACGACCGGCAGCTGCCACCGGAGCTCGAAGAAATTCGCAAGAGAGGTTGGCGCGGAGGTCTGATTACTCCGCACCGTGCTTTCGTAAGACTCCGCCTCAAGCCGCGCCAGATAGTTGAAAGCGCCGCACTTGCTTCTTTGGGAACGCTTTCCTGGATTGCCCTTCTCCCCGTTGTGGGTCGCTTTTGGGGCCACATTTTGGCATTCTGGGGAACTCATCTGGGACTAAAAAGCAGCGTAATTCTGGTTCCACAGGGCTGGGGAAGGCACATTCATTTCGCTCTGCCCTGTTTCGGGTTGGCTGCCGGTCCGGCAAGCGATACCGCCTGGTGGATAACCACTGGCGTGACCGTATTGGCCCTCATCGCCAGCTTCCTGCTGGCCGAAGAAGCCTTACCTTGGGTCTACCTGATTCGGGCCTTTTGCCTCCTACAGGCGACCGCACT
>Ga0193751_1000707_pt1 | contig 24367 bp, 14 predicted proteins | sample L1c2metaG_FD_143050 | JGI IMG/M metagenome (GOLD analysis project Ga0193751, IMG submission 143050) | Soil microbial communities from a riparian zone of the East river system, Colorado, United States - L1c2 | ecosystem: Environmental > Terrestrial > Soil > Riparian zone | place: USA: East River... | reverse complement strand
CGTCCCGTGTTCACGTTGCTGCTGCCGCCGCCGAACGTGACCGGCCGGCTGCACATGGGGCACATGCTGAACCAGACGCAGATGGACATTATTGTGCGCTGGCATCGCATGCGAGGATTTGTAACTTTGTGGCTGCCCGGGACCGATCATGCGGGAATCGCTACGCAGATGATGGTGGAGCGGCAGCTTGCGAAGGAAGGTAAGAGGCGCAGTGAACTAGGGCGCGAGAAATTTATTGAGCGGGTTTGGGAATGGAAGAAGCTTTACGGCGGAGCGATTCTCGATCAGATGAAGCGGCTGGGCGCGTCGGTGGATTGGGACCGCGAGTACTTCACGATGGACGAAAATCTTTCGCGCGCAGTGCGCGAGGTGTTCGTCCGGCTGTATGAAGAAGGTCTGATTTATCGCGGGAAATATATTGTGAACTGGTGCCCGCGATGCGAAACGGCGATCTCGGATCTCGAGGTGAAGCACGAAGAGGTGGCCGGAAAGTTGTGGGAGATTCGGTATCCGGTGGTTGGGAGTTCGGAATTTATTACTGTGGCGACCACGCGGCCTGAGACCATGCTGGGCGATTCCGCGATTGCAGTGAACGCTAAGGATAAGCGCTACACGCATCTGCATGGGAAGCGTGTTCTTCTTCCGCTGATGAATCGCGAAATCCCCATCATTACCGATGAATTGGCACAGCCGGAGTTTGGTACGGGCGCGGTGAAGGTGACTCCGGCGCACGATCCTAATGATTTTCAGGCGGGCCTGCGCCACAATCTGCCTCAGATCGATGTGATGGACGAGCATGCGCGCATGAACGCGAACGCAGGCGTGTACGCTGGTCTCGACCGGTTCGAGGCGCGCAAGCGGGTGCTGGCCGATTTGCAGGAACAGGGATTTTTGGTCGGCGAGAAAGATCACACACTCTCGATCGGAAAATGCGACCGGTGCGGGACGATCGTTGAGCCGCGGCTTTCGGAACAGTGGTTCATCAAGATCAAGCCGCTGGCCGATCGCGCGATCGAGGCCGTGGCGAGCGGCGAGATCACGATCGTTCCGGATAACTACCGGCAAATTTATCTGAACTGGATGAAGAACATTTATGACTGGTGCATCTCGCGCCAGTTGTGGTGGGGACATCGGATTCCGGCTTGGACGTGTGCCAGTTGCAAGGAGATGATTGTTGCGCGCGAGGCTCCGGCGAAGTGTACAAAATGCGGCGGCGGGAAGTTGGAGCAGGTTCCCGACGTGCTCGATACCTGGTTTTCGTCCGGCCTGCTGCCGTTTACGACTCTGGGATGGCCGGAGAAAACGCGGGATCAGGAGGTGTTCTATCCGACGACGCTGTTGATTACGGCGTACGAGATTCTGTTCTTTTGGGTGGCGCGCATGATCATGTTCGGCTGCCACTTCATGCGGGGACACGAGCAGGACGCGGCGATCAAACAGGCCAATGGCTGGGCAGACAAGAAGGACGACAGCGTGCCCTTCCGGCACGTGTACATTCACGCGCTGGTGCGCGATGCTGAGCGGCAGAAGATGTCGAAGACCAAGGGAAATGTGATCGATCCGCTGGAGATCATTGAACGGTTTGGGACCGATGCGACGCGGTTCACGCTGGCGGCTATGGCTGCGCCGGGTACGGACATTGCGTTTAGCGAGAGCCGGACCGATGGCTACCGAGCGTTTGCCAATAAGATTTGGAATGCGGCGCGGTTCATGTTCATGAATGTGGATAGGATCGAGCCGGGCCTGCGGCCTGGGACGGCCGAGGGCGGCCGTCCCCACATAGGCGTGGCGGGCTTTCGGACCGACACTCTCGAAGACCGGTGGATTCTTTCGCGAGTCAATCGTGCTGTCGCTGACGTGAACGATGCGCTCGAGACTTATCGTTTTCACGAAGCGGCGAATCGCATCTATGATTTTTTCTGGGGCGAGTTTTGCGACTGGTATCTGGAGTTGATCAAGCCACGGCTGAATTTCGAAGAGGGCACTACTAAGATAACCGCGCAGGCGGCTTGCGCCAATTTGGTTAATTTGTTCGATGCGGCGCTGCGCCTGCTGCATCCGGTGATGCCGTTTATCACGGAAGAAATCTGGCAGGCGATGTATGAAGGCAAGGCTCCGTTTAAATCGATTGCGCTGGCGGCATTTCCGCAGGTGGATGAGCAGCAATTTGATCTCGCGGCCGAGACTGAGATGGCGATCCTGCAGGATTTGATCGTCAGTGTGCGGAATCTACGGGCGGAACTGAAAGTAGAACCGAGGGTGAAGGTTCCGATCGAGATCTTCGCGCACGAACCGGGAATTCGTAAGATGATCCAGCAAAACCGGGGCGCGATCGAGAGACTTGCCAACGTCGAGAAGATCACATTCGTGGAAGGATCTCTCGCCAAGCATGCTGGAGCCCGTGGCACGGCGCGATTCGATGTCTACGTAATCTACGAAAGAGAAATCGACGTGGGCGTCGAATGTGATCGCCTGAAGAAGGAGCTGGAAAAAATTGAGAAAGGCATTAGCAGTGGCCAGCGTCAGCTCGGCAATGAACAGTTTCTGGCGAAGGCGCCGGCGGCGGTGGTGGAGAATCTGCGCAAGCAACAGCAGGAGCTTGCGGTGATGATGACGAAGACTCAGAGTAAGCTGAGGGAGTTGGGGTGCGGATGAGGCGAAGGCGGCGGGGCTTCGCCCCGCGGACAGCCGAGGGCGGCTGTCCCCACATGGTTCTTGCTGGCAACTGCTTCCGGCAACTGTTTCTATGGATTGGAATTCAAGACGCATTACCGCAATTCTGGAGAATGCGCTGCTCGAAGACCGGGCGACGCGCGATGCCACCAGCTATGCCTGCATCGATCCCAACCAGCGTGCGTCTGCCACTATCATCTCCAAGCAGGACTGCATTCTTGCCGGCATCGGATGTGTGGCGCGCATTCTTGATGTGTACGCAGCTCTTGACGGGGCGGTCACCGCGCATTACGAAGTCACAACGCATCCTGAGATTTTCGACGGCGTGCGCCTGCACAAGGGGCAGTCCGTCGCAGTGATTCGCCACAATGCGCGGGTCATTCTCTCCTGCGAGCGCGTCATCCTTAATTTTCTGCAGCGCATGAGCGGGATCGCGACTTTGACTCGCAAGTTCGTAGAAGCTGTGTCGGGCACGAAGGCGCGCATTCTCGATACGCGAAAGACCGCTCCGGGCCTGCGGGTGATCGACAAAAATGCCGTGCGCTGCGGCGGCGGACAGAACCATCGGCTCGATCTTTCCGATGGCGTGCTCATCAAGAACAACCACATCGCGCTGGCGGGCGGGATCGTCCCCGTCCTGGAGCGCGCAGTGCGCAATCGCAGAGGCTCGCAGATCATCGAGGTGGAAGTTCGCTCGCTTGAGGAATTAGAACTCGCGCTCGCTCATGGTGGCGAAGCCATTCTGCTAGACAACATGTCGGTCGAGGATGTGCGCCGCGCAGTCCAACGCTGCTCGCAGCCCGACGTTCTAAAAGATGTCCAGAAGGCTGGCCGCCATATCCCGGTGGAATGTTCCGGCGGAATTCGCCTGGAGAATGTTCGCGCCTATGCAGAGGCCGGCGTCGACTTCATCTCGGTAGGTTTGTTAACGCACTCGCCCCAGGCTGCGGATATGAGTATGCGAGTGGTTCCGGCCTGACGCGATTGTCGTTTCGCTGCAATTCGCGCATAATCTCCGCATCTCCGAGGCCAACACAATTCGCAAAAAATCTCCGCGGATAAAAGTATCTGCGGCGCAGCAGCTCCAGCCCACCGATGTGCGCCTCGGAGGCATCGTTCGTCTTCTCATGGAGCACGCTACGATGGTTGTGAGCGGGACCAAAATCGCCCAGGAAATCTCTTCTAACCGCAGCGAAGTGTGGCGTCTGATTCAGCAATTGCGTGGATTGGGCGTGGACGTCGCAGGGCATCCTGCCACCGGATATCAACTGCGCTCGATTCCTGACCTGCTTTTGCCGGAAATTTTGCAGCCGCTGGTGCGCGGCACCATCTTCGAGGAGCATCTGCATCACTTCTTCAAAATCGGTTCGACCAATACGTCGGCGATGGCCGCGGCGGCTGACGGCGCTCCTGAAGGAAGCGTCTTCCTGGCCGAAGAACAAACCGCAGGACGCGGGCGCGGAGCCAACTCGTGGCAGTCTCCGCGCTCGGCTGGAATTTATTGTTCGGCTGTCGTCCGGCCCACTCTGCCGCCGTCGGAAGTGCTGATACTCTCGCTCGCGGCGGGGCTTGCCGTAAGAGCAGCGATTCAGCAAGTCGACACGCGGGTTACCGCCGATCTGAAATGGCCCAATGACGTCCTGATCGACGGGAAGAAAGTTTGCGGAATTCTCACCGAAATGAATGCCGAGGCTACCCGCGTGCGCTACATCGTGGTCGGGGTCGGCATCAATGTGAATCAGCCAAGTTTTCCCAAGCAGTTGCAAGCGACCTCCCTGCGGCTTGAGACTGAGAGCGAGTGGTCACGAGTCGAACTAGTGGCGGCTTTGCTAAAATCACTCGATCGCGAGTTTCGGCAGTTGCTGGAGGGTTCCGAAGCGCGCGAGTCGATTCTGCGGCGGTTTACCGAGAACTCGTCCTGGGTACAGGGCAAAGCGGTGCGCATCGAGGAAAATGGTTCAGCCTTCGAGGGGACGACCGAAGGCCTTGAGTCCCGCGGGTTCTTGCAGGTGCGAACTTCGAAGGGGCTGCAAACGGTGTTGAGCGGAACCGTAAGGGAACGGTGACGTCGGCTTGCGGTGCACTGCCCTCTAGTTTGTCTCGGGCGCGTCTCGGTCTCGGGGCGGCAGGCAGGGACGCCCGCCCCTTCGGCTTCGCTCAGGGCAAGCTCCAGCCGCCGGGACGCAGCGCTACTTTAAGAACATGCTTTTCGTCATCGACGTTGGCAACACAAATACGGTGCTAGGCGTGTTCGCCCGGGCAGAGCAGGCGTCGGGCGAAAATCCGTGCTACGAACGGCTTGTGGCCAATTGGCGCGTCGCCACTTCACGCACCAGCACGGTGGATGAGTATGGAGTGCTGTTCCGCAACCTATTTTCGATGGCAGGGCTCGAGTCGAAGGGCATTCACGGCATTGTGATTTCCTCGGTCGTTCCTCCGCTCGATCCTGTGCTGCGGCAGGTTTGCGAGCGCTATTTCAATTTGCGTCCTCTCTACATCGAGCCGGGAATTAAGACCGGCATGCCGGTGCACTATGACAATCCGGCGGAGGTGGGCGCCGACCGCATTGTGAATGGCGTCGCAGCCTTCGCAAAGTACGGCGGACCTTGCGTGGTCGTCGATTTCGGCACGGCTACCACCTTCGACTGTGTGTCGGCGAAAGGTGAATATCTCGGCGGCGTGATTTGCCCCGGCATTGGAATCTCCGCGGATGCACTTTTTGAGCGAACGGCGCGCCTGCCGCGCGTGGAGATACGGAAACCCGTGCGCGTAATCGGGTCGAACACTGTCGGCAGCCTGCAGTCCGGTCTTTATTACGGCTATCTCGGCCTGGTCGATGGCATTCTCGAACTTTTACTGGTGGAACTGGGCCAAGGGACGCGCGTGATCGCGACCGGCGGGCTGGGGCCCATGATCGGGACAGGGTCGAAATACATCAAGCATGTAGATGACTTCCTGACGCTCGAAGGCTTGCGCATCATTTGGGAACGGAATGCTTCGGCGCGCAAGGAATCGGCTTCGGCGACGAACGTAGGACCCAAGGCTGTATCGAAAGCGTCATCAAAACCGACGCAACCGAAGTCGGGGAAGTCCAAGAATGGTAATGGCGCGCCGTCGTCTTCGCCGTCGCGATCCGCCCGCTGACCTGCCGTGGACAATTACTTCAATTACTTCACGGAAATCGAGGAGCACTTTCAACGCCGCTGGGGAGGAATCCTGTGGCTATCCCCACTCGACTGGGTGCTGATGGAAACCTGGAAAGAAGCTGGCATTCCGCTGGAGGCCGTCCTGCGCGGCATTGACGTTACTTTCGAACACTATGAGAGACGTCCCTCAAAGACACGAAAAGTAAATGGCCTTGGATTCTGTTCGCAGGAAGTGCTAGCCGCTGCGGAAGATATGAAGGAGGCTGCCGTTGGCGCGGCTGGCGGGGAGTCCGCGTCGCGGGCGAAATCCCGTAGCGCGCAAGGTTTTGAGCCGGAGGTGGTCGCCCCTTTCCTCCGTCGCAATGCGGATCTGCTGGAAGCCGCGAAGTTGCCGCAAGTGGCAGGAATCTCAGCTCGCTCCGTCGCTCTCGACGCGGCAACAACTCTGCGGGATCTTGCGGCAGGAATAGAAATGAAACCTGCAGCGCGTTTGGAAGACCTGGAGCGCCGCCTTACCGTGCTCGAAGAAAAACTCTTTGCGGTACTGCTGGCGTCCACTCCCGATGAAGAGATCGTGATGGTCCGCGCCGAGGCCGACCGCGATCTCGCTCCTTACCGCCGCAAGATGTCAGGGGCGCAGATCGATCAACTGCAGAAGCAGTACATGCACAAGCGTCTGCTGGAAAAGTACAATCTGCCGCGCCTTAGTTTGTTTTACATGTAATTTTGTGTTGCGCCGCGGAGGCATGACTTCAGTGCCGCGAGAGTTATGGTTGGGGGGGGCACGACTTCAGTCGAGCCTTAAATCGTCACAGAATCTATCGGCTTTAGTCGCTGAGGCACGCTCTTTACTCCATCGTGACACATTCATTCGACGCACTGATCCTGGGTGGAGGCGCCGCTGGCCTGATGTGCGCCATCGAGGCCGGCCGGCGCGGACGCCGCGTTGCCATGATCGAGCACGCCGACCGTCTGGGCAAAAAGATTCTCATCTCCGGCGGCGGGCGCTGCAACTTCACTAACATACATTGCCAGCCGGAGAATTTCCTTTCTGCTAATCCGCATTTTGCCAAGTCTGCGCTGGCCCGCTACACGCCCGCGGATTTCATCGCACTCGTTGAAAAGCATCGCATTCCATATCACGAGAAGACCCTGGGTCAATTGTTTTGCGACCGTTCGGCGCGCGACATTCTGGGAATGCTCGAAGAAGAATGCCGCACAGCTGGCGTCAGCATCTTCCTGAGCACCAAGATAAAAGCAATAACCCACGCCAGCGATTTTGTCGCGCACTGCTCAGACTCTGATTTCCGCGCTCCGGCGCTCGTGGTCGCGACCGGAGGCTTATCCATTCCCAAGATTGGGGCGACCTCGTTTGGCTACGATCTGGCGCGCCAGTTCGGGTTGAAAATCCGCGAGCCCTGGCCGGGACTTGTACCGCTGGTGTTGACGGCAGAGGATTGTTCCCGGTACTGCGATCTGACCGGCGTTTCCGCAGAAGTGATTACCTCCTGCAACGGGCAGCAGTTCCGCGAAAAGATGCTCATCACTCATCGCGGCCTGAGCGGTCCGGCGATCTTGCAGATTTCGTCTTACTGGACGAGGCCGCAAGAGATCCAGATTGACATCGCGCCGGGGACGGAGTTGACCGCGATCTTCCGCGATCCCAAAGTGCCGCGAACCCTGACCGCGCTTCGATCCGAATTTCGGAAGACCCTACCTGCCCGATTCGCGGATCGCTGGCTCGATCTGCACACGCCCGCCTCGTGGACGAACGCGGCGATCGCGGGCCTCGAAGAGCAAGCGCATGCCTGGACTCTCGCTCCGGCTGGTACCGAAGGCTTTGAGAAAGCCGAAGTGACCGCGGGAGGTGTCGACACGGACGAACTTTCGGCCAAGACGATGGAGAGTCGAAAGATCGCCGGTCTATTTTTCATTGGCGAGGTTGTAGACGTGACTGGCCAACTCGGCGGCTTTAACTTTCAATGGGCATGGGCTTCGGGAGCGGCGGCGGGCAGAGCGTTGTAGACTAGCTGCCCAGACGATGGAGGGAAGGCTATGAGCGAAGCGAGAAGATTGTTAAGCAGTATTTATTGGCTGATGTCCGCGGCCGCCGTAATATTCGTCGCCGGTGCCGCATACGCACAGACGCCCGCGTCTACGCTCTTGGTGTTGTCAAAGAGCGACCGTACTGTCGCGATCGTTGACCCGGAGACTCTGCAGGTTCTGGTCCGGATCGCCTCTGGCCCCGATCCCCACGAAATCATCGCATCCGACGATGGCAAACTCGCCTACATCTCCAACTATGGCGGCTCAGACAGCGATTTGCATACCATTTCCGTGGTTGATCTAGTTGCCCAGAAAGCGTTGCCTGCCATCGACCTCGGCGCTTTACGTTCGACTCATGGGCTGGACTTCGCGGGCGGCAAGCTTTATTTCACGGCGGAGACGAACAAAGTCATCGGCCGTTACGACCCTGCCACCCAGCGTGTGGATTGGGTCCTCGGCACTGGCCAGGATCGCACCCACATGATTGCGGTCTCGAAGAGCCTCGACCAGATCGTCACTTCGAACGTCAGTTCCGGCACAATCAGCATCATCGAACATGCCGCGCAGCGGTCCGGAGGTTTCACTCCGCCTCCCGGCGGCCCGGCAGGATCGTCTCCAGTTGGCGGCCCGCCTCCTGGTTCGCCTCCCGGGGGCCCACGTATGACCTGGGAAGTGACCAACGTTTCGGCCGGCAATGGGGTCGAAGGCTTTGACGTGTCGCCGGACGGAAAGGAAATATGGGCGGCTAACGCGCGTGACGGAACCGTCACCATCATTGACGTCGGGAGGAAGAAAGCCACACAAACAATTCCCATCCCGGTGAAGGGCGCCAACCGCTTGAAGTTTACGCCGGACGGCAAGCGAGTCTTAATCTCCGGGCTAGGCGCGGGGGCGAACGCTGAAGGCATTAGCCTGGTGGTCATGGACGCATCTTCCCGCAAAGAGGTAAAGCAGCTCAGCCTCGGAGGCGGCGCGGCCGGTGTTTTGATCACTCCTGATGGTTCACGCGCCTTTGTAGCGGTCAGCACCAACGACAAAGTCGCGGTCGTGGATCTGAAAACCCTTAGTGTTGTGGGGGAAATCGCTCCAGGAAAACAGCCAGACGGATTGGCGTGGGCAGTTCACAAGTAGGAGTTCAGATTTGTTCAAGCTAAGTGCCCAGCGCCACTTGCCATCGCTGGTGAGCTAACGGGCGGGAGCTGGCATCACGAGCCGGTGTATAGCTGAAACGGCGCCCAATAAAAAGGGTTGTGGAACGCGCTGCCGTGAAGCAACGAAAGCTTGGCCGCACGCAAAGCGGCGTCCGGGCTGGCTCCTTGGTCCAGTTCATCGTAGAAGCGATCCATGAGTTGCTCAGTCGACGCGTCCGTCACTTCCCAGAGGCTGGCGATTACGTTGTGGGCTCCGGCTCGCAGGAACGCCCAGGCGAGTCCGACCAGGCCCTCACCCGAATAGGCGCGTGACCCGGCGCCGTAACATGCCGAGATCGTTACCAGGTCGGCATGCAACGGGTGCCGAACAATATCTCGAGCATATAGCTTGAACGGCGCAGTTTCAGCGCTTTTGGAGAGCACAATCGCTGAATCGAGAGGACTCAAGCGGCTGGCTGTGCCGTGGGCCACAAAGTGAATGTGTGAAAACTTTTCAGGATTGCTGGTCAGATATGCGGCGGGCGTGGCCTGATCGCGCTCGTAAATCTGTTGCCGGACAGGGAAATGCCGGGCGACACTGGCCATCTGCTCGCCGGCTCGGGGTAACTCCGGATACTCCTTGCTGGGAGCCACGCTGTTGCCGATAAGAAGCAGTTGGCGTCGGCGATTCTTTGCGCCGGTCGTGTTGCGGATATCTTCGGTGGCGTTTTTGCGCACGAGAGAGGCAGCGAGCACGCGGAGCGAACTGGCGCTTAGCACGTCGGCATCTTCGATCCAGTAATGCGGGCTCGGGTCGGGAACGACGAGCGTCTCGAAGTTCAGATTGTTCAGGCTGCCGTCGGGAATAATAAATACTTTCGCATTGTTCGCCAGCATCGTCTTTGCCGGCGCAATGAGCGTGCGATAGAGGGCGCGTCCATTTTCGGATGCGAGAACATCTTGCGGACCGCTGAGGGCGGTGCGATAACGCTGCACCAGGGAATCGATTTGCGCGCCGGGAGGCAGCGGGAACAAGCTGACCTGTTGGGGCGTGATCGCCCAGAGATAGGATTGCTTTTCGCCCAGCCAGTAAAAGAGAAGGGTTCCCTGGGCTCGACGGGAAATTTCACGAGGACTCAGGGGTGGAGGGCCGGCATGGGCATCTTTTCCCTTTGTCAGGAGGCCCAAGCCCTCTGCCAGAGTTCGAGCGCGGCTGTAGTCAGCCCAGCGCAGTGCGTCCTCGGCTCTCCCTTGAATGACTAGAAAGTGAATGTAATCGTCATATATGCGTGAAGCGTTGTTCGAAAAAGGGAGCCTTGAGTCGTTGCGTTGTAGTGACGATCGAACCTCTTCGAAGGTCGCCAATGCTGCGCGATATTCATGATCGGCACCGTCCGCGCGCTTCTCGTCCTCATAAAGTTGCGCCAATCCGTATTCGGATCTCCACTTTAGTGAAGCATTCCCATTCTGATCCCGTTCGATGTCTCGGAATATGCGTTCTGCTTCCGGCCCATCGTGCAGTTTGGTCGCAATCAGTCCTTTCACTAGGAGTGGATAAAGTTCGTTAAGCCGATTACTATCAGCTCGTGCGATCGCAATGGCTTCGTCCGAATACTTGCGGGCCTCCTCTAGTTCGCTATTCTGGGCCGATACCAGAGCCAACGCCCGCAGCGCATTAAAGGTGTGTTGCGTGGTCTTAATCTCTCGTGCCAGCTTCAAAGCTTGCATGTACGAGCGCTTGGCTTGGGAGAAATCGTGAAGGCGGGCATAAACATACCCAGCATCGGTGAGCAAAGAGACTTGATCGACAATGTCCCCGAGCCTGAGTGCACTCTTCTCAGCCTCAAGGAAAAGTTCAAGGGCCTTTTCGGAGTCGCCTACGTTGTAGTAGGCCCACCCAAGATTCTCCAGAGCGACGAGGACGACGTCACGTGCGTCCAAAGCAACAGACAGCCGAAGTGCCTCATCGGATCGGTCGATCGCTTCGTCGAAATGCTCTTTTTTGAGTGATACTGCCCCCAAGTTGAGAAGGGCCGTCGCCTCAAGGAACTGATCGCCGTCTGCCCTGGAAAATGAAAGGCTTTGCAGAAAGAACTGCTGTGCCTGATCCAAATTGCCGCGCTCAATGGCAAGGACCCCGTTCGCACGAATAACGTGTCCACACGCAGCCACCGCTGTCGCGGAGCATGAATGCTCTGCCTGCCCGAGGATGCGGTCCGCGTCGGCGAAGAGATGGAGGTGAGCATAGGCAACGCCTTCAAGCGCTAACATCGCAATGGCCGGATTTCGCTCTTCTGGAGGCTTTTCTACGGAGTTCAGCACGGCAAGCGTCTCTTGGCTCATGCCGCGCCACAGCAGGGATTCGGCCTCCAGTATCCTGAATTTCCAGGCCCAGCCCGGACTAGATTTTCGAAATCGTTGACACTCCCGGTGGGCTTCGTCCTGGCTTTGTTTCAGATCACCATGCAGGAAGGTCTTGTAAGCGTGATCGAATGCGGCCTGCGGGCTGCGGCCATGAGTGCAGGCTAACCCGGCGGTGAAGACCAGAAACGCGACCGAAGCTATGGTCTTGTATTGCCATTGGCTATTGTGGTTGCGGCGGTCAAGGTTCCGTCGCCGAGGCAACCCAGCTTCATCCTGACGCCCGTCAATTCGAAATAGACAGAGGGCCTGTCTGAGGTTTCGTAAACCTTCTCGCCCACTTCGATCTCGCCCAGAGCCACGCTGCCAAATTCCGGAATCACCAGAACATGCCCGAATATCTGCACTCCGGGAATCGGGATTTCGCCGATGCTCTGGACAAGGGAACATGTGATGGGTTCGTGGCTGCCTTGGTCAGGCGCGGTTTCCCCGCCCGCGTCGCAAGCGCTGATCAGTTTCTTGATGTAGACAAGCTTCTCATCGTACTGATCCTTTAACTCTTTGGGAAGGTTTTTGGCTTTGGCAATCTTTTCCGTCTGTTCTTTTACTCCGCGGAGGAAATCGAGATCCTGGAAATACGATCTGTCGCCCTTCGGCCGGTCTCCGCAGATACCGAGATTCAGGGTCAGGTCGGCCGGAAAGCCGCCGACTCTCAAATTCTTGAACTGCGTTCCCAGAAAAGTTACATGAGGCACATGACCATCTGTGTAAGGATGATCCGTCGAAACCTGCGACACAAGGCGGTCTGCCGTAATCGTCTCGAAAACGTTGAAGCCTTCCAGAATCGATGTAGAGAGAGTCACCCACCCGTTATTTTTTAGACTTCGGGCACCCGAGACCCTGGCCTCGCCTCGTGTGAACGAAATCAGGCCTTCGATGCTGAAGTATTCAGCGCGGCGGCTGAAGTGTCCGCCCCGGCGGTCATTCAACGCGATCGGCGCCTGCGGCTCGATCTTCTGATTGATCGGGCGCTGCAAGTGCCCGCTGAGCACGTGCGCCTCGGCGTGAAAATCGTGGGTCGGTGTGACTGCGCTGACTGTTTCGGGAGTGTCCGTCATAATCGCCATAGTGTACCTCCGCCGCGCCTGAAACTCATCTCTGAATTTGTAATTCAAACGACGTGTTGCCCAGTTCCTTGCCTGCCCCTCCAGCGGTGAAACCGTGCACGGTCATGGTGTAGGTTCCTGCTTCGCGATGGATGCCGGGAACTGTTACCGACCACTGATCCTGCCCTGCGGTGGGCGCGATGGTGAAAGAACCTTCCAGCTTTCCGGCCGGGCTATACAGATCTGCGGTGTAGCGCGCGTAGGCGCCGTCCGGCGGGATGCGCACAAACAGAAGCAGGCCTTTACCCGCGGGGACCGTGGTCGCCGGCCCACCTGCGCTCCAAGTTCCGAAATTCACGGAGGCCGATGGCAAAACCTGAGGTTGGTTGAGTTGCGGATAGGTCACCAGATTCTGATATCCCATCACAGCCAATAGAAGCGCGAGCGCCGGGGCGGCAAACGCTGGACGCAGCCAGGCAAACCAACCGACGGGCCTGCGGTTTGGAATGGCACGAACCGGTGTGGGTTCCGTGCCTTCGGCGAGAACCGTCTTGGTATGCGCCACAAACTGAGCCCCGGCGCGGATATCCAGGGCGCATTCCGAACAGTCGAAATAGTGCTCTTCGAACTCGTCGCGCAGTTCGGGATCGAGCTCGTCGAGCAAATATCTTTCTGTCATTTTTTGTCGAACCACCACTGTGTGGTCCATGGTTTTATTTCCCCCTCGTAAATCGTGAGTGCCCTGCAGCTTCGCACCGTTCTTCTTCTAGTTAGTTCTCATCCTAGTTAGTTCTCACACCGGAGCAAAATCTGGGGGATTCCCTCCTGCATGTTTCAGATACGATGACTTAAACGCCTGCTTGGCACGGTGTAACAGCACGCGCAAATATTCCCGATCGACGCCGAAATCGCGGCAGACTTCATCTTTGTCCCGCTCTTCAAGAAACACTTCACGCAACAGCCGGCGGTCGCGTTCCGGAAGCTTTTCCAGTATTTCCCGAACCTTCTCTTCTCTGCGTTTCGCACCCAGAGCGCCGACCATGTCGAATTCCAGAGCGGGAAAATTCTTTTCTTCGTCTTCATCCAATGGGGTGTTTCGCGCGGCCGAGCGGTAGTGCTCAAGCAGGACGTTATTGCAGATGGAATTTACGAATGAGCCCAGACGGTCTGGCTGAAGAATCTTTCCGTCGCGCAGGGCTACGAAAAATCGGGCAAAGGTTTCCTGACGAATGTCCTCAATAGCTTCGGGCGACTTCAGCCGCGAGCCCAATTTGATCTTCATCAGCGCGCCGAAGTAGGCCGAGAAGTTTTCCTGGGTCCGAAAGTCTCCGTCCCGTAAACGGCTGAGGTAGGATTCGTCAAAAGATTGGAACTGCAAGCACTTGCCCCGCAGACTCGGAAGTGTCAGAAAGTGTAGCACTGGAGGCGGCCCACCGTTGCCGTTTTGGGGACTTGGCGCAGACGGGACGGGATGTTTCGGAACGGAGTGAATACTCCGACGGCAAACGGTGGGTGTGGTAGGCCGAGTACTCTGCAGCGGCACGATCAAGCTCCTCTGAAACTCGGATCGGACGGAAAGGGCCTGCGCCGTCCCGCGGAAGTCCAAATTCAGAAGCGCCGGAGCCGGTTCCCCCCGGACGGCCCCGGCACTTACGTGAACTCAACCTGGTGGTTGCCGGGCTGAGATCCTGAACTGTGGCTCATCGCTTTATTAGCCGATGTCCTCCACTTATTGGGATAGTGCAGAAGACTCTAATTTCGTTTCAGGAAATATTAAGGCCGACTATAAAGTGGCACTCGGGAATGCCGCGGTGCTCTTCGGTGCCCATCGTCAGTGCGTGACGACAGGCATCTTCCTTGTGTAGAGTGTTGTGCGGAACGCCCAGCCCTGCTCTGGATTGAATGGAGGCAACGTTGAGAAGCAAACGACAATACTTGGCCCTGAGTGTGCTCGCAATCATCGCGTCGCTGATCAGTGACCCAAACTTAGTCCTGGGACAGTCACAAACGCCCGGGCCGCGAAAGATACCAGTAGCTGCAGCGGTCGAGATCCCCATTCCAGACATTCCCTACACGAAATTTGTGCTGAACAACGGGCTGACGCTGCTGGTGCATGAGGATCACAAGGCCCCAATCGTCGCGGTAAATACCTGGTACCACGTGGGCTCGAAGAACGAGAGGCCTGGCAAGACCGGCTTTGCGCATCTTTTCGAGCACCTGATGTTCAGCGGCAGCGATGACTTCAATCACACGTACATCAATGCGATGGAACGGGTTGGCGCCACAAACCTGAACGGCACTACCAATAACGACCGCACAAATTATTTTGAGAACGTACCCACTTCCATGCTGGACTATGTACTGTTCGCCGAGAGCGACCGCATGGGGCACCTTCTCGGCGTGCTCGACCAGAAGAAGCTCGATCTGCAACGCGGCGTTGTGCAAAACGAAAAGCGCCAGGATGAAAACCAACCCTACGGCGTTACCGAGGAACTTCTCGCCGAAAACACTTATCCGGTGGGACATCCATACTCATGGACCGTGATCGGCTCCATGAAGGATCTAGACGCCGCTTCGATGAGCGATGTGCAGGAGTGGTTCAAAACGTATTACGGTCCGAACAATGTCACGGTCGTGGTCGCTGGAGATGTCACGCCGGAGGTAGCCCGCGAAAAAGTGGAAAAATATTACGGCGAGATCCCTGCCGGGCCGCCCATTGCTAAACAGGAAGTTTGGATTGCGAAGCGTTCCGGCACGCACCGCGGCTGGGTGCAGGATCGTGTCCCGCAAGCTCGGCTTTATCGCGTATGGAATGTTCCGGAATTTGGCTCGCCGGAAGAAGCCCAGCTGGATTTGGCGGCGCAAGTGCTGGGCCAGGGCAAGACGTCCCGCCTCTACAAGCGTCTGGTGTACAAGGATCAAGTTGCGACCAGCGCGACCGCGAGTGATGATACGAACGAAATCGGCGGCCAGTTCGATTTCACACTCACCGCGAATCCAGGCGGAGATCTGAACAAAGTGGAAAAGGCCGCGGACGAGGAATTACAGAACTTTCTTAAGAATGGCCCAACTGTGGCTGAGTTGCAATTGGCCAAGACTCAGATTCTTGGCAGATACGCTCGCATCGTGGAGCGGATCGGCGGCTTCGGCGGCAAAAGCGACCTTCTGGCGCGCTGCCAGACCTTTAGAAGCAATCCGAACTGCTACAAGGAGTACCTGAATTGGGTGAAAGCAGCCACGCCCGCCACCGTCAAAAAAGCGGCGGTTGATTGGCTCAGTGATGGGGATTACGTGTTGGAAGTGCAACCGTATCCCACCACATTAAAGACTGAAGCAAAACTCGATCGCTCGAAAGAACCACCTCCGGGCGACCCTATGTCGCTCAAGCTTCCTCCGTTGGAGAAATCCACGCTCAGCAACGGATTGAAGATCGTGCTGGCCGAGCGCCACACGGCCCCTGTGGTGAACTTCACTTTGCTGGTGGACAGCGGCTACTCTGCCGATCCCCCCGACGCGACTGGTACAGATAGTTTTGAGCAGCGCATGCTGGAAGAAGGAACGCCGACGCGAGATTCGCTCAAGATCGGCGAAGAACTGGAATCGCTCAGCGCCAACTTCAATGCTGGCGCCAACCTCGACTATTCGCTGGTCAACCTGAATACGCTTAAGAGCACCATGGACAGGTCTCTCGACATTTACGCGGACCTCATTCTACATCCGGCATTTCCGGAGAAAGAATTCCAGCGCCTGCAAAAGGAACGCCTGGCGGGGATTAAGCGCGAAAAGGTGACGCCGCAGCCCATGGCGTTGCGTGTAGTGCCGACGCTGCTCTACGGCAAGGGACATCCTTATGCGGTGCCTTTCACCGGCACCGGCACCGAGGCCAGCGTAAGCAAGATGACCCGCGAAGACTTGGCCAAGTTTCACGACACCTGGTTCAAGCCCAACAATGCCGCGCTGCTGGTGGTCGGCGACACCACGCTGGCTGAAATCAAGCCCAAGCTGGAAAGGCTTTTTGCCGCGTGGAAACCCGGCGACGTTCCCCAGCGAACCGTGCCGCACGTCGATCAGCCCGGAAAAGACGTTGTGTATCTCATCGACCGTCCCGGATCCGGGCAAAGCGTGATTTTAGGCGCGCAGCTGGCGCCGCCGCAGAAGGATCCGGACGCTATCGCTCTCCAACTTGTGAATAGCATCTTTGGGGGAAACTTCAGCTCGCGAATCAACATGAATCTGCGTGAGGATAAGCATTGGTCCTACGGAGTACGCACAGTCCTGCCACCGGTGCGCGGCCAGCGTCCCTATATCAGCATCTCGGCGGTGCAGACCGATAAGACCAAAGAATCCATCATGGAACTGGTGAAGGAATATAAGAATGTAGTGGGCGATAAACCGATCACGCCGGAAGAACTTAAAGACGAACAGGACAATGCCACCCTCGCGCTGCCTGGCACCTTCGAAACTGTTCAGCAATTGAGCGGGGCTTACGGCAACATTCTCGAATATGGCTTGCCGGAGGACTACTACAATACATTTACCGAAAAAGCGCTGGCATTGACTCCGGCCAACGCCAACGAAATCGCAAAAAAATATATCCTGCCGAACTACCTGGTATGGGTGGTCGTGGGAGATATGAGCAAGGTTGAATCTGGTATTCGCGAGCTGAACCTGGGGGAAGTCCACAAAATCGACGCCGACGGCAATCCAGTGCAGGGAAACTAGCGGACAGATACTGTGGGATCTTTCCATCGGGTCGTCGATCTGACTGTCCGGTCTTGGACAGTTCATTTTCTCATCCGGACATTCCTTGCCTAGATGTACCGCTTGGATATCGTCTCATTCTGTTCGCTTTCAATAACTTGGATACTGCGTTCGAATGGAGCGGAACTTGCCACTGCTCTTGTGATGGATATCGCTCGTCCCGAGTTCAAACTACAGAAACGCAAGCGGCAGATAGCGGTGTCGGCGGTCGCCATCGTGGCGATTGCAGCGGTGACGATTGCGGTGTACCGGCTGCGGCCAGCCGCGCCCACTGTAGAGCGCGGCACCGTGTGGACCGACACGGTGAAGCGAGGTTCGATGCTGCGCCAGGTGCGCGGCGTGGGTTCTCTGGTTCCCTCCCAGGAATCGGTTCTTCAGATTCCCGCGGAGACCGACGCCACCGTGGTGCGGATTCGCATGCTCCCAGGCTCTCTTGTCAAGGCGGACACGATCTTGCTGGAGATGAGCAATCCGCAAGTCGAACAGGCTTCGGTAGACGCAGATCTCCAGTTGAAAGCGGCCGAGGCCGAGTATCAGAGCCAGCGGATGAAGCTGGAGAGCGACTTGATGAACCAGAAAGCGGGCGCAGCAACGGTCCAGGCAGACTACGCGCAGGCGGAACGGCAGGCCCAGACGGATAAGGCGCTCTACGATCTCGGGGTAATCTCAGGCCTTGCCTACAAGGCGTCCAAGGGCAAGTCCGACGAACTCACCACGCGCAATGGCCTCGAAGGACAAAGGCTGACCAGCACCCAAAAAGCTATCGATTCGCAACTGGCCGAGCAGCAGGCCAAGGTGGAGCAGATGCGAGTTCTGGCCCAGTTAAAGAGGAAACAGCTCGGCGCCCTTAAAGTTCGCGCCGGGATCGATGGAGTGCTGGTGGAATTGCCGCTGCACGTGGGAGAGCACGTATCGCCGGGCGCGATGCTGGCCAAAGTTGTGCAGCCCAATCATTTGATGGCTGAGTTGAAAGTGGCGGAAACTCAGGCGCGCGATGTTCAAATCGGCGAACCGGCTTCGGTCGACACTCATAACGGTGTCATCTCCGGCGAGGTCATGCGCGTTGATCCGGCAGTACAAAACGGAACGGTGACCGTCGACGTCAAACTAACAGGCGAACTGCCCAAGGGCGCGCGGCCCGATCTGAGCGTTGACGGTACCGTCGATCTCGAACGCCTGGATAACGTTTTGTATGTGGGGCGGCCCGCCTTCGGGCAGGAGAGCAGCACGATCAGCCTTTTCAAGCTCGGCCCGGATGGGCACGAAGCGTTGCGGGTTCCGGTCAAGGTCGGGCGCGCGTCGGTGAATTCGATCCAGGTTGTGGACGGATTGCATGAAGGCGACACCGTGGTGCTATCCGACATGTCGCGTTGGGACAATACAGACCGCATTCGGCTCCAGGATTAACAAGACCCAGAATTAAGACTAAGACTTCAGAAATCGAGGGGACAACATCCATGACAGAAGCGAACCTGCCGTTGATCCAGATTGCAGATATGACCAAGGTTTTCTATACCGAGGAGATTGAGACACACGCGCTTTCCGGCGTGCACCTATCCATCGCCAAGGGCGAGTATGTCGCCATGTCGGGTCCTTCGGGCTGCGGGAAGTCGACGCTGCTTTCGATCATCGGATTACTCGACACTCCCACCGCCGGACATTATCAGCTGAATAACAAGCCCGTCGAAAATCTCGACTTCGCCGAACGCGCGCGCATCCGCAATCAGGAAATCGGTTTCATCTTTCAGAGTTTCAACTTGATTGGCGATCTCACGGTTTACGAAAACGTGGAATTGCCTTTGACCTATCGCCAAAGAATGCCTTCCCCGGAGCGCAAGAAGCGCGTCATGGAAGCGCTCGAGCGAGTAGGGATGGCGCATCGCTTGCGGCACTATCCGTCGCAGCTTTCCGGCGGCCAACAGCAGCGCGTGGCAGTCGCTCGCGCGCTGGCAGGAAAACCTTCCATTCTGCTGGCGGATGAGCCTACAGGCAACTTGGATTCGCGCAACGGCGAAGCGGTGATGGAACTGCTCGCAGATCTTCATCGCGAGGGCGCGACCATTTGCATGGTGACGCACGACCCCCGCTTCGCCAAACACGCGCAACGGGAAGTCCATCTGTTCGACGGCAAGGTGGTCGCCGAAGAAGAACTGCATAAGCTTCCGGGGATTAGCTCGCGCACGAGATTTTGGATTCAGTTTTCTCGCGAGAAGCGTTGTCGCGGGCATGCATGCTGCGCGAACGGTCATGACACCGCGTGACCGCGTTGCTCCACGAACGAAGCTTCGAGAGATGAATATGGAAACCTTACTTCAGGATCTGCGTTACGGCTTTCGCGTGCTGGTGAAGAGTCCTGGCTTCACGGCGGTAGCGATCGTGACTCTGGCCTTGGGGATCGGCGCCAATACTGCACTTTTCTCTGTGATCAATGGCGTGTTGCTGAGTCCGCTTCCTTTTCCTGAACCGGATCAACTGGTGACGCTGCACGAGAACAAGCCCAATTTTGAGGGCGGATCGGTTTCCTATCCAAATTTCCGCGACTGGCAGAACGATAACCACACCTTCTCGGCGCTCGGATTGGCGCGCACGTACGCCTTCAGCCTGACTGGCAGCGGCGAGGCGGAACAGGTGAACGGAGAGTTCGTCTCCTCTGATTTCTTCCCGGTGCTGGGCGTGAAGCCGGTGATTGGCCGCACATTTGCCAGGGACGAGGAGCCGGTCGGCGCCGGTCCAGTGGCGCTTATCAGCGCGGGATTGTGGCAGCGCAAGTTCAGTTCGGCACCTGACATTTTGGGGAAAAGCATCACTCTCGACGGCAGGGACTACACCATTGTGGGAGTGATTCCCGCGGCCTTCCACCTGCTGATTCCGGGCTTCCGCGATGCTGACGTCTATGCGCCCATTGGGCAGTGGAGCAATCCACTGCTGCTGCGGCGCGGCGCAGGGTTGGGATTTCATGGCATCGGACGGCTTAAACCTGGCGTGACGATTGAGCAAGCGCGAGCCGACATGGACGCAGTCACGCGAAATCTGGCGAATGCATTTCCGGATGTCGACAAAGGCATCACCGCCAAGGTCATGCCTCTAAAAGAGCAGATGGTTGGGCATGTCCGGCCTTTATTGCTTGTGCTTCTGGCCGCGGTGGGCTTCGTGCTCCTGATCGCGTGCGTGAATGTCGCCAACTTGTTGCTGGCGCGCGCGACCGCCCGGACGCGGGAATTCGCGGTTCGAGCTGCACTGGGAGCAAGCCAGACGCGCGTCATCCGTCAGTTACTTACCGAGAGTCTCTTGCTCGCTCTTGTGGGCGGAGGACTAGGGTTGCTGCTAGCGGCCTGGGGAACACGAGCAGCACTCGGAATTTTACCGGCTGCTCTGCCGCGCGCCGAAGAAGTCGGACTTGATCCTCACGTGCTGTTTTTTACGGTTGGCCTGTCGTTGCTGGTGGGAATTCTTTTCGGTTTGACGCCAGCGCTAAAGACGTCTCAGCCGGACTTGCACGAAACCCTGAAGCAGGGTGGCCGGGGCGCGAGTGGAACCCGAAATCGCACGCAGGATGTATTCGTGGTCATCGAGATGGCGCTGGCGCTGGTGCTGCTGGTTGGGGCGGGATTGACCATCCGCAGCCTGATGAAGCTGTGGAATGTGGATCCGGGTTTCAATCCGAACCATGCGCTTACCTTCGGGCTCTCGCTTCCGCCTTCCATGGTGAATGCAAAGCCGGATGCGATCCGGGCCGCCTTTCGCGAGTTTGACGAGAAGATCGCTGCCATCCCGGGAGTCGAAGCGGTTTCCCAGACATGGGGAGCGACTCCCCTGAGCGGTGATGACGAGAAACTTTTTTGGCTTGAGGGCCAGCCGAAACCGACGAATGAAAACGAAATGAACTGGGCCATCGACTACATCGTCGAACCGGACTATCTGAAGGCGATGGGAATTCCGCTGCTGCGCGGCCGGTTCTTTACCGCTCAGGACAACGAGCACTCTCCGCTCGTCGCTGTAGTCGATGAAGTCTTTGCCGAGAAATATTTCCCCAACCAGAATGCCGTCGGCAAGCGAATCCATATCAACGGATCCACTCAACTGGCGGAGATCGTGGGCGTTGTCGGTCACGTCAGGCAGTGGGGCTTGGCCAGCGACGATCAACAGTCGCTGCGCTCCGATCTCTACATTCCATGCCTGCAAATGCCCAACGACTTCATTGCCATGGCTCCCTCTGGTTCCGCCGTGGCCGTGCGGGCCAGGGGAACTGCAGGGGGACTTACGGCTTCCATCCGGCGCGTCAGTGCGCAAATGAGCAACCAGCAGGTCATCTTTGGCGTGCAAACCATGGACTCTTTGATCTCCGATTCCGTGGCCTCACAGCGTTTCTCGATGATCCTGCTCGTGGCGTTCGCGGTGGTGGCGCTTCTGCTCGCAGCGGTGGGAATCTACGGTGTCATTTCTTACGTGGTGGGTCAGCGCGGACGCGAGATCGGAATCCGCATTGCGATGGGAGCGCGGCCGCGGGATATTTTGCGTTTGGTTCTGAACCGTGGAGGAAAACTGACCGGGTTTGGGATTGCGTTGGGACTGGCTGCAGCACTCGGACTCACCCGGCTCATGGCCAGTCTGCTCTACGGAGTCGGCGCGAGCGATCCGCTTACTTTTGCCGGCGTAGCTTTTCTCCTGACGATGGTTGCGCTGGCCGCTAGCTACGTGCCGGCACGGCGCGCGGCGAAACTCGACCCGATGATGGCACTCAGAGACGAATAGGGCTAAGAGGGAAACGGACCATGACGGGACTTCTGCAAGATCTGCGCTACGCGCTGCGCCAGTTGCGCAAGAGCCCGGGATTTACTTTGGTCGCGGTACTGACCCTGGCGCTGGGCATCGGCGCCAACACGACGATCTTCAGCGTGATGAACGCAACGCTTCTCAAGCCTATTCCGTTTCCTAATCCGAACCGGCTGGTACTTGTGTGGCAAACGTTCGGAAAGCATCCTGACAACTACAACATTGTTTCCGCGCCCAACTACTGGGATTTCGAGCGGCAGAATCGCGTCTTTGAGGGCATGGCCCTGTTCGATTCTGCGGGCCGCGGCTACAACCTGTCCGACGGCGGAGGCAGTCGTGAGCCGGAGCAGGTATCCGGGCTGCGTGTGTCGGCGACTTTTTTCACGGTGCTCGGGGTGCAGCCTTTTCTCGGCCGTACTTTCCTCAAAGAGGAGGAAATCCGTGGCAAAGATCATGAGGTGATCCTTAGCTATGGATTATGGCAGCGCCGGTATGGCGCGGATCGTGCGCTGGTCGGTAAGACCATCAAAATCGACGGCGAGGACTTCACGGTTGTGGGCGTAATGCCGCGGGAGTTTCACTGGGAGTTTTGGAGCGGACGCCGACAACTGTGGGTTCCAGTCGGGTATACCGAGGGCGACAAAATCCGGGCGGGGAACAGTTTCATTTCTTTTGCGCGGCTCAAACCGGGTGTGACGGTCGCACAGGCACGGGCCGAGATGCAAGGGATCGGAACGCGGCTCTCGCAACAATATCCAAATGACGATGCCGAGATGAGCGCCACCGTGATTCCCATGGGAGACTTCGGCCTCGAAGGTCTTCGCAGAATTGTGTGGGCGCTGCTCGCGGCGGTGGGTTTCGTGCTGATGATTGCCTGCGTGAATATCGCGAATCTGCTGCTCGCGCGTGGAGCCGGGCGTCAGAAGGAATTTGCGCTCCGGCAGGCGCTCGGCGCCGCTGGATCACGCATCGCGCGGCTGGTACTCACTGAAAGCATGCTGCTGGCTCTGCTCGGCGGAGGGTGCGGTTTGGTGCTGGCGGTCTGGAGCACAAAGCTTGTGCCTGCCCTGTTTCCCGCAGAAGGGCTGAATCTTCCGCTCCGCCAAGTCAGTACCATCCCGGTTGATCGCTGGGTGCTCGGCTTTACGCTGCTGGTCTCCTGTCTGACGGGAATCTTGTTTGGCCTAGCGCCGGCGCTTCATGCATTGCGCGGAGATGTCTCCGAGCCTCTGAAGGATGGTGGACGTGGTTCCACCGCAGGCGGTGGCAGGCGCTTGCGTCACGCCCTGGTGGCGTCGGAAGTGGCTCTGGCGCTGGTAGTGCTCTCGGGTGCGGGACTCATGATCGAAAGCATGTCACGCCTGCTGGGTGTCAATCCCGGATTCAATCCGAAGAATGTCCTTACCCTTGGCATGTCTCTGCCGCAGGAAGATCTCTACAATGGGCCTCCAGGCCACCCGCGGTTTTGCCAGGATTTGGACGAGCAAGTCAGCGCGATTCCCGGTGTCGTGGCAGTTGGAGCCGTAGGACATTTGCCGATGGAAGGAGATGCTGGCCGAAGTTTTGCCGTCGAGGGGCAGCATGATCCCGGTCCCGGACACCGGCCGGGCGCTCACTACAGCGTGGCCTGTCCCAACTATTTCAAAGCGCTGGGAGTGCCGTTACTCGCAGGGCGTGAATTCACACATCAGGATACTGTCGCCGCTCCGGGCGTTGTGATTATTAATCAAAGCATGGCGCAAAGGTTTTGGGCCAAGGAAAATCCCGTGGGCAAGCGCATTCTGGAAGACAACTCGTGGCTCACCGTGGTGGGCGTGGTTGGCGATGTGCGGCACTGGGGTCTCGATACCGGTGTCGAGTCTCAATTCTTTCGGCCGTACACGCAGGCGGCGTGGCCAGTGATGAGTGTTGTGGTGCGAACTGTAGGACCTCCGATGCCATTCGTGCCCGCGATCAAGAAAGCGATGGGCGAAGTTGAGCCGGACCGTCCGGTCTCCGGCATTGAAACGATGCAGAACATTGTGCAGGACTCGCTCGGGGCCAAGCGATTCCCCACAATTCTGCTGACTGGTTTTGCCCTGCTGGCTCTGCTCCTGGCCACGGTGGGCATCCTTGGCGTCGTGAGTTATTCGGTGGCGCAGCGTACACATGAAATCGGCATCCGTATGGCGCTGGGAGCGCGCGCCGCCGATGTTCTGAAGCTGATGGTGAGCGGAAGCATGATGTGGGTGGTGGTTGGAATTGGCGTTGGAATCGCGGGATCGCTCGGCCTCACTCGCCTGCTTGGGAGTTTACTCTACGACGTGAAGCCATCGAATCCGGTCGTGCTGGGCACGGTTACGTTGCTGCTTACGTGCGTAGGCCTGCTGGC
>Ga0193751_1000706_pt1 | contig 24396 bp, 20 predicted proteins | sample L1c2metaG_FD_143050 | JGI IMG/M metagenome (GOLD analysis project Ga0193751, IMG submission 143050) | Soil microbial communities from a riparian zone of the East river system, Colorado, United States - L1c2 | ecosystem: Environmental > Terrestrial > Soil > Riparian zone | place: USA: East River... | reverse complement strand
AGCATGATCTCAACTTCGTACATCGAGTCGTCTTCGGGCGGTCACGAAGAAAAGATGATTCCGGAAGTACATGACCTTTTGCGCGATGGCGGCGATGAAGGTCCGGCGCCGAAGGTGCCGCGATGAATCTACGGTAGAAACGTAGCTTGATACATCTCGGCAGCGCTACTACTTTTTCAGTTCTTTCAAAATTTCGCGTGCCGCATTAGCGCCCGAACCCCCGGTGAGTCCCGCGCCGGGATGCGTTCCGCTTCCACACAAATATAGGTGCTGAATCGGTGTGCGGTACCGCGCCCAATCCAGCAGAGGGCGCATGGTAAAGAACTGGTCGAGCGCAAGCTCGCCGTGAAAAATCTGTCCGCCGGTCAGCCCATATTGTTCTTCCAGGTCGAGAGGCGTAATGATCTGCCGGGTCAAAACCAGGTCTGGCAGGTTCGGTGCATATTGCGCCAAGGTTTGCACGACGGTCTCGCCGAGTGCCTCGCGCTGCGGTCCCCAGTCACCTTTCAATTTATATGGAGCGTACTGCATGTAAATCGACATCACGTGCTTCCCTTCGGGAGCAAGTGTGGGGTCGGTCAGTGACGGAATCGCGGCTTCGAGATATGGCTGGCGCGAGAAGTTGCCGTACTTCGATTCGTCGAAGGCGTGTTCCAGGTAATCAATTTCACTGCCGATATGGATGCGGCCCTTGAGCGCGCTGGCATCGCCGTTCTTGAACGCCGTGAACTTAGGCGGTCCGGAGAGCGCGAGGTTTACCTTTGCGACAGTGCCATTCCCACGGAAGTGTTGTAACTTCTGCACGAAGTCAGGCGAAAGATGCGTTGGGTCGGTCAGCTTGAGCAGAGTGCGCTTTGGATCAGCGTTGGAGATGACCGCCCTCGCGTGAATTTCTTCGCCCGTGGAAAGCAGGACCCCGGTAGCGATCCCATCTCGCACACGAATCTCAACGACCTCCGCGCCGGTACGAATCTCCGCGCCCGCCGCTTTCGCCGACGATGCCATCGCCTGCGTGACGGCGCCCATGCCGCCTGCAGCAAACGATGCAGCGCCCGCGGGATGAGGATCGCCCGCGGCACGGATCAGCAGTACCAGCGCGCTTCCGGCCGACCACGGGCCCAGAAATGTTCCAAAGACTCCGCGAGCCGCGATCAGCGCCCGTAACAGTTCCGTTTCAAAACATTCCGACGCCAAATCGGCTACCGCCATCGGTCCCCAACGCAGCAGGCGAAACATATCTCGCTTGCCAAGTTTGCGGATCGCGCGTCCCGTCTGCAGCATGCTCCACAAATCGCCGCGGCTGGGATGGTCGATGTCGGGCGGCGTCGTGGCCAGCGCGTCGCCAATAACTTTGCTGATCTTGCCTAACGATTTCTGGAATTCGGGATACTGGGCCGCATCTTTCTGCGAGAAGGCCGCGATCTCCTGCGCCGACCTCTTTGCATTCTGATATAGGGAGAGCGCGCGGCCGTCCGGCGAAAGCGCAGTCACGCACACATCTGGCGTGATCCACTGGAGCCCGTGCTTTTCCAGTTGCATATCACGCACAATCTGTGGGCGGATCGGTCCCGCCGCGTGCGACAAAGTCGAACAATGAAATCCCGGATGAAACTCATCGGTAACCGCGGCCCCACCGACCTGCGCGCTGCGCTCGAGCACCAGCGGTGTGTACCCAGCCTTAGCCAGATAGAACGCAGTGATCAGCCCGTTGTGGCCGCCTCCAATGATGACGATGTCACGCGAATTATTTGGCGATGGCGCCGACATGTCTATGCCGCTCCCCTGATGTCTTTCAAAATTTCCAGTGCGGCTAATCGCCCGTTCGCGCCCATGATGCCGCCACCGGGATGCGTCGCAGATCCGCACATGTACAAGTTTTTAATCGGCGTACGGTACTGGGCCCAGCCGGGGACAGGTCGCAGAAAGAAAAGTTGTTCCAGCGAAAGTTCGCCCTGGAAAATGTTGCCTTCGCTCAGTCCCCACTCGCGCTCCAGATCGAGCGGCGTGATCACCTGCTTATGAATAATGATGTCTTTGATGTTAGGCGCGTACTCGGCAATCGTGTTCACCACGGTATCGCCGAAGGCTTCTTTTTGATCGTCCCAATTCAGGCCCGCTCGCAGTTTGTAGGGCGCATACTGCACGAAACACGACATCACATGTTTTCCCGGCGGCGCAACCGATGGGTCGGTCAGCGACGGAATCACCATGTCAATGTACGGCCGCCGCGAGAAGTTCCCATACTTCGCGTCGTCATACGCCCGCTCCATATATTCGACGGAAGGCGAAATTGAAATTGCGCCGCGCAAATGCGCGCCGGGACCGGGCATGCATTTGAATTCGGGGAGAGCGTCCAGAGCCATGTTCACCTTGCCCGAAGAGCCGCGAAACTTATAGCGATTGATATCCTCCAGAAAATCGTCGGGAAGATTCTCGGCGCTCATAAACTTGGTGAACGTCAGTCGCGGATCGACGCTGGACGAAATCACATCGGCGTAGACTTCGTCCCCGTTGGCGAGAACGACGCCCTTCGCCCTCCCATTTTTTACAATGATCTGTGAAATCCCCGACTGAGTGCGGATCTCCACCCCGGCCTCGCGGGCGGCATCTGCGATCGCATTCGAAATCGCTCCCGTACCGCCGCGCGCAAATCCCCACGCGCGGAACGCTCCGTCGATTTCTCCCATGTAGTGGTGCAGCAGAACATAGGCCGTTCCCGGCGAGCGCACGCCCAGGAACGTCCCAATAATTCCCGACGCCGACATCGTAGCTTTGAGCACGTCGGTCTCGAACCATTGATCGAGAAAATCAATGGCGCTCATCGTCATCAGTTGCACCTGGTTGTACTTGTCGTAGCTCGACATTCCCTGAAAGCGCCGCCCGATGAACAACAGCTTCATCAGTTCGCGCGGGTCGAGCGTCGTCGGATCGGGCGGCACCATGCTGAGGATCGGTTTTACGAAGCGGCACATCGCCTGCATCGCCTTGCCGAACTCGTCGTAAGCTTCGGCGTCAACTCGGGAATGGCGCGCGATTTCGCGATGCGTCTTGCCGTGATCGTTTACGCGCCACAGGTAATCGCCACTGGGCATCGGTGTGAACGTGCCGTCCAGCGGAAGGATTTCCAGACCGTGGCGGGGAAGTTCGAGATCGCGAATAATTTCGGGGCGCAACAGCGACACCACGTAAGAGCAGACAGAGAACTTAAATCCCGGCACTATCTCTTCCGTGCACGCCGCGCCCCCCAGCACGTGCCGCCGCTCAAGGACCAGTACTTTCTTGCCCGCGCGCGCGAGATAGGCCGCATTGACTAAGCCGTTGTGGCCGCCGCCGATGACGATTACGTCGTATTGATTAGCCATGAGCTCTTAGCCTGTAGCACTTTGCTTTTTCTTGCTTAGTTTGCTGTTGAAAAACACGCGGAGCCGCCAGGCGCAGCGGGCGAACTAGAGTCCGCTGGGAAGGACGGTCCAGCTTCTGAGGATACTCCACAACCTTGGCATGAATGTGCGCATGGCTGACAGGAAGCGAATCGACATTCTATCGGGAGGCGGAAGATTTGTCTGCAAGATTAGCTAGTGAGATGGCGTCATCCCGAAGTCCCCGCGTTTTCTCCAGCGGGGCGAGGGATCTCGCGTGTACAACGATGCATGTTCATCCATCACAGACATGGATTGGCTGCTTTGGTAAAACAAAACGATGCCGCCATCGAAACAATTCCATGTCTACATCATGACAAATCGGCAGCGTTCTCATGTTTTTTACACCGGGATTACTGGAAACCTCACGCGGCGCGTGTGGGAACACAAGAACAAAATCGTTCCGGGCTTCACCAGTCGTTACAACCTGACTCGTCTCGTTTACTATGAGTGCTTTTTTTATCCCGACGCTGCGATAGATCGGGAAAAGGAGATCAAAGGATGGCGACGGAGCAAGAAGATCAGACTCATCGAGTCCATGAATCCGCATTGGCATGACTTGGCGGAGCACTGGGGCGACGTTTACAAGCCCCGGTTGGCCGAAGATTCGCGCGAGATTCCTCGCCCCGCTGGAGAGAACGCGGGGCTTCGGAATGACGCCTTTGGAGAGGATGGCGACATTTAAGAATCAAGTTAAGGCAGTCTGGCGTTGCCGCGTCGGTCTACTCTGCATATATAATCCGGCTTCGCGCCAAATCTTTGTCGAGGCGTCACCTTGCCCATCGGAACCGCATTTCACGAAAGAACGTTCCCCTTGTGTCAAAGCCTGAACTACCGCGAGTGGTCGGGCTACTACACGGTCAGCGTGTATGAGGTTCATCACGAGCACGAGTACAACGCCATTCGCAACGCGGCTGCGCTCATCGATATTTCGCCGCTCTACAAATATTCGGTAACTGGCAAGGACGCGACTCGCCTTGTGAACCGCATAATCACCCGTGACATCAACAAGGTCAGAGTGGGACAAGTGATTTATTGCTGCTGGTGCGACGAGGAGGGTAAGGTCATCGACGACGGCACGATCTCGCGCCTCGAAACAAATGTCTATCGTTGGACGGCCGCCGATCCCAGCCTGCGCTGGTTCCGCCAAAACGGCCTCAACATGGACGTGCAGATCGAAGACATTTCCGAGAAGGTTGCCGCGCTCGCGTTGCAAGGCCCCACGTCTGCCAAGCTGCTGAAGGCTGTGGCCGAAGCCGACATTGCCAACTTGAAATACTTCCGCGTCACTGGCGGCAAAATTGCCGGCGTGCCCGTCGACATTTCTCGCACCGGCTACACCGGCGATCTCGGCTACGAGATCTGGATGCCGTGGAATGAAGCGGTGAAAGTCTGGGACGAGCTCTCTGAAAAAGGCAAGCAGTTCGATCTGCACGCGGCAGGCATGCTGGCGCTTGACGTTGCACGCGTCGAAGCCGGACTGCTGCTGATCGAAGTCGATTACACCAGTTCGAAAAAAGCTTTGATTCCGTCGCAGAAGTTTTCGCCCTATGAGCTGGGCTTTGGAAAGATGGTTCACCTCGAGAAAGAAACCTTCATTGGCAAACGAGCGCTTCAGCACGACGCGAAGAAGGGCGTGCCGCGACAACTCGTAGGCCTCGAAGTCGATTGGATCGACGTCGAGCAACTCTACGAGCGCTACGGCCTCACTCCCGCGGCGCCCACGCAAGCCGCGCGCGTCGCGGTTCCCGTGTATTCGGGCGAAAAGCAGGTTGGCAAGGCGACCACCACAAGCTGGTCGCCGGTCCTAAAAAAATTAATCGCCCTGGCGAGCGTCGAGACCGAGTATTCGAAGCCGGGCGCTTCGCTGCAGATGGAAATCACGATCGAAGCGATGCGCCTCAAGACGAACGTGACGGTGACCACGCTGCCATTCTTCAATCCGCCGAGGAAGACGGCAACGCCGGTCTAACGATTTTTGTGGGGACAGCCGCCCCCGGCTGTCCGCCGGGCGCAGCCCGGTTGCCTTTGATTCTTGCTGGTTCCCTCTGAAGGCGAGCTTCGCTCGCCTGGACAGCCGAAGGCGGCCGTCCCCACATAAACCTAATTTGCCTTCCGGTTGGTGCGCTTCCAATACAAATATCCCGGTACTCCGATTAGAACGATCGTTGTTCCCCAGAATGCCTGGGTAGGCCGTGTAATGATCGTGTTCAGGGTCCACGCAGTGCCAACCAGGACATAGATCGCGGGCACCCAGGGATATCCCGTGCATCGATATGGGCGCGGAATCTCCGGACGCTTCCAACGCAACAGAAACATGCCGATCACAGTCAGCGTGTAAGAAAGAACCATGCCGTATATGACATACGTGTATAGCTGGTCGTAGCGGCCACTGAGCGTGAGGGCCGCCGCCCAGATGCCCTGTCCGATCAGGCTAAAAGCCGGCGTCCGCCACTTGGGATGGATCACCGCCATGCGCTTGAAGAAGACTCCGTCCTGCGCCATGGCGAGATACACGCGCGCGCCCGAAAGCGTACACGTAGCCGCCGCGCTGAAGCAAGAGATCGCGATCATCAACGACAGCCAGACCGCCGCACTCGGCGAGAACAATGCCACCGCCGCGGCATGAGCAATGGTTTCGTGGGCAGCGATTTCCTTCAGCGGCAGGGCGTATACATAAGTCAAGTTCATCGCGATATAAATCACGCCCACCGCGATGATTCCCAGAACCATGGCCCGCGGCACGTTCCGTCTCGGCTCTTTCACTTCCCCTGCGACCCACGTGATGTACACCCATCCGTCGTAGGCCCAGAACACGGCAATCATTCCCACGCCCAGTGCCGAGATCAATTGTGCCGGACCAAGGCCCATGGTTACGCCAATCCCCGGCGAATGAAAATTCGACCAGTGCCCTTTGCCGATGGCGAAGCCTAAAATAACGAAGGCCGCCATGGCCGTGAACTTTGTGGCGCTCGAAACATTCTGCAGCAACGCACCCCAGCGCAGTCCTCTCACGTTCACATAAGTAAGAACCGCGATCAGAATCAACCCGAGCAAATGAGCGCGCGTCAGGGCCATGCCGGCGACGGCAAGCACCACATGATGCCGCGAGACGACCGGGAAGACTTCGCCTAGATATGCAGCGGAAGCTACGCAGAGCGCGGCAATACTTCCGCCATTGGCCACGCTGAACAGCATCCAGCCATAGAGAAAAGCGATCAGATCGCCGTAGGCCTCGCGCAAATAGATATACTGCCCGCCGGAGTCGGGAAACATCGAGCCCAGTTCGGCAAATGCAAAGCAGGCACAAAGCGAAATCAGCGCTCCCAAAACCCATACCAGCAGAAACAGCACAGGCTGTGGCAAGGGCCCGGCAATATCTTTTGCTGTCAGAAAAATCGAGGAACCAATTACGCCGCTGACCAGCAACAGTACCGAGTCGAGCAGACCGAGTCCGCGAACCAGCGTGGGCTTCGAGTCAGCCGGCTTTGAGTTGGGAGTCTCCGAGTTCAATAGATTTGTGTCGGGAGTCGGCAAGACCGGGACCGGTTCCATTATCCGATTCCCAGTTCGTCTGATGATTCCAGCGCGGTGCCACAACGCCGGCAGATCACAGACGAGCAGTCCCCGCAGGTAAGCGGATCCGTAATCTCTTCTGCGCAGTTCGGGCAGTAGAGGGAACCGGGTTCGGAGTCCGGCTGCGGGTTGTCAGGATGTGTCGCCATGAAGAGAAAAATGTAGCACAGAAGAGGTGCATATCGTTTAGGCTAGAAAAAAGAGTGGCAGGTCGCACGGCCCAGGATTACTCCACTGTTTGCGGTAAAATGCCGCGCAGTGGCGCATGCGTCAGGAGGTGAGAATGTCATCGGTACTGATTACTGGAACCAGTAAGGGAATTGGCTTTGAGGCGGCGCTGGCCTTCGGCCGTGCAGGCCACAAAGTCCACGCCACTATGCGCAAGCCGTCCCGCTCCCCGGAACTCGCCGAAGCGGCTGCGCGCGAAAAACTTCCGATCACCATCTCGACCATGGACGTAGACTCCGATCAGTCGGTTGTCAACTGCATTGCCCAGATACGCAAAGACCACGGGCCGATTGATGTCCTCGTCAACAACGCCGGGGTTGAGCGGATGGGTTCGGTAGAAGAGCTTTCCCTGGGCGACTTCCGCGCCGTCATGGAGACCAACTATTTCGGCGCCCTTCGGTGCATTCAGGCGTTGGCGGCTCACATGAGGGAGCGCCGCGCCGGATGCATTGTCAACGTGAGCTCCGTGGCCGGGCGAGTTGCCGCTGCTCCGATGGCGCCCTATACAGCTTCGAAGTGGGCCTTGGAAGCGCTGAGCGAGGCGCTGGCAGGAGAAATGAAGTCCTTCAATGTCCGTGTGGCAATCGTCGAACCGGGCATCATCGATACCGCCATGGCGCGCCGCATCGGAGGCAAGGCCACCAGTTCACTGTATCCGCAGCGTGCGCGCTTCGCTACGTTCTTTTCGTCTGTCCTTAAAAATCCGGTGCTGCCCTCTCTGGTCGCGCAAAAGATCGTGGAAGTTGCGGAGAGCGGAACATGGCAACTCCGCCACCCTGTGGGACCCGACGCTGTTCCGCTTCTGAAGTGGCGCAATCAGATGACGGACGAGCAGTGGGTGGACCTCAATTCCAGCGACGACGAAACCTGGTACCGCAGCATGGGGCTCGAGTTCGCTCTCAAAAATTAGCGGCCGCATTCTGCCTCGCGGAGAATGCTAAGGCGTGCGAGGGTTGTGAAATTCCGCTAAGGAACGACATGCCTGACAAATCCCAAAGTCCAGATGAAAAGCTACAACACGAGTTCAACCGCTGGGCCGCTGGCGGTGAAGGCGAGAAAATGGAGCGCCATCATCTCGACATCACCGAAAAGACGATTCGAGTGATGAACCTGCGCCCGGGCGAACGCGTGCTCGACCTCGGTTGCGGTTCCGGATGGGCCACGCGCCTGCTGGCACGGCTGGTGGGGGAAGGGCCGGAGGGTTTCGGGCAAGTCGTCGGCCTCGACGTGTCCGATGAAATGGTGCGCCAGGCCCGCGAAGCGTCAAAAGATTTCGAGAATATTCTTTATGTCTGGGGATCGGCGCAGCAGATTCCGTGGGAAGAAAACTTCTTCGACAAAGTCTTGTCGGTGGAATCGTTCTACTACTATCCCGACCAGGATCGCGCCCTGATGGAACTATTTCGCGTGATGGCGCCGCGCGGACGGCTATTTATCCTGATCAATCTTTATAAAGACAATCCCTACTCGCTGCAGTGGGTCGACAAGCTCAAGGTTCCGGTACAGGTGAGATCGGCGGCCGAATATATCGAATTACTGAAGAAGCATGCATTCGAAGATGTTCAGGCGCGCCGCATTCCCGACGACACGCCCACTCCCGACGATTACAAAACGAAATCGTTCGACAGTCTCGATGATCTGCGGGCGTTCAAACGCGAGGGCGCTTTGCTGCTCATGGCCTCGAAGCCCGACCTGCGCACGCCGCTTCCAGGATACACGATTTATTGACGGCTAAATGCTGTCATCGTCATCGTCTTTGTCGCGACGGCTCAAGTCCTTCACCGGACTCAAAGCCTTTCCATCCTGCGCATGGCGAACCTCAATTCGACCGTTCACGTTTGCCAGCTTGATGTGGGTGCCTCCGCTGCCGAGTTCTCCTCGAAGTTCATGGCCCACGAACCGATGATGGTCCACGCGCAGTCCAAAATCGTTGTCGATTCCGCCAGAGACCGTGCTGGCCTCAAGTTCGGCTTTCGAGTCGGAAGGAATGGTCAGCTCCACCGAACCGTTGACCGAGTTCAATTCCACCGAACGTCCGGCAAGCTGATCGAACCGCGCGTCCAGGCGTCCATTGATCGTCGACAATCGAGCGCGTCCGGCCAGATTGTGCGCTTCCAGCCGTCCGTTGATGCAGGAGGCATTTACTTCTCCGCTCACACCGGTGATGTCGAGTTGGCCGTTGATTAACCTGATCTCATCCAGCCGAGCCGTGCGCGGCACCGTTAGCGTGTATTCGACGCTGGCAGGGTTGTTGTGCGAGCCCCAATTCCAGCTTTGGTTGCGATCGGGATACCTAGTCCGAATCGAAAGGGAATTGTTCCTGGAGTCGATCTCGATCTTGGCTTCGTCAAGGCGTTCTTTGGTGTCGGCATATTTCACCGCATCCACTTTGACCTGATTCTGGTCCCAGCTAGTGATGTGGACGTCGCCGTTGATGTTGTCGAGTTCAATCCGGCCGTCGGCGGTCAGGGCGTACGTCTGATGGAATTCTTCAGTTAGAGCGCCGCGATGGTCGAAGGCATGAGCGCCAAGGGCGAGAACAAGAAGGGCGCAGACCGTTCCCAGGACAGCTCCTACCCACGTGGCGGATTGGCGATGACGGTTCATGACTACCTCTCTTTCAATGTCTTAGACGCCTCAACGTTTTAGACGCCGTCCCTTGCAATTCGTGAGGGGCAAAAGTGGGAAATTATTCGTTTCGGACATTCCCCATACAAAGGACGACGAAAGTTACCTCGGTGATGTTTCCCAGGGGTTACTCGTGAAAGAGAATCGAGAAGGGCTGGATTTCTTTTATGCCGCATCTCTCCGCAAACATCGCGCGTCTTCGGCAGGGAATTGCTCGGTCAAGGCTGGGATCTACACTTCTCCCGCTCCTTCTTCTGCTTCTCGCGCCGACATGGATTGCAGCTCAGACGCCGGACATGGAAAAGCCGGTGCCCATCCTCACCGGCAACATCGGCGCGTTCAGCTTCGTCTCCGGCGGCCATAATTTGATTGATACTCAAATCAACCCCATTCTCCTGATTCCTTTGGGGGACCGCTGGCTGATCGAGTCGCGGGCCGAGTTCGAGGGCCAGTTTCAGCGCCCGCCGAATGGAGGACCTTACGGCGGTCCCGTCGACAAGCATGTGGACTATGCGCAGATCGACTACATCGCAAACTCGTACCTGACGGTCACTGCCGGCCGATTTCTTACGCCGTTCGGAATTTTCAACGAGCGCCTTTATCCCGTCTGGATTCGTGCTCTACAGCCCGACCCTCTGATCCTTCCCATCAACACCGCGCCCAGCGACGGGGTGATGTTCCGCGGAGGAGTCCCAGTTAACGCAAAAGCCAACGTGAACTATGCCGCCTACGTTTCCGCCACCAGCATCGGCATCGGCAGTGTGGATTCCGAGCGCCACGTCGGCGCACGGATGGGGGTCTTCCTTCCCGGCCCGCGCCTGGAAGTTGGCTGTTCGTGGCAGAGGACCTTGCAGGACACCCGCAAGAACGCATTCGGCTTTCATATGGGATGGCAGCCGGCGAAGGTTCCCTTGAACCTGCGCTCGGAATTCGCTCACTCCTTTGAGGGCAGCGGATATTGGATTGAAGGCGCCTATCGGCTGAGCCAGGCGCACGTTTGGCAGAAAACAATGCGCCACACTGAGGTCGTTGCTCGCATCCAGCAATTTTATACGGGCGAGATCAGCGCGGATGGCGCCGCAGCGCTCGGCCTGCCCGGCGCGGATACCCGCGAGGCCGACTTTGGAATCAACTACTTTCTTCGCGACGGGCTCAAAGGCATCGCTAGCTACGGCCGCCAATTCAGCTCGGCCGGAAATTTCAACCAGTGGAGCTTTGGGGTCGCCTACCGGTTTCTGGTGCCGCTCGGTCGCGTGAGGGAGCCATAAAAATGGCAAGCAAAACCAATCTTTGCCTTGGGTCGATTGCAGTTCTCATCTGCAGTCTCGCGATCGTATCTTCGGTTTTTGCCGGATCGCCCAGCAGCAAGAAAGATGAAGCCAGCGCCTTGATCGTACATGGGGCCGAGACTGACAGTATGCGGTTGCAGGGCGAGCAGCGCTTTCGGGCGAATTGCGGCCGCTGTCACGCCGCCCCACAAAAATTTCCGCCGCGCATGATGAACACCATTCTGCGTCACATGCGGGTTCGCGCCACCATCACCGCCGAAGATAGGCGCCTGATTCTGCTCTACATGACACAGTAACCACTGAGATAACCTGAGCCAAACAATGACAAATGCGTCCAAAATTCATCGTATCTTTGTGTGTGCCGCCGTAGCGAGCGTTTTCCTGATCGGGTTGTCCCGAGCCAGTTCGCCGGCCCACGTTATCGAAATAATCGCCGACAGTGACAGCCGCTACAAAATCGCTGGACAGCGAACTCCGGAGATCACAGTCAAAGCGGGCGAGCAAGTGCTTCTGCGGGTCACGGCTCACAGAGGCAAATCGTGGAATCGCGACGGTTCGATTCACGGCTTCACGCTGCTTCGAACCAAGGACAGAAGCAAGGTAGACGGATGGGAACTCCTATTCAAACCGGGAAAACAGGAATTTATCCTCACCGTCCCCAACGAACCGGGCACGTATGAAGCGGTCTGCACGGTAATTTGCAGCGAAGACCACGAAGGCATGCATATGAAATTTACGGTGCTGCCGTAAAGGACAGAAACGACAACGAGGGAGAGTCTATGAATCCGACGAGACTTCGAATCCTAACGTTCTACGCAGCGCTGCTGGCGCTCACCGTCTCCGCTCAGGGGCAGAGCTCCAGCACCTTTCATGGAGAAGTCTCCGACAGTCAGTGTGCCTTGAACGTACACTCGCTCACCCGCTCTCATCAGGAGATGCTGAAGTCCAAGTCCATGGGCGGCACCTCCAACACCTGCTCGGTATATTGCATCGACCATCTCGGCGGATATTTGGTGCTGTCCGTTGGAAACGACGTCTACCGCTTGGATCGGTCTGACCTAGTGCATGGCTTCGAAGGCCAGCGAGTGGTTATCACCGGTACTCTGGACCCCAAGCTCAAGCAAGTTCACGTCGTAAGAATTGCTTTGGACGCCAAGCATTAAGTTTTCTTTCCTGCCTCGGTAAGCAGAAACACGGCGAGAATCGCCATCTCCGGCTCAATGGGATGCCGGTAGCGCGGAATGGAGTACACGGCGTAGTACAGAGCGGGATAAAGCAGAATCAGCCAAAACAGCAGCCAGGCGCCGGGTTTGCGCAAGCGTAGCGCTCGGCACAATCCCCACAACATCAGAACCGACGACGCAAGGAACAATGAGTTCTTCACCTCGCCCATCCACCAGGGCTGCGTGGCTTTCGGCGGTCCCGCCCAGAAATAAATGAAACGCTTCACACACAGCCCGGCGAACCGTGTTACGTCCGCCTTGATGAAATCGACAGCTTGCCGTTTACGCATCGCGATGTACGGTACTTCCCCCATGGCCTGGTATTGCCGCATCGCATAGGTATTCTCGGTGGGGTGGAGATAGTTCATCAACGCTCCGTCTGCTCCGGGGCCGTTTCCCAGGCGAAGCTCGGCGCCAAAATTGTCTCGAATAAAAATAAACCGGCCGAAAGTTTCGTAATTGCGGATCAGCCACGGCGTGATGCACGCAAGAAAGACGACGGAGGCCAGCACAACCCCGCCCAGCGATCGTTTGCTGCGTTGTGCGCGCCGGTACCAAGCCCATAGTCCCGCAGCCGGCAGAAACGAAAACAGGGAGGTGCTGCTCAAGCCGGTAATGCCCCAAAGCAATCCGAACTGAAACCAGGGCATCCAGCCGTCACGATCTTCGAGAGTCAAGGCCAGCCAGACGATTGTCGTCAACAGCAGCGCCGCCAGGCTCGTCTCCCAGACAGCGCGGGTGCACCAGAAGATTACGTTGGGCAGCAAGGCCCATGTCCATGCGGAACCGACCGCAACCTTCTCGGAAAACATCCGGCGCGCAATCAGAAAAATCGGAACGCAAGTCAGTGCCGAAAAGATGCTGTTTAACGTCAGCAGCACAAACGCCGACGCCTTGGAATAAATTCCGAAGACGAGAAACACTCCCGCGGTTAAATATGGATAGAGTGGAGGCTCCCACGCAGTCGGCCCGGTCGCCGGCCCAAAGGGATTGCTGAAGCCGTGCCCCGAAGCGAGCGACGCGCCAATGCGTCCCATCTCCCACCCAAAACTGAAGTTGTCATCCGTGCTTTTAAATTTGTAGGTATGCCCGATCAATATCCATCCCACCCGCAGAAGCAAAGCGATTCCGAAGATACAGCGGGGCGAGTTGCTGATACGCGCCCAGGCATCCCAGACATGAGCGGAGTTTCGCTCAGGGCTCACTTCCGTTGTTGATCCTGATTCCATGAGTGGCTCTATTTGTAGCTGAGACGGGAGCAGGGGGCAACTTCGGCTCTTGATTGCGCGAATCCGGTAAAATGTAGGTTTTCACCGGACTCTTTATTTAATGTCTGATCTCTCACTGACTGCGACGCTGGCTGCGTGGGCCGCCCCCCGGGGCATTGGGCCTTATATCCGGCAGCATTTTATGGATTCCACGTTTCGCGGGCTATACCATGCCAACGCGTTTGATGTTGCGCTACTGGTTCCGTATTTCATCGTCTTGATTTTGCTGGCAGGGTATGGGATGCATCGCTACCGGCTGGTTTATCTGTATTACAAGCATCGCGACAAACGCACGACCGATCCGCCGGCGTATTTCGAAGCGTTGCCGAGTGTAACGGTGCAGTTGCCGATTTTCAACGAGCAGTACGTCGTGGAGCGGCTGCTCGACTCGATCTGCAAGCTGAAATATCCTCCGGAGAAGCTCGACATCCAGGTGCTCGACGACTCCACGGACGAGACCGCCGACGTGGCTCGCGGACTCGTTGAGCGTTATGCCGCGCTGGGCAATCCCATCAGCTACATTCACCGGACGAATCGCGAGGGCTTCAAGGCGGGCGCGCTGGCGGACGGGATGAAAACTGCGAAGGGCGAGTTCATCGCAATTTTCGACGCTGACTTTACTCCGCCCGAAGATTTTCTGCTGCGCACGATCCATCATTTCATCGATCCAAAGATTGGAATGGTGCAAACGCGCTGGACGCACCTCAACCGGCACTATTCGTTTTTGACCGAAGTTGAGGCGATTCTGCTCGATGGACACTTTGTGCTGGAGCACTCGGGTCGCGCGCGCACGGGACTCTTCTTCAACTTCAATGGCACGGCCGGTATATGGCGGCGCGCGGCGATCGACGAGGCCGGAGGCTGGCAGCACGATACTTTAACCGAAGATACTGACCTGTCGTATCGCGCCCAGCTCAAAGGATGGAAATTCATCTATCTGCAAGATGTCGAGTGCCCCGCTGAACTTCCCGTGGAAATGACCGCCTTTAAGACGCAGCAGGCGCGCTGGGCGAAAGGGCTGATGCAGACGGGAAAAAAGATTTTGCCGCGGGTGCTGCGCAGCGATGCCTCCCTGCACACCAAGATTGAAGCTTGGTATCACCTGACGGCCAATTTGAGCTATCCCCTGATGATCATGCTCTCTGTGTTGCTGCTACCGGCGATGGTCATTCGCTTTTACCAGGGCTGGTTTCAGATGCTCTACATCGACTTGCCCCTGTTCATGGCGTCAACGTTTTCGATTTCAAGTTTCTACCTGGTCTCGCAGCGCGAATTATTTCCGCGGAAGTGGCCGCGGGCGTTGGTGTATCTGCCGTTTTTAATGGCGCTCGGAATCGGGCTGACCATCACCAATACGAAAGCTGTGATTGAGGCACTCATCGGCAAGGAAAGCGCATTTGCGCGAACGCCGAAATACAGCGTCATATCCAAGCAAGATAAAGTAGGCGCCAAGAAATACCGCAAGCGGCTGGGATGGGTGCCCTGGCTGGAATTGTTGGTCGGCACGTACTTCGCGCTGACGGTTTACTACGCCGTTGAGAACGAGAATTACATTACCGTGCCGTTCTTAATGCTGTTTGTCATTGGTTATTGGTACACGGGGTTAATGTCGTTGATGCAGGGGCGGTTTGGCGGTGCATCGGTAAAAACCACGACTCACACCAAGCCGTTTCCGGTGGGAGTTTGACCGCATGTTGTTTCCTTTCTTTCGCCTTCTCCACTGGCCTTGCTAAAAGTTGTGGTTGCCGTGGCGAGGATCGTAATCGAACTTAATCAGGCCATCGCGGTAATCGATCGAGATGGTGAGCTGGCGAAGCACGGTGCTTCCCAGAAAGCCGGAAATCTCCAGGCCTGCGAATCTGCTCATCCCAGACGTATCGAAGGAATAAAGATCGTTGTTCTGTTGCTGGATGCCTGCGAATTGAAACAGGACTGCCTCACTGAATGAGACTTTGGCGACGTCGCCGCTCAATCCCCGGACGCTGCCTGCATCGCCCCCATGAACCTTCGTGACGGCGCGCGCAACCTCCGGCGAAATGGCGGAACTGAACGCACCCGTATCAACCAGAAAAAGGCGCTCGGCTTTCCCGTTGAGACGGGTTGGAATGATGATGTCGTGTCCGGATCGAAAGAACGGGGAATAATCTTTCATCGTGGGACTAATGTAGCGGTCCTGCGGCTGCGCGGATGAAGTGCCGCTTGCGCCGGCGGCCTGACTTCCGCCCTCGGTATTGAGGGCCGCATCCGCGCTGCTACTGTCGGCAGGTCGAGGTGGAAGTTGAGAGAGAAGAAATTTCCGCATGGGATAGTCGAGCGTGACCAGGTAGCTGCTGAATACGTCCGTCCCAATAAGACCGTCCATACTCAGGATATCTTTGCGATCGGTGACTTGTACCATGCAGTCGCGGAACTCAAGCGATCCCATCCGGATGGAGTCGACGTGCGCGGCATATGCGCCTTGAGGACCCTGATCTCCGACGCCGCCCATCTGGAAGCGGGCAATCGGCTTCAATCCAGCCCGGTCCGCAATGGCACGGTTGATGATCAGGCCTGACGCGCCGGTATCCACTCCCAGCGTCGTCGCAATGTTATTGAAAAGAACATGAAGTCCCCAGGTCTGAATGCGCGTGCTGTTTCCCTGCGACAGAATCGGGACCAACGGTAATTCTGTGGATGTGAGGTTGGAACTGACATGGCAGGTTTGGTCGGGATTACTTGCCTGGTTCAGGAGATTGGTAAGGCCGCGCTCGGAGCGGGCGCGCTCTTCGGGATCCAGGCCATTGGCGGACGCGAGAAATTGCTTCTGTTGATCGATGCGCTGCGCGAGTGGGAGAGTTCCGAACCAGGTCTGGCGAATATCGATATCGGAAGGATCGAGCGCGTGGGCAACGCCGATGGCGCGGCGCTCGGAAGCATACATGGAGTTGAGGCGAAATATACGGGCGCGGATGAGATAGAGACGAGCATTGCAAGGGTCGATGCGGAAGGCCTGGTCAGCCGTTCCGGCGGCTTCGGCAAGCTTGCCTTGTCGATATTCGACCTCGGCGGATGCTGTCAGCAGCGCAACGGCGGTGGGCGCCAGCGCGAGTTCGGAGCTAATCGTGGAGGATGCGTCTTCAACTTTCTGTTCGCGAAGCAGGGACCGGACCAGCCCGGCGGTTAGCGCGGCATCGTGCGGCGACTTGGCGAGCGCCTCACGATAGAGTTTCTCGGCCTCGGCTGCTTTGCCCGATAGATACGCTTTTTCCGCAACCGAAGGTTCGTGAGCGGGAGCGACGTGGCAATGAAGATCTTCGCCATTGGCATGGAGCGAACCTGCCGTCATCAAAACGGCAATCATGACGGACACGCAGAACCATTGACGGATCCACACAACAACACTCCTTAAAGAAGATACGGCCGGCCTGAATCGACGAAGATCCGAGCAAGCGCCAATAATGTACAACGCGGTATTGGTAAAGACAATATGTAGATTCGCAACCAATACACTTGTAGGAGCCGGGGAATCATCATTCTTCGGCCCCGACAACGCACAGCGTTGACTTCTGGCCTTCGCTTGACCGCTCGTTTACAATCCAGTCGCTGAACAGTTCTCATCCCGGCTTATCTTGGCTATCTCGGCAAGGGTCCCTTAGTTGAGGATGAGAATGTTCGAAGGAGGATGCGATGCTGAGCTTCCGCAGAATTCTCCATACTGTCGCCGTCGCGGTTGTACCGGTATTAATTCTGAGCTGTGGCGGCGCCCACGACTCCGACGAATACTTTGTTCTCGTTTCGGCCAACCTGCAAGTCCCCTACTGGAAGGCCGCGGGCGCGGGATTTTCGAACGCCGCTACGCAGATGAAAGTGCGGTCGGATTTCATGGGACCGCAGAACTATGATCCAAAGGCGGAGCGCGATACCGTGGATCAGGCGGTGCAGAAAAAAGCCACTGGCATCTTGCTCGCCGTCACCGACCCTGCGCTGCTGAAGGACAGCATCGATAAAGCCGTGGCCGCAGGTGTTCCGGTCATCACGATCGACTCGGACGCCCCCTCGAGCAAGCGGCTGTTTTTTATTGGAACTAACAACTATCAGGCTGGGTTCACGGGCGGGCAGCGGCTGGCAAGAGAATTAAAAGATAAAGGCAACGTCGTGGTTTTCAGCATGCCCGATCAGTCGAATCTGCAGGAGCGGTTGCGCGGATACAAAGAGGCGCTCGCTAAAACGCCGGGCATCAAGATTACGCGGGTGGTCGATATCCAAGGAGATCCGCGCATCGCCTTCGATACAGCGACGCAGATTGTCGGCAAGGAGCGCGACAAGGTCGATGCATTCGTGTGCCTGGAGGCGCAGTCGGGCAAAGAAGTGGCGGGCGTGCTGAACAGCTATCACGTGACGGGAAAGGTCGTGATCGCGATGGACACCGACCAGGAGACGCTAGACTGGATTCAGAAGGGCGTAATTGCGGCCACTATCGCCCAAAAGCCTTACACCATGGCCTTCGTCGGCATGCAGATGCTCGACATGCTTTATCACCACAAGCCGTCGTCGCTGGACACCGACTGGTCCAAGGACAGCTTCGCGCCGATCCCGAGCTTCGTGGACACGGGCTCCGGATTGATCGACAAAAGCAACGTGGGCGCCTTCATGCAGGCGGGAAAGAACCTAAGCTCAGCGCCGAAGTGAAGCTAGCGCATTGAGAGATCGGGAAATTTGGTAATTGGGAAATTGAGTAAGCTGAAAACCAGTCTTTCCGTGTTCAATTTACTCAATTACTAAATTACCCAATTTCTCAATTCTTACGAAATATATTCCCGGATGTATTGGTCTGGAGTCCGCGCCAGTTGGCGGACATCGCCGTCGAAAATAACTTTGCCATCGCGAAGAATCAGGAAACTCATCGGCACATCGCAGTATTGACCCCGCGGCAGGGATCGCATCTGGTTGCTCTGCTTGTCGAATTGGTGTGTAGCCATGGTGAAGGCGTCCTGCAGGCGATGAGTCACCAGCAGCGAACTAGTCTTGAAGACGTCCCGCTGCTTCATAATCAGTTCGATGATGGTGTTGGAAGTGATCGGATCCAGACCGCCTGTTGGCGAATCGTAGAGTAGCGCCTCGGGCTGAGTAATGATGGCCCGCGCGATCGCCACGCGCCGCCGCATGCCTCCCGAAAGCTCAGAAGGAAACTTATCGATCGTTTGTTCTAACTCGACAAACTGCAGCGTTTCCCGCACGCGTTGTTCAATGTCGTGGTCTTCAACGCCATGTTCTTCGATCAGGCGGTAACCCACATTCTCGCGCACCGTGAGCGAATCGAATAGCGCGCTTTCCTGAAAAACAATGCCGACCTTGGCGCGCAAAGCGAATAGATCTCTCTCTTGCGTCTGGGTCACATCATTGCCCAGTACAAAAATTCGTCCGGAGTCGGGCTTGAGCAGGCCCAGGGCAAGTTTCAGGATCGTACTCTTGCCCGATCCCGCGACGCCGAGCAAGGCTTTGGTCTCGCCGAAAGGCAAGCAAAACGATACCCCGCGCAGCACCTGATTCTCCTCGAACGCAAGATGCACATCCTGGAACTCAATGGCGTACGTAGCCGATTCCTCGGTTGTAAGGGAGGAGGAGCCGAGAGGCAAAGTAGGGACGGACATGAGGCTACTTGTACGACAACACGTTCATCAGAAATTGAGTCACAAACAGGTCCACTACCACAATAAGAACCGAGGCGGTCACTACAGCTTGCGTGGTGGCGCGGCCTACTCCTTGCGTGCCGCCGCGTGCCGTCATGCCATAGAAACATCCAACGGTCGAGATGATGAAGCCGAACATAACCGGCTTGACCAGGCCCATGAAAACATCCTGAAACACCAATGCCTGCCAGGCATTGCTCCAGTACTGGCGAGCGTCGAGGTTCAAAAGAATTTTGGAGACGAACAGTCCGCCGGCCAAACCCACAAAGTCCGAGATCACCGTTAGAAAAAACAACATGAAGACCGTGGACACCACGCGGGGAGCGACAAGTTTTTTCATGGGGTCGGTCCCCAGGGCGCGCATGGCATCGATCTGTTCAGTCACCACCATGGAACCGAGCTCGCTGGCCATTCCCGACGCGTTGCGGCCAGCGACCATCAAGCCGGTCAGGACCGGCCCCAGTTCGCGCACCATCGAAAGTGAGACCAGCTGCCCGATCAAAGTGATCGAGCCGAAGCGCTGCAAAGTATTCGCGCTCTGCACCGCCAGCACGGCGCCAGTGAAGAAACCGCTGAGGACGACGATGGGCAAGGAGCCGACACCGATGAGGTCGGCCTGCTGGATCATGTCCGCGAAATAAACCGGCTTGCGAAACACGTTGGCCACGGACTGCGCCGTCATCACGGTGTAGTCCTGAACCGCGAGTACTTTCTGCTTAGCGAACTCCGAAGGCGAAGTCAGTTCCATGGAATCGGAAAGGCCGGAGCCATCGCTGGCGCGAGGCATGGCTTGACCGAACTATAGCAGAGAAAGCTATGAGCTATCAGCTCTTAGCTGACAGCTTTCAGTCCAACATTCCTAAGGCCGGAAAGGAACCCACCAATAATGTCATCCCGAGCAACACGAGGGATCTCGGTTTTGACTCGAGCTGATAGCTGACAGCTGACAGCTATCCTCGGCCCTTCTTCTTAATCTCGATATTATGGCGGCGAATTTTCTGGTTCAGGGTGGAGAGCGGGACGTGGAAGCGCTCGGCTGCCTCAGTTTGATTCCAGTTGCAACGCTCGAGCATATCCATGATGACGCGGCGCTCGACATCTCCGATGATTTCAAATAACGACGCGTCGGCCGGAGCGTCGTGCAGGGTTAGGGATGAGCCGCGTCCCATCATCGAATCAGGCAGCAGCTCCATGCTGATCTCAGGCCCGGAAGACAGAACAACCGCGCGCTCAATTACATTCTCCAGTTCGCGCACATTGCCTGGCCAGGAATAAGCCATCAGCGGCCGCAGTGCTTCCGGGGTGATGCGCGGGCTGGAGCGTCCATTTTCTTCCGCATATTTTTTCAGAAAGAATTCCACCAGCAGTGGAATGTCTTCTTTGCGCTGGCGCAGCGGCGGAAGTTCGACGGTGATTACGTTCAAGCGATAGAAAAGATCTTCGCGGAAGCGGCCCTCGCGTACCATGTGGCGCAAGTCGATGTTAGTGGCGGCAATAATCCGTACATCCACCTGGATCTCCGAGATGCCCCCCAGATGCATGAAGCGCCGGTCTTGCAGAACACGCAGGATTTTAGCCTGGGTCTCCAGACCCATGGTGGCGATCTCGTCGAGAAAGAGCGTGCCTTTGTCGGCGACCTCGAATAATCCTTTCTTCGACGCGATGGCGCTGGTGAACGCCCCTTTCACATGGCCGAAGAGGGTCGATTCCAGCAAATCTGTTGGCATGGATCCCGTGTTGACTGGAACAAACGGTTTGTCGCGCCGCGGAGAATTCAGATGGATCGCTTTGGCGATCACTTCCTTGCCGGTACCGCTTTCCCCCTGCAAAAGCACGGTGGAGCGGCTGTTGGCGACTTGCGCGACCAGATCGAAAATCTTTAGCATGGGCTCGCTCTTGCCCACGATATTTTCGAAATTGTAGCGCTGCTTGAGCGCGCGCTTGAGTTGGACGTTCTCTTCTTCGGCGCGCCGCCATCCGACTGCAGCGCGCACGTCGGCCAGAAGTTTTTCGTTGTCCCACGGCTTCTGCACGAAATTCGCCGCGCCCGACTGCATGGCGCGCACGGCGTTTTCCACCGTGCCAAATGCGGTAATCATGATGACGGGGAGCCGCGAATCGTGAGAACGAATCTCGGAAAGAATTTCCATCCCGTTGCGGCCGGGCAAGGTTAGATCCAGCAGCACCAGGTCGAACGGGCGCTCCGCCATCTGTGAGAGACCATCTTCGCCAGTGACGGCGGTCTCGACTTCGAAGCCCTCCATTTCCAGCAATGTCTGCAACGATTCACGGATCTCGGTCTCATCGTCAACAATGAGAACGGAACCTGTCGCCGATGGATGGCCGCTTACGGCGCCGGTCGTAATGACTGCTGCTTCAGACATGTACCGCCTTCCTGCTTAAGGGAAAGTCGAGAGCGAAAGTCGTCCCCGATCCTGGATTGCTCTCTACACGTATCTTCCCGGCATGCTCTTGAATGATTCCGTAGGTGACGGAAAGGCCTAATCCCGTGCCGCGCTTCTGGCCTTCCTTCTGTGCCGTCTTGGTGGTGAAAAAGGGATCGTAGATGCGTTGGATGTGTTCGGGAGCGATGCCCGATCCGGTGTCGGAAACTCGTACGCTGACCATATCGCCGTTCGAGGTTGCCACGTTGAGTGTGCCGCCGCCGGGCATGGCGTCTTTTGCATTGAGGAAGAGATTCAGGAAAACCTGCTGTAGTCTTCCAGGATTTCCCTGGATGGCGGAAATTCCCGAGGTCAAATCGGAGTGCACTTGAACCTTCGCGATCTTGAATTGATGTTCCAGTAGCGCGAGCGTGTCGGTGATGACTTTGTTGATGTCGACGTCGGCGAACTCAGTGCCGCTGGTGCGCGAGAAGTTCAGCAGATTGTTGACGATTTCCGAAGCGCGGAAAGTTTGCCGCGTGATCTTCTCGAGCAATCCTGATTTCTGCGGATCGCCCTGCAGTTGCTTGGCGAGCATTTGCGTGTAGGACGAAATCACAGCGAGTGGCGTATTCACTTCATGGGCTACGCCCGCCGCCAGCAGACCGATCGACGACAGTTTGTCGGCTTGCGAAAGCTGGCCTTCGAGCTCGACGCGTTCGGTGATGTCGTCCATGATCACGAGGCGTCCGATCACCTGGAAGGTGCGCGTAACTAGTGGCGCGATCGCTACGTTGACGGTGCGGGTCTCGCCAGCAGGCGTTTGCAGGCGGAACTTGTAAAGGTTATTGATGCCGGCGTTCTTGCGTACCCGATAAAACTCCTCAACGAATTCCGCCGGGAAAATGCCACGCACCGGCTGCGTAATAGCCTGCCACCGCGGCAGCGCGTACATCACTTCCATCTGCGCGTTCCAGCTCTCGATGCGGTCTTCCATGTCGAGCGCCATAACGCCCACATTGATGGATTCCACGATGTTTTCGTTAAAGTCCTTGAGGCGCTCGTACTCCGCCACCTTCTGCTGCAAAGATGCATAGAGCCGGCTATTTTGAATGGCGATGCCGAGATAGCCGCCGAGGGTCTCAAGCAACTCCATGTCTTCGCTGGAAAGATAGTCACCCTTGGTAGTCTTTCCCAAGCCAAGCACGGCAACCGTTTTCTGCTGTGCGCGGCAGGGTATGTAGTAGTTCAGATCGAGGCGAGCAATGGCATCCTGCGATCCCGCAGTTTCGCGTGGCACCTGATGAGTATTCTCGAAGAACATGTGCCCGGCAGGCTCGGGCCGCGGCGCGCTCAAAAAAGTGAGATCGAGCTTGCCCAGCGGATTCATGCCCACTGATTTGGAGAGCACGAATTGTTCGCCCTCCTCACCAGCGCGCAAGAAAATCGCAATCCGGTCCACCGCCAGAGTTCGCGAGAGGCGATCCAAGACGGCAGAGAGGAGCGCGTTCAAATCCATCTCGGAACCGAGTTCGCGGCCAAACTCAATCAACGTACGACGGTAGTCATAGACCGTGCGGTAGAAGGCCTGATCGACGCGATCCTGAATCCACTTGCGCACCGGGTCAAACAACAGCGCCGTCACAACCACGGCCAGGATTAGACTCACCGGCCCCCTGCCCGGCTGCCGCATCTGCACCAGCGTAGCCACGCCCGCGACCAAGGCAAAATACATTCCTACTACGGCCGCAGCCGCCAAGGTGTAAACCACGCCACGCTTGAAAATCAGGTCAACGTCCATCAAGCGGTAGCGGAAGATGGCATAACCGAAAGTCAGCGGTAGCAGGCCGAGCGACAGGACTGATAGCTTCATCCCTGTATCGGGCAGCGAACCCATCAGATAAGGAACTACGTAGAACAGAGTGTAGGGAACGATCGCGAGAATGGTTCCGCGCGTCACCCACTTCAATTGCTGGCGGAGTATGGTCGTGCTGGCAAGACGATAGCTATACCAGAGCACCGCCGCTGACGCGATAAATAGCAATGCGCCATACGCCATCTCCTGACGGTCCATGTCCCAGCGCAGATGCCCGCTGGCCTGCGCCAGTCGGAGAGCCATGATGTGTCTGCCCAGCAGCACGACACCTGGCAAGTACGCCAGGGTCAGCAGCCACGGACGCTGCCGAACGAATTGCCGCTTTTCTGGAAATGTCAGAACAAAATGCAGAAACAGCGCTGGTTGTAAGACCCAGGCGACGATGTTGCTCCAGTAGATCGTCCAATCAAAATCGTTTAGTTTGCCGGTGTATTTGAAAGAATATGCGACGAACGATACCAGGCAGAAAATATAGAAATGCGTCGAGCCCGGTGCGGTCCAGCGGCGCAGCAAAACGTAGATGCCGATGCCCAGATAAATAAGGGCAATTAGGCGCAGCCAGTTATTCAGCGAGCGGTCGGCGGGAACCAGAAGGACTTTGGCATCGAGCGCTACTGAGTTGCGAATCAATGAATAGGTCGCCTTGGACCATACCCCGGTGTTGTAAAGCTGGCGCACCAGACCGGGTGTGCTTTTGACCTCTTGCCCGTTGACTGCGACTAACTGGTCGCCCGCCTTAATGCCGCCTTCCTCGCCTCGCCCCTTGGGATCCACTCGGTCGGCAATGAGGCGTCCATTATGTTCTACCCACCAGATGCCGTCATCGGGCACCGCAG
>Ga0193751_1000705_pt1 | contig 24443 bp, 26 predicted proteins | sample L1c2metaG_FD_143050 | JGI IMG/M metagenome (GOLD analysis project Ga0193751, IMG submission 143050) | Soil microbial communities from a riparian zone of the East river system, Colorado, United States - L1c2 | ecosystem: Environmental > Terrestrial > Soil > Riparian zone | place: USA: East River... | reverse complement strand
GCTTCCTGAACGTCTGTTCGATCAGGGTCTTGCGCGCATCCGCGCGCGCCTTTTCGAGCTGCTGATAGCCTGACGCTTCCTCCGCGCTGAGCTCGTCGGCAAAGCGGCCCTGGCGGACTTCGGCGAGCACTTCGGCCATGCGCTGGCGGACGCCGTCGTCGATAATCCGCCGTCCCCCCAGATTTGCACCGAGCTCTGCGGTGTTGGAGATGACTTCGCGCATCCCGGCGATGCCGCGCGCCTCGATCAGCTCGGCGATCAAGTGCAACTCGCCGACGCATTCGAGATAGGCGACTTCGGGCGAGACCCCTCCCGCGACCAGGGTGTCGAAGCCCGCGATCAACAGCTCGGGTACGCCGCCCCACACCACGGCTTGCTCGTTGAACAGGTCTGCCTCCGCTTCTTCCGCGAAGCTCGAGGCGATGAGCCCGGCGCGGGCGCAGCCGATCGCTCGGCCGTAGGCGAGAGCGATTCCCCGGGCGTGGCCGGTTGCATCCTGCTCGACCGCCCACAAGGCGATCATGCCCTTGCCCTCGGCATAGAGCTTGCGCAGCGCGGTTCCGGGCCCCTTGGGCGCGAGCAGGAAGACGTCGAGGTCGGGGCGCGGCTTGATCAGGCCGAACCGCACCGACAGGCCGTGGCTAAAGCCCAATGCGGCGCCCTTGCGCAGCTTTGCCTCGATTTCCCGGTAGAGCGCGCCGTGGATCTCGTCTGGCGCGAGCATCATCACCACGTCGGCCGACGCGACCGCGTCTTCGATCAGCGCGATGGCGAGTCCGGCTGCCTCGGCCTCATTCGCGCTACCCGATCCGCCGCGCAGGCCGACGACGACGTCGATCCTGCTGTCGTGGAGGTTCAGCGCCTGGGCGCGGCCCTGGTTGCCGTAGCCGAGGATCGCCACGCGCTTGCCGCCGAGCGGCGTCGGATCGATGGCGGCATCCCGGAGCAAATCCATGCGCCGCCGCCTAGCCCTTCGCCTTGAGCAGGGCCAGCGCGGCTTCCCCGGGCACATCCCGAAAGCGCGGCCACTCTGGCGGTGGCTGGTGCGCGAACCAGGTATATTGGCGCTTGGCATATCGGCGCGTCGCCTGCTGGCCGGCGGCGATGGCTTCCTCGCGGGTCATCTCGCCGGCGAGATAAGCGGCGATCTCGCGCCCACCGATGCCGCGCATCACCGGCAGGCTGGGGTTGAGATGGCGCGCGAGCAACGCCTCGACCTCCGCGATTGCGCCCGACTCGAACATCCGAGCGAAGCGCTCGTTGCAGCGCTCGTAGAGCCAATCCCGCGGCGGCAGCAGGACCACCGGCCGCAAATCCACCTCGGCCGCAATTCCGCCTTCGCGATGGTGCTGCCAGTCGCCAAGCGTTCGCCCCGTCGACATTACGACTTCGAGTGCGCGCGCGATCCGCGCCGTATCGCCGGGCTTGAGCCGTTCCGCCGATTCCGGATCGAGCTTCGCCAAACGTGCCCGATTCTCCTCGACCGATGCGTCCCGAACCCGGCGGCGGATGTCGGGATCGATCGGTGGCACCGGCGAGATTCCGTCGAGCAAAGTGCGCAAATAGAGACCGGTCCCGCCGACCAGGATCGGCAATCGGCCCTCACCATGCACGTCGGCAATCTCGCGTCGGGCGATCGCCGCCCATTCGGCCGCCGAACAGGGGAGGGCGCCGTCGCGCGTCCCATAGAGGCGATGCTCGGCGCGCTCGCGCTCCTCAGCCGTTGGTGTTGCGCTCAGCACCGGCAAGTCGCGATAGATTTGCGCACTGTCGGCGTTGACGATCACGCCCGCATTCTGCTCAGCCAAGGCGAGCGCCAGCGCCGACTTGCCGGTTGCGGTCGGGCCGGCAAAGACGACGAGTGGAGGTTTTGGGACCGGAATGGCCATTGCGACGCTGATAGCAGCGGGACGGCTCGATGACAGGCTGGTGGACCGGGCGCTCGGCCTGTTGCGCGAGGTCGACCCCAAGGCGGGGTTCGGACACTGGATCGACGAGGGCGATGCGGCCGACCTCAAATTCCACGGCGACTTTGCCACCGCGCGCTGGGCGCTTTCACCGCTCGAGAGCATCGACGTGGTCGTCCAGCCCGACGAGCCGCGCTGGCGGCGGCTGTTCGTCGCCGACATGGATTCGACCATTATCGGCCAGGAATGCATCGACGAGCTCGCCGATTATGTCGGCCTTAAGGACAAGGTCGCGCGGATCACCGAGCGGGCGATGCAGGGCGAGCTCGATTTTCCAGCCGCGCTGCGCGAGCGCGTTAGGCTGCTTGCCGGCCTCGACGAGCGCGAGCTTGCCCGCTGCCTGACCGAGCGCGTGCGCGTCACGTCCGGGGCGGAGACGCTGGTCCAGACCATGCGCGCCGGCGGAGCGAGCTGCCTGCTGGTGTCGGGCGGCTTCCTGTCCTTCGCCGAGCCGGTTGCGAAAACCGTCGGCTTCGATCGCGTGCGCGCCAACCGGCTGGTGTTCGCCGGCGGCAAGCTCTCCGGTGAGGTCGGTGATCCAATCGTCGATGCGATGGCCAAGCGCGACGCGTTGGTCGAAGTGCGCGACGGGCTCGGACTTCGCCCGGTCGATGTCTTGGCCGTCGGTGACGGCGCCAATGACAAATTGATGATCGAGGAAGCCGGGCTCGGCGTCGCATTCCACGCCAAGCCGGCGCTGGTCGAGGTCGCCGACGCCGAATTGAAGCACCACAGCCTCGACGCGCTTCTGTGGGTGCAGGGCGTGCGTCGCCGCGACTGGTTCAGGAAATAGTTATTTCGTGGCCACCGGGAAGCAGGCCTGCTTAAGCGCGTCGCACGCGGCCTGCGCAGCGGCGCGGCTTGCGAACGGCCCGACCTGCAGCCGGGTGATCGCTCCCACAGGGATATAATAGGCCTGGCGCCCGGCTAGCGCGCTTCTGTCTGAAAGCTTCCGGAACAAGGCTTGCGCCGAGCCGCGCTGCGAGAAGGCGCCGAGCTGGATCCGCCAGGCGCCGCTTACTGCGGCGGGTGGCGTCGCCGCTGGAGCGGGCGCAGGCGCGGGCTTGGCAGTCGCGACCTGCACCGGTTTGGCGGGTTTGGCAGTCGCGACCTGCACCGGTTTGGTGGGTTTGGCAGATTTTGCCGCGGGCGGTCGGAATTTCAGCTTCGACGTGGGCGCCGACATGCCCTTCACTTTGGACATCGCAATCGCCAGGCCTTTCTTGCGGTCGGCCACCGACATCAGCTTGTCGAGCTCGCCTAGCGTCTTCTTCGCGGGCGCAAGGCCCTGCGCCGCCGCCCAGCTGACATAGGCATAGCCGAGCACCTGATCCTGGGTCACTCCGTCGCCGTTGAACAAGGCCGTTCCGTAGACCAGCAGGGCGCGCGGCTCGCCCTGTTCGGCGGCCGCCTTCAACCATTTGAGTCCCGCGGCCTGGTCACCGTTCTGGAACAGCAACAGGCCGAGCGTCGTCTGGGCATCGACATGGCCTTGGTTGGCCGCGCGCTCGAACCACGCCTTGGCTGCGGCGAGGTTGGTCGGCACGCCGCGCCCGAGCCGGTACGCCTGACCGAGGTTGAACGCCGCATCGGCGTCGCCTTTTTCCGCGAGCGGACGCCAAATCGCCACAGCGGCCGAATAATCGGCGCGCTGCCACGCATCGATCCCGGCCTTTACGCTCTGCGCCGAGAGCGGCGAAGCCGCCGCCCCGAAGATCGCCGCCGCAACTAAGTATCTGTGAATCATTCGCGAAAACCCACCCGATCCAAGCTTAGCCGAGCATTGCTCATCCGCAAACACGGTCGTGCCAGTGTTAACCAGATTTTAGAGGCTGTGGTGTCACTCCCGCCGCTGAACTGACGTCACTCACCGAGGGGAATAGAATGCGCGTCTTGGCATTGGCATCGCAGAAGGGCGGGTCGGGCAAGACTACCTTGTCCGGACATCTCGCGGTGCAGGCGCAGCTGTCAGGGGCGGGTCCCGTCTGCCTGATCGACATCGACCCGCAGGGCAGCCTTGCTGACTGGTGGAACGAGCGCGAGGCCGACATGCCGGCTTTCGCCCAGACCACGGTCGCGCGGCTTGCTTCGGACCTTGAGGTGCTGCGACAGCAGGGTTTCCGGCTGGCGGTGGTTGACACGCCCCCGGCCATCACCATGGCGATCCAGAGCGTTATCGCGGTCGCCGAGCTGATCGTCATTCCGACCCGGCCGAGCCCGCACGACCTGCGCGCCGTCGGCGCTACCGTCGATTTGTGCGACCGCGCCGGCAAACCACTGCTGTTCGTCGTCAATGGTGCGACGCCCAAGGCCAAGATCACCTACGAAGCCGCCGTCGCGCTGTCTCAGCACGGTACCGTCGCTCCCGTAACGCTACACCACCGGACCGATTTCGCGGCCTCGATGATCGATGGGCGGACGGTGATGGAGATCGATTCCAACGGCCGCTCGGCCCGCGAAGTGGTCGAGCTGTGGGATTACATTTCGGATCGGCTCGAAAAGAATTTCCGCCGGACGGTGTTCGCGGCTCCCGGTGTGGCGCCCGGCACAGCTCCGGCAAGTCCGCGTCCCGTCGGCGGCTTCGGCCGCCGCGTCGTTGGCCAGTAAGGGGACGAACCGGTGGCCAGCGAATCCAAGCCTTTCGCCTCCCTCTCTTCCGGGCTTCTCGCCCGCAAGGGCGCCGCTCGCCCGGCCATGAAGCCGCAGGGCTTCGGCCAAATGGGAGGCGGCAATCTTGAGGACCTCGGCTGGAACGACATGGGCTTTGAACCGCCCAAGCCGGCCGCCGTCCCTGTGCGCGACGAGGACCATGATGCATTCGGCGAGGAAATCGACGAGCAGCCGCGGGTTCACCCGAGCGGCCTCACGCCGGTGCAGTCGCCGGTCCACACGCAGCAGGCCGAAATCGCCGACCGCCTTGGCGTCGATGACGACGAGGGCGAGGACGAGGAAGAGATCGACGAAACCGCCGAAATCTATGAGGACGAAGCGGTTCCCGAAGCTGCTCCCGAACCTGAAGCGGTCTTCGAGCCGGCGCCGATCGCCGAGCAGGTTGCGCCTCGCGCCGCCGCGCCCGTCGTTGCTCCGGCCGCTAGGCCAGCGCCCACCTATACGCCTACGCCGCGCCCGCGATCCGCCCCCGGCGGCAAGTCCAAGGCGGCCTTCACTCTGCGGCTCGATCCGCAACGGCACTTGAAGCTGCGCCTCGCCTGCGCGGTCAACGGCCGCTCGGCCCAGCAAATCGTGACCGATGCGCTCGACCAGTTGCTGACGGAAATGCCGGAACTCGACGCCATGGCCGAGAAGGCCAAACGCAAGGAATAATTTTATGTCCAGGCCCACCCGCTTCGGATCTGCCATCTCGTTCATCGCATTGGCTTCGGTGCTGGCTGGCTGCGCTGCGCCCCAAGCGCGCGTCGCGTCAGGCTTCGGCGGCAAGACGGACGCCGACGTCGGGCTTGCAACCCGCGCGCTCGCGGCCTTGAATTCGAACGATATTCCGACCGCGATCAGCCTCGCCGAGCGCGCGGTCGAGAAGACTCCGAACGATGCCGGTTTCCGCGGGCTCCTCGGCAATGCCTATTTCGCCGGCGGCCGCTTCTGGTCGGCCGAGGCGGCGTACAAGGATTCGCTGACGATCTATTCCAACCAACCGCAGGTGGTGTTGAAGCTGGTGCTGGTCGAGATCGCACAGGGCAAGAACGCCGAAGCGGTCAAGTTTCTCGATGCCGGTCGCGACGTGCTCGATCCCGCCGATTACGGACTCGCGCTGGCGCTCGCCGGCCGTCCCAATGACGCGGTTGCGGTGCTCGAGCAGGTGGCTCGTTCGCGCGACGCTGACTCTCGCGTTCGCCAGAACCTCGCGCTCGCCTATGCCCTTGCCGGCGACTGGACCAATGCCCGCGTCGTCGCGAGTCAGGACGTGCCGGCGAACCAGCTCGACAGCCGGATCCAGCAGTGGATGCAGCTCGCCAAGCCGGCGCACGCGTCCGACCAGGTCGCAGCGCTGACGGGCGTCAAGGCCGCGCCGACGGATCAGGGCCAGCCGATTCGCCTGGCGCTCAACAAGCCCGATCCGCGTCTCGCCCAGTTTGCGCCGGCTCCTGCGCCGGCTCCGGCACCCAGGCCGCAACCGCAAGTCGCGCAGGTCGCGCCGACGCCCGTACCGGCGCCCGTCGCCGCGCCGCTTCCCAAGTTCGTCGAGGCCGTCGCTCGGCCGGCGCCGACTCCGGTCCTAATTCCTGCGGTTCAGCCGGCCCCCGCGCCCAAACCGCTGCCCAGGCCCGTGATCGCCGAAGCGCCGGTTGCGGTCGCCGCGCCGATCACCGTCGCCATGGCTGCGGCGGCTTCGCCCGAAGCGCCGGCAGCGTTCGCCGTTTTCGCTCCGAAATTGACCGCTCCGGCGCCCAAGCCGGTTCCGGTCCGCAAGGCCGCCGCTCCGGCGCCGCGCCCGGCGTTCCGCCACGGCAATTCGGGCCCGGTCGTCCAGCTCGGCGCCTATCGCTCGCCGCAATATGTGAACGCGGCCTGGAACCAGATGACTCAGCGCTATCCTGCGCTGCGCGCCTATCTGCCGATGCGCGCCCGCTTCATCTCGGCAAAAGGCATCTTCTGGCGCCTGTCGATCACCGGCTTCGACAGCCGGGGTGAAGCCACCGCCCGGTGCCAGGCGCTGCGCGGCAAGGGCGGCAGCTGCTTCGTCCGCAATTTCGCGGGTGACGCTCCGGTCCAGTTCGCGTCGCGCTAAGCGGCGCCGCTTCCGACCAGCATCTCCAGGCAGGCCATTCGCACAGCCACGCCCATTTCGACCTGAAGCGTGATGAGTGAACGTTGAGGATCGTCGGCGATGGCGCTGTCGATCTCGACGCCGCGGTTCATCGGACCGGGATGCATCACCGCTGCGCCCGGCGCCGCGCGCGACAGCCGCTCGGCGGTAAGGCCGTGGCGCTCGAGATATTCGCCCGGCCCATCGCCCAGATCCGCTTCCAGGCGCTCGCGCTGGACGCGCAGCATCATCACCACGTCGGCGCCAGCGACCGCCTCGTCGATCGTCAGTTGCGGGATTCCCTCGGGCATCAGCTCGGGCGGGCCGGCGAGCCGCACCTCGGCGCCGAGCCGGGCCAAAAGCTTGGCGTTGGAGCGCGCGACGCGGCTGTGGCGGATGTCGCCGCAGATCGCGACCTTGAGGCCTTCGATGTTCCCGAAGCGATGGCGGATCGTCGCGGCGTCGAGCAAGGCCTGCGTGGGATGCTCGTTGGTGCCATCGCCGGCGTTGATCACCGGCGCATCCATGATCGGCGCGATTGCCGCCGGAGCGCCATTCTCGCGGTGGCGAATGACCAAAGCATCGGGGTGCATGGCGTTCAAGGTGCGCGCGGTGTCCTCGAGCGTCTCGCCTTTCTTGACCGACGAATGCTCGACCGACAGCGCAACGACCGACGCGCCCAAGCGGTGCGCAGCGGTCGCGAACGACATCGCGGTGCGGGTCGAACTCTCATAGAACAGGTTGAAGACGATCTTGCCGCTAAGCTCGTCGCCCGACCGGCCGGCGCGGTTTTCGGCGAAATGATGGTCGGCGCGATCGAGGAGGGTCGCAACCTGGCCGTCATTCAGCGAATCGATGGAGAGAAGGTCCACGAGCGCTGCGCTTATTGCGGTCCCGAAAGATTGGCCAGCGCGTCGATCGCGCCCTGGAGGATGTGCGAGGCGGCGAGGGCGTCGATCTTCTCGGCGCGTTTGGCGCGACTGACGTCGGCCTCGATCATCGCCCGCTTGACCGCCTGGGTCGACCAGCGCTCGTCCCACAGCAGCACGGGCAGGCCGAGCGGGCCGAGATTCCTGGCGAACGCGCGGACCGACTGGGTGCGCGGGCTATCGCTGCCGTCCATGCTCAAGGGAAGGCCGACGACCAGCCCGACGACATGCTCGCGGGCCACGAAGTCGCGGAGCTGCTCGAGGTCTTTGGTGAACTTGGTTCGGCGAATGGTTTCGCATGGGCCCGCGAAATGCCAGCCGGCGTCGCAGATGGCGAGGCCGATGGTCCGGGTGCCGACATCGAGCCCGCCGAGCTTGCCGCCGGCCGGCAGCGCCTCGGCGAAATCCGCGACATTGGCCGTGGTCAGGGCCGCCATGCTGCAAGCCTCCGCTCCGCGTCCTGGCGGACCGCGCCCCAGAACAGGGCATAATCATAGACGTGATAGTTGTTGCCCGGCAGCACGAAGGTGCCGAGCGGTGGGATCATGCCGTCGAGGATCAGCAGCCCCTTGTCGCAATGCGCGCCGACCGCGCCGGGCACCAGGCTCGCCGACAGCAGGTTGGCGCTGGGCACCAGCGTTCCGGGATTGGCCTGGGGCTGCGCGGCGCCGCCCTCGGTGCCCGTCAGCGGGTTGACGCACAGCGCTTCCTTCTGGCGCCGCTCGCCGCCGTTGAGGCCCCTCGTCTTTTGCCATTGCTGGAAGAGGAGATCGGGATTGGCCGGGTCACCAAAGCTCATCCAGGAGAGGATGCAGCCGTCTTGCGAGGGCGTGGTGCACGGCGGAAGGCCCAAAGCGGGCAGGTCGGACGTGGTGCTGATCGGCCAGCCGACGACGTATGCCGCGACGATCCGCTTCGCGATCGGCTTGCCGGCGATCTTTTCCCTGATCAGCCGCTCGAGGTGAAGCGCACCCTGGCTGTGGCCGGCGAGGATGATCGGCCGGCCTCCCGAGCTGGCGACGAATTGGTCGAAGGCGGCGGAAACGTCGCCGTAAGCGAGGTCGAGCGCCTGTTCCGCGTCGTCGCTCTTCAGGAGAAAGGCGCCGAAGGCGGCCTGGCGATAGCGCGGCGCCCAGATCTCACCCGCGCCGCTCAGCGCGCTCGCCTGGCTCTGCACGAACAGCCGCGTGCGGAATTCGCTGTCCCCGCCGGGTTGTAGCGGCGCATTCCACCGGTCGCGTTCGAGATAGGTGGTCGGGTGGATGTAGAAGATGGCGGCGTTGCCGACGCGTGCGGCGCTGACGCCGTCGGGCAACCAGCGTGAGGGATCTTGTCGAAGCCCTGGCCGCGCGATCCAATTGACAGGATCACCATAATCCGGATCGCTCCCGGCCGCGGCCGCCTCGAAATGGCCGTGCGGGATCGCCTGCCGGATCAGAATGCGGTCGCCGAACTGGAAGATTGCGAAGGCCGCGGCGACGGCGAGCAAAGTGAACACGAAGATCACCATCAGGAAGCGGCGCGCGCACATCGAGCGCGGCCCTATTGGCGCGCGGCAATATCGGCAAGCTGGGCGAAGAACTGGTCGCGGATATAGCGGACAGGCTGGCTGGCCCTCGGAGTCGCTCATTGACCATGATGGCGTCGCTGTCTGAACGCGGGCGTCGGGTCGAGGAACTGTCGTGATACGGAAACGTTGCCGATTAGCGTGATGAAGCCAAATCAGGCGGTGCCTGAACAAAATGCCGAGGTGACACAATGCATATGTCGAGTGAAAGCCTATTGGTCATATTGTTCGTAGGCGTTGTTGCCGGCTGGTTGGCTGGTAAAATCGTGCGAGGGACGGGTTTCGGAATCATTGGCGACCTCATCTTTGGGATCGTCGGTGCCTTTATCGGGAACTGGTTGTTGCCGAAGCTCGGTATCCATCTCGGTACCGGAGTGGTCAGCGCGATCATCAACGCGACGGTCGGCGCGATATTGCTGCTCCTCGTTGTGAGAATGCTTCGAGGAGGAGGAGGGGGTTGGGGAAATAGGTGGGGCGGCGGTTGGCGCCGGTAACGCGTTCCACTTGCGGCGGTCGGGGGTAGGTATCCGCCATCTGGACGTCCGCCTTCCATCTATAGCCGACAGTCCGCTTTCGACCCATTGGGATATTCGCAGGGGCGCTCAGCCTTCCTCATCAAGTGCAAGGATCCTGTAGTCTAAACGAAGCTCATTTCCTCGACTGAATTTGAATGCACCTAATATTTCACGTCCGAGTGCCTATATTGACCTTGCTACAGTCGCTAATTGACGGTCTTCGGCGCTTTGCGGTTCCTATTTCCTTCTCTTGCTTCTCCTAGCACCAGTGAGATCGACTTTCGGTCTTCATCAAAGAAGGAATTATATATGCCAATCGGCACAGTGAAATTTTTCGACAATGCCAAGGGCTTTGGCTTCATCACCAATGAAGCCGGGGGCAACGATGCCTTCGTCCACATCAGCGCTGTCGAAGCCGCCGGGATGAGCACGCTCGAAAAGGAGCAGCGCCTGTCCTACGAGCTTGAGAACGACAACCGCGGCAAGTCCAGCGCAGTGAACCTGCAGACCGCCTAAGCGGCGGCCTTCCGCTTTTGCGAGCGGAAACGAAGGGCGGATGCCCTGGGCATCCGTCCCTTTTTTGCGATTGGAGATCACATCATGTTGCTCCGCCACGAATTTTACCTTGAACGCGCCGCGGAGGCTCGCGCCATCGCCGGTGCGGCGACGCTCAACAATGTTCGTGATCGCTGGCTGCTATCGGAAGCGAGCTGGACCGAAATGGCCGCTCGAAGCGAGCGCAGCGAGAAGATGCGGGCCAATCTGATTGCCGAGAAGGCGGCGGAGCGGGCGGCTTTGAAAACCGCCAGCCAAGCCTGACACGGTTTCAGCGCGCCTGACCGGCCCAGGACGCTTGCCTTGCTCGAACCGTCCGCTTTCGACCCAAAGCGGACATTGAGCTCAAGCGTGGGGGACATCTTTCAATCCGGGGTCAGCATAGCGCTGGAACGCGCGCCTCCGTCGCGCTAGCAACCGCCCTTACGCGTCTGTCGGCCAGCCCTCGAACAATGCACCCCGAAGATTGACTGCATTCAGTCGCTTCATCTCTTTCCCACACGCGTCGAGATCGTCCTTGAGCATCTTAATCGAGAGGTCGATTTCACGATCTTCGATACAGTAGCCGGTGAGCTCAAGTGAGCGCGTCATCACTCTTGCGCCGTGGACACCGTGTTCAACGTGAAGTTTGTCAAGAATGCCGGTCATAAGCTCCTCCGTGCTTATCGCTTTGCATAGCACGGAGAGCAGCCGACGCGCGTCAAAATTCAAACTGAGACGCTCTGGATTGTCCGCTTTCCACCCATTGCGGAAGCTTGTTCATGCTTCGGCAATCGGCGCGAGACGAGGCCGGCATTCAGGATATCATGGAGACCGCATGCGTTCGATCCGCCTCGTTCCTGGCCTCTCCGCAATCGCGGTCCTGGCCGCAGCCTCCGCACTGGGGCAGCCGATCGGTTGGGGCGGACCGTCCTATGGTTATGGGAACGGCGGCTATGCGGGTGACCCGCGCGACGGGGCGGTGAATGTCGCGACGTACGTCGCACCCGACCAGGACATGCACGCGCTCGGCCATGGCGGGATCATCGTCGCGCAAGCGCCGGGCACGATGGCCGCGGGACTTGAAACCGCGACCTATGAGGCCGCGGTGGTCGATCAGCTGGCGAAGGCCGGATACGACACCAACGGCGCCGCCTCTGGCCAAGGGCAAATCGCCGAGCTGGTCATTACGCATGACGTGGTCCAGCCGGAAGAACCGCCGCACAGCCCGGTCAGCGGCGAGGTCGCGGTGGGCGTCGGCAATCGCGGATCGTCCGTGGGCGTGGGCCTCGGCGTCGACCTGTCGAAGCCCTTGAAGGCGCTGGTCGCGACCCGCCTCGATGCGCGTATCCGCGACAAGGCGACCCAACGCCTGCTGTGGGAAGGCCATGCGGAGATCATCACCCGCGAGGGCGATCATCGTTGGACGAGCCAGGCGATCGCGGGCCGGCTGGCCGCCGCGCTGTTCAGGAATTTCCCGAACCCGTCCTGACCGAATCGTAAGCGAAACGATAACCGCGAGCGTTGGCCATATTCCTCGCTGGCCACCCTATCCTCAACAGAATCATATCCATTAATCGCCCGTTTCCCACGCGAATCGTGCACGCCCGACCGGCTTGCCGCTGGTAAGGCCCGCCGCTATCCGCCGCGCGACATGTCCGTGAACACCCAGCAGGTCCGCCACATCGCCAAGCTCGCGCGCATTGCGATGAGCGACGGTGAGCTCGAGCGGCTCGTGCCCGAATTGAACGCGATCATCGGCTGGGTCGAGCAGCTGGCCGAGGTCAACACTGAAGGCGTCGAGCCGCTGACCGCGGTCATCGACCAGAAATTGAGGCTGCGAGACGACGTCGTCACCGACGGCAATATCCGCGACGACATCCTCGCCAACTCGCCCGAGGCCCAGCACGGCTTCTTCGCCGTGCCCAAGGTGATCGAGTGAGCGAACTCACCACAAAAACAATCGCCGAGCTGCGCGACGGGTTTCGCGGCGGCGAGTTCACCGCCCGCGAGATCGCCGAGCAGCATAATGCCGCGGTCGTCGCGGCGCGGACGCTTAACGCCTTTACGGTCGAAACCCCCGACGAAGCGCTGGCCGCGGCCGACGCCGCCGATCTCGCGCGGTCGTCGGGGAAGGCGGGGCCGCTCGCCGGCATCCCGCTCGGCATCAAGGATCTGTTCGCGACGCGCGGCGTCGATACCACCGCCGGCAGCAAGATCCTCTCCGGATTCCGGCCGACTTACGAGAGCACCGTCACCGCCAATTTGCGCAAGGCCGGCGCGGGGATGCTCGGCAAGCTCAACATGGACGAGTTCGCGATGGGCTCGTCGAACGAGACCAGCGCCTACGGTCCGGTGATCAGCCCGTGGCGGCGCAAAGGCAGCAATGTCGGCTTAACGCCCGGCGGCTCGTCGGGCGGATCGGCGGCCGCGGTGGCGGCGAGCATTGCTCCGGGCGCGACCGGCACCGACACCGGCGGCTCGATCCGCCAGCCGGCCGCTTTCGCCGGCATCTGCGGGATCAAGCCGACCTACGGCCGCTGCTCGCGCTGGGGCATCGTCGCCTTCGCCAGCTCGCTCGACCAGGCGGGATCGATGGCAAGGACGGTCAGGGACTGCGCGGTCCTGCTCGAGGCCATGGCCGGGTTCGACCCGCAGGATTCGACCTCGCTCGACTTGCCCGTGCCGGAGTGGGAAGCGAAGCTTTCGAGCGATTTGAAGGGCATGCGTGTCGGGATCCCGAAAGAATACCGGATCGACGGCGTGCCGCAGGACATCAACGCGCTGTGGGACCGCGGCATCGAGTGGCTCAAGGACGCCGGCGCGACGCCGGTCGAGATCAGCCTGCCGCACACCAAATATGCGCTTCCGACCTATTACATCATCGCCCCGGCGGAAGCCTCGTCCAACCTCGCGCGCTATGATGGCGTGCGCTACGGCCTCAGGGTTGAAGGCGAGGGCGGGCTCGACTCCATGTATGCGGCGACGCGCGCGGAAGGGTTCGGGGCCGAGGTCAAGCGCCGGATCATGATCGGCACCTATGTCCTCTCGGCCGGCTTCTACGACGCCTATTTCACCAAGGCGCAGCGGGTGCGCGCGCTGATCAAGCAGGATTTCCGCAAGGCCTTCGAGAGTTGCGAACTGATCCTGACCCCGACCGCGCCATCGGCGGCGTTCGGCATCGGCGAGACCACCGACCCGCTGGCGATGTATCTGAACGACGTGTTCGCGGTGCCGGCCAGCCTCGCGGGCTTGCCGGCGATGTCGGTCCCGGGCGGGCTCGACGAACAGGGGCTGCCGCTCGGCCTGCATCTGATCGGTAACGAGCTCGACGAGCAGATTGTGCTCAACGCCGGGCTTGCGATCGAGCAGCGCGCGGGCTTCACTCACCGGCCGGAGAAATGGTGGTGAAAGCGCGCGAACGCACCGAAGAAGAGCGCGAGCTCGACCGGCGGATCGACCTCGTCAACGTTGTCTTCGGGGCGGCGCTCGGCGGCTATATCGGCGACGTACTCGGCGGGAAGGGCTTGAACGAGCACCGCAGCCTGGTGCTGGCCCTCGCGCTGGTGATCGTCGTTTGCCTGCTGGTCGCGCTTCGCAACCTCATGCATGTGCTGAGGGGCACGCATGCCGGGTCGTGGAAGATTCCGCTGTCGATCGTCATCTTCGGGATGGCCTTCTTTTTCGCGATTCGCGGGGATGCCTATCTCGACATGGCCGCCCTGACCCCGATCGCGATCGGCTGGGCATCGGCCTTCGTGGTTGTTGTATGCGCCCATTTCCTGGTGAAACCGGTCGAAGAATGAACACACCCTACACAGTCAAAGGCGTCACGGGCGATTGGGAAGTGGTCGTCGGCCTCGAGGTCCACGCCCAGGTTGTCAGCAATGCCAAACTATTCTCCGGAGCGGCGACCGAATTCGGGGCCGAGCCCAACAGCCAGGTCAGCCTGGTCGACGCGGCGATGCCGGGCATGCTCCCGGTCCCCAACGGAGAATGCATCCGCCAGGCGGTGCGCACGGGCCTCGCTTTGGACGCGGTGATCAATCGCTGGAGCCGGTTCGATCGCAAGAATTATTTCTACGCCGATCTTCCGCAGGGCTACCAGATCAGCCAGCTCTACCACCCGCTGGTCGGCGAGGGTGAGATCGAGGTGCTGCTCGACGACAAGAATGAGTCGAGCGCCAAAAGGATCGGCATCGAGCGCATCCACGTCGAGCAGGATGCGGGCAAGCTGATGCACGACCAGCACCCGACGATGAGCTACGTCGACCTCAATCGCTGCGGCGTTGCGCTGATGGAAATCGTGTCGCGTCCAGACATGCGTTCTCCCGCGGAAGCAGGGGCTTATTTGCGGAAATTGAGATCTATTCTCCGCTACGTCGGCTCGTGTGACGGCAATATGGAAGAAGGCTCGATGCGCGCCGACGTCAACGTCAGCGTGCGCAAGCCGGGCGGCGAATTGGGCACCCGGACCGAGACCAAGAACGTCAATTCGGTGCGCTTCGTCATGGCTGTCGTCGAGCATGAGGCGAAGCGCCAGGTCGAGCTTCTCGAAAGCGGCGGCGCGGTCGCCCAGGAGACCCGGCTGTTCGACCCGGACAAGGGCGTGACCCGGCCGCTCAGGTCCAAGGAAGACGCCCACGATTACCGCTATTTCCCCGACCCCGATTTGCTTCCGCTCGAGCTCGACGAGGCGTTCGTCGAAGAGTGCAAGGCATCGCTGCCCGAGCTGCCCGACGCCAAGCGCAAGCGTTACGAGGGGCTCGACGTCACGCCCTACAATGCCAGCGTGCTGACCGCAGAGGTCGAGACCTCGCGCTGGTTCGATGCCCTGCTCGAGGCCGGGGTAGAGCCAATGCAGGGGGCGAACTGGGTGGTTGCCGAGCTGTTCGGCGCGCTCAATCGCCTCGGCAAGGGCATCGAAGATTGCTCAGTGACGCCGCACCAGGCCGGCGAATTGCTCGGCCTCGTTGCCGACGGCACCATCTCGGGCACGATCGCCAAGCAGGTGTTCGAGATCATGCTCGAAACCGGCGAGGGCGCGAGCGCAATCGTTGACAGCCGCGGCCTCAAGCAGACCTCAGACACCGGCGCGATCGACGATGCGATCGATAAGGTCTTGGCCAACAATGCCGACAAGGTCGCCGAGTACAAAGGCGGCAAGTCGCAGCTGTTTGGCTTCTTCGTCGGCCAGGTGATGAAGGCGATGGCCGGCAAGGCCAATCCACAGATGGTCAACGAGCGGCTTCGGGCGAAGCTGGATTGATGGTCATCCCGGCCTTGAGCCGGGATCCGTCTTTTCTTTGTCCAAGAAGGCAGGCAGACCCCGGATCGAGGTCCGGGGTGACGATTGGGAGAGAGTATCTAAGCATGCGTAAATTCGTCCTGGCCGCGGCCGCAGCCCTGTTTGCCTCCCAATCCGCGGCCCAGGTTCCGGGTCCGCCCAGGTTGCTGGTCGTGATCTCGGTCGACCAGTTCTCGGCCGATCTGTTCGACGAATACCGGCCGCAGTTCAGCGGCGGCTTCGCGCGGCTCGCAAGTGGCACGGTGTTCCACAACGGCTATCAGAGCCACGCCGCGACCGAGACCTGCCCCGGCCATTCGACCATCCTCACCGGCGATCATCCGTCGCGCACCGGGATCATCGGCAACGTCTGGATCGACCAGTCGATCGCCCGCGCCGACAAGGCGGTTTATTGCGTCGAGGACGAGACTGCGCCGGGCAGCAGCTCGGTCCATTACACCGTCTCGCCGCAGCATTTGCTGGCCCCAACGCTCGGCGAGCTGCTTAAAGTTGCTCATCCCGGCAGCCGCAATGTCGCCGTCTCGGGGAAGGACCGCGCGGCGGTGATGATGACCGGCCGCAAGGCCGACCAGCGCTGGTATTGGGACGGGGCCAAGTTCGCAACCGACCTTACCCAAGCGCCGGTCCCGCAGTCAGTGCCCAAGGCCAATGCGGCGATTGCCGCTGCGCTCGCCCAGCCGCGGCCGCCGCTCGAGGCGCCAGCCTTCTGCCAGGCCAAGTCGCGGGTGATTCCGGTCGAAGGGGGCGCCAAGCCGGTTGGCGCGGGGCTGTTCGCCCGCAACGCCGGCGACGCCAATGCCCTGCGCGCTTCGCCCGAGCTCGACGGCGACACGCTGGCGTTGGCGGCGGCTTTGGTCGACGAGATGCAGCTCGGGCGTAAGGCCGATCCCGATGTGCTCGCGATCAGCCTGTCGGCGACCGATTATGTCGGCCACACCTACGGCACCGAGGGCGAGGAGATGTGCCTCCAGCTGCTGTCGCTTGACCGCGACCTTGGTGACTTCCTGTCGGTACTAGATTCCCGGGGGATCGATTATGCGGTGACCCTGACCGCCGATCACGGCGGGCTCGATATTCCAGAGCGGCTGCGGCTCGCCGGCGTGGCCAGCGCGGCGCGCATCGGTCCGGATCTGGATCCTTCCAAAGTCGGCGCGATGCTCGTGCAGAAGCTCGGCCTCAAAGGACCCGGATTGATCGGTCTTGGCGCCTCGGGCGACGTGTGGATCGACCACACCCTGTCCCCAGCGGACCGCAAGCGACTGCTCGACGCAGCGGTCGCGGCCTATCGCACCCATCCACAAGTCGAAGCCGTATTTACCGCCGACCAGATCGCGGCGACTCCGATGCCCACAATCCCGCCGGACAAATGGAGCCTGATCGCGCGGGCGCGCGCGAGCTATTATCCCGGACGCTCGGGCGATTTCGTGGTGATCCTCAAGAAAGAGATCACGCCGATCTACGACACCAGCCGCTACATCGCGACGCACGGCAGCGCGTGGGATTATGACCGCCGAGTGCCGATCCTGTTCTGGCAGCCCGGAGCGACCGGTCCAACCGTCGAGCAGGCGGTCGACACGACCGACATCATGCCGACGCTGGCGGCGATGATCGGGCTTCCTGTCGCGCCCGGCTCGGTGGACGGCCATTGTCTGGGCGGCGTTCCCTCGGTCACTTGTCCGGCGCGCTAAGCGCTTCAAAATACGGACTTTTCTTTAAGCCATGGTTCAGGCATGACAGGCCAGGCTTAAGCATGGGGAGGAGTGCAGTTGCGCGCTCCTTGGAGGATCCAAATGCGTAAACCGGTTCTGGCCTTCGGGCTGGCAGCCAGCGTCGCGCTCAGTGCGTGCGTGCAGACGCAGCAATATGCCGACGTCCAGTTCACGCCGCCTCAGGGCGACTACAAATTGCTGGTGCTTCGTCCCGACGTGACCGTCAGCTCGCTGACCACCGGTGGAATGGACGAGCCGCGCGCCGACTGGACCGAGCAGGCGCGCGCCCAGATCATCGCGGCCCTGAAGGCCCAGCAGGCCGGGCGCGGCGGCAATGTCACGATCATCGAGCACCGCAACGCGCTGCCGGGCGTCAGCGAGCAGGAGCTGGCCGATGTGGAGCGGCTGAACGCGGTCGTCGACCAGTCGATCGTCATCCACAAATATCTCGGCGATTATTTGCCGACCAAGCGCGGCAAGGGGCTCGACTGGACGCTCGGCGAAGATGCCGTCCGGCTCGGCCAGAAGACCGGTTACGATTATGCGCTGTTCCTCCACGCCGAGGACGAGGTCGCCTCGACCGGGCGAATCGCGCTCGGCGTGCTCGGCCTGGCGGGGTGCATCGTCGGGTTTTGCGCGCCCAATGTCGGCGGCGCGACCCAGCTCGATTACGCGTCGCTGGTCGATTTGAAGACCGGCGAAGTCGTGTGGTTCAACGTTGTCCTCGCCAGCAGCCAGGTGCCGGGAATCAAGTTCGGCGAGCTGCGCACGCCCGAAGGCGCGACTCAGATGGTCGAACGGCTGCTCGGGCGGATGAAGCCGGGGAAATATGCGGGCCATGTCATGACTCCCGAGCCCCAGGGGACGCGCTGATGTGCGCGCGCTGCCCCGAGCTCACCCGCCGCTCGCTGCTGGTCGGCGGCGGAGTCGCCGCCGCCTCGCTGACGACCGGCGTCGCCCATTCGCGCATCCGGCCGCAGGACATGGTCCCGCTGGTCGGTCCCGGTTTCCAGCCGACCGATAAGGACGAACAGGGCCTGTGGCACGAGATGCAGCGGGTCGAGGAGGAAGTCGCCGACACCAACCTCCTCGTCCAGGATCCCGAGGTCACCAACTATCTCAGGGATCTGATCGGCAAGGTCGGCGGCCCCGCGGCCCGGGATTTCCGCATCTATTTGCTGCGCATCCCCGATTTCAACGCGATGATGTTTCCGACCGGCTTCGCGGTGGTCTTCTCCGGTCTCCTCTTAAGAATGCGCAACGAAGCCCAGCTGGCGGGCGTGATCGCCCATGAATCCGGCCACTTCCTCCGCCGCCACATGATCCGCGCGTGGCGCGACGAGCGGCGCAAGACCGATATCCTGGCGATCGGCTCGATGCTCGCCGGGATCGGGGGCGCATCGGCGGGCGTGTACCTGGGCGACTATGTCCAGCTGGCCCAGCTCGGGACGATCCTGTCGCTGTTCAGCTATAGCCGCGAGATGGAGGCCGAGGCCGACGCGATCGGCGCCAAGAACGTAGCCGCGGCCGGCTACGACCCGATGGAGATGTCGAACATCTGGCAGCAGCTGATCGGCGAGGAGGACGCCGGCGCCCGCTACCGGCGCAAGCATCGGCGCCGCGGATCGTTGTTTGATACGCACCCTACCTCGGACGCGCGGATGGCCGACCTCAAGGCGGACGCGCTGGAGATGCGAATCCCGGGGAAGATCTATGACGATGGCCGCGAGCGCTACCTCGCGACGATTGGACCGATCCGCCAGATGCTGCTCGACGACCAGGTCAAATTGAATGACCCGGGCGCAAGCGAATATCTGATCCAGACGCTCGCCCAGGACGGGTGGAACGGACTGCTCCGCTTCTACGAGGGCGAAGTGTGGCGGCTCAGGAACCGCCGTGGCGACGACGTTCGTGCCGAGCAGAGCTACGCCGCCGCGGTGGTCTATCCGGACGCTCCGGCCGAGGCGTGGCGGTGGCACGGCATTTCGCTGATGAAGGCCGGCCGCGCCGCCGAGGCGAAGGCCGCCTTCGCTCGCTATCTGACGATGAAGCCCGATGCCCCGGACGCCGCCTGGGTCCGGCAGATGGTAGGTTGATCATGAAGCATTTCGCCAAACTTGCCGTGCTTGCCGCCGGCTTCGCACTGGCCGGATGTTCGACGCTCGGCGGAAGCGAATATGGGATCAGCGACTATGCGCTGGTCCGGGTGCACCCCGTTTCTGTCGGCGACGGAAGCCTGGTGGTGGCGCCGCCGCGGCCATGGAACCGCGTTCGCCCAGGGCTGTTCCAGGACATCCGCGAGACCGAGGATTGGACCCTCGACGGTCCGCTGCTCGACGGGGTGAGCTATGTCACCGGCCTCAAGAGCGGCCGCTACGTGGTCCGCCAGCGCAAGAGCGCTGATCAACAGGTGCCCAAGTTCCGCTCCGACATGACCCCGCCCGAGATCGCGGCGATGCTCGAGAGCCTCTTTCGCGTTCGCGGCGGTGCGGTCGATTGGCGCACGCTGTCGCTGCAGCCGCGGCCGTTCCTCGGCGCCAACGGCTTCCAGCTCGATTACGAGCACCTCGATACCGACGAGCTATGGCGCAAGGGCCGCGTCGTCGGCGCGGTGATCAACGACCGGCTGTACCTGATCCTGTTCGACGCCGCGCGGTCGCATTATTACGACGCGACGCTGCCCGATTTTGAATCGATCGTTGCTTCGGCGCAGCTGAGGCGCAGCTAGCCGACTGGCGAGATCGGCGTCGCCGGCGGCTCGGTTCCGGGCGCGGGCGGCGAGGGCACATCGACATCGGGATGATGCACTGGTTCCTCGGGCGGGGTTTCGATCGGCTGGCCCGGCCGAGACGGTTCGGGTGGGGTGTCGGGAAAGGGCGGAAGTTGTTGCATTGGCTCGGCTCTCCTCCTGTCCGGAACGCCCTTGGCCAGCGAAGAGTTGCTACTGCGCGCGGGTTGCCGAACTGGCCATCCCTGTTATAGGCGCCGACCTTCAAAGGCCGCGCGCGCGTGGCGGAATTGGTAGACGCGCTGGATTTAGGTTCCAGTATCGCAAGATGTGGGGGTTCGACTCCCTCCGCGCGCACCATTTCGGCGCACCGGACATTCGGGGGGTGTCCGAGCACGGAAATCGCAGCCGATAAGCTTAGGATTTGTGATTGTGATCAAGACCGTCGAGACAGAGAACGAAGGCCTGAAGCGCGCTTTCATGCTGACCATTCCCGCCGAGGATATCGAGGCGCGGGTTGAGCAGGAAGTGAAGCGCATTGCGCCGCAGGTGCGCATGCCCGGCTTCCGGCCCGGCAAGGTGCCGCCGAACCTGATCCGCAAGATGCATGGTGAGGCTCTGCGCCGCGATGCGCTCCAAGGTGCGGTTCAGGACGGTGTCCAGCAGCTGCTCGCCGAGCAGAACGTCAGGCCGGCGCTCCAGCCCCAGGTCGAGCTCGACGATCAATATGAGCCCGGCAAGGATGCCGAGGTCCATGTCCTGGTCGAAGCTCTCCCCGACGTTCCCGCGCCGGAAATCAAGGGTCTGGCACTCGAGCGGCTGACGGTCGAGGTCGATAAGGTCGTGGTCGACGAGCAGGTCAAACAGCTCGCCAGCCAGAGCAAGCGCTGGAACGATGCGCCGAAGAAGCATGCGGCAGTATTGGGCGACCTCGTGCAAATGGATTTCGACGGCAAGGTCGGCGGCAAGACTTTCGAGGGCAGCAAGGGCGAAGACATGTCGGTCGAGCTTGGCTCGGGCCGCCTGATCCCCGGCTTCGAGGAGCAGCTGGTCGGCACCAAGGCCGGCGACAGCCGAGAGGTCAAGGTGACGTTCCCGGCGGATTATCCGGCAGGCAACCTCGGCGGCAAGGACGCGGTGTTCGCGGTTACCGTCAAGGCGGTGAAGACGGCCGCCGAGACCAAGGTCGACGACGAGTTCGCCAAGTCGCTCGGACTCACCAATCTCGATCAGCTGAAGGGTCTGGTGCGCGATCAGCAGCAGCAAGAATTGAATAACCTCACCCGCACCCACATGAAACGCCAGCTGCTCGACCAGCTCGCCGCGCGCCACGATTTCGACGTTCCGGTGTCGATGGTCGAGGCGGAGTTCAACAACATCCTCAACCAGCTGAAGCACGAGGCAACCCACGAGGCGGACCCCGAGGCGGCCTTAGCCGAGATCGAAAAGGATTCGGACGATTATCGGCACATCGCTGAGCGTCGCGTTCGCTTGGGGCTGCTGTTGTCGGAGATCGGCGCCGCGAATGGCGTCGACGTCACCGAGCAGGAGATGAACGCGCTCGTGGCCAATGCGGCCGCGCAATACCAGGGGCAGGACCGCGAGAACTTCCTGCGCTACATCCAGCAGGAGCCGATGTTCGCCGCTCAGCTGCGTGCTCCGCTCTACGAGGACAAGGTCGTCGACTTCCTGTTCGGCCAAGCAAAGGTCGACGAGCGCAAGGCGACGCGTGCAGAGCTCGAGGCTGATCTCGAGAGCGAGGAAGGCCACGTGCATGGGCCTGGTTGCGGGCACGACCATTTGGCCGCCGCAAAGCCCAAGGCGAAGAAGGAGGCCAAGACGGCCAAGGCCGAGAAGCCGCAGCCCGAAGCGCCCGCCAAGGGCCCGGTTGCAAAGGCGTCGGCCAAGCCCAAGCCGGCCAAGCCGCTGAAGGACGCGCCGGGCGCCAAGCCGGCCGCCGCCAAGGCGGCTCCGGCGGCGAAGAAAGCGGCGCCGGTCAAGGCCAAGGTTACGCCCAAGTCCCCGGCCAAGAAGGCGCCGGGCAAGAAGGCGCCGGCCAAGAAGGCGGCACCGGCCAAGGCGCCAGCAAAGAAAGCCCCGGCCAAGAAGGCACCGGCGAAGAAGCCCGCGAAGAAGGGTTGAGTCCCGCAATCGACCGCGAGCTGGTCTGCACAGACTTCAATGCCGAGCTAGAGCGGTTGCGCGGGCTCGGCCTCAGGCTGGATGTCATCTATCCGGCGGATGAGCCGCACACCGCGATCCTAAACGATAACGGCCGAACCGTTCGGCTGACGTCGCGTCCGGACACGCCGCCGCCGTCAACCGGCCTCCCGGCGTTCCACCCTGAATTCGTGCTGACCCGCGGCGGCGGCACGTCGGGCGAGGGCAGGGCGGGCATGCACTACCGCGACCTGATCCCAAACCGTCTCGGCGGACGCTACATCGCGTCGCACATCACGATCAGCGAGGGCGGGCTGGTCAACGACTGGGTCCATTTCCACCACATCGCATTCCAGCTCATTTTCGTCCGCAAGGGGTGGGTCCGGGTCGTCTATGAGGATCAGGGCGAACCGTTCGTGATGCAGGCCGGCGACCTGGTCGTTCAGCCGCCCGAGATCCGCCATCGCGTGTTGGAAAGCTCGTCGGGCGCCGAGGTCGTCGAGATCAGCTGTCCGGCGCTGCACGAAACCTTTGCCGATCACGACTTGAACCTGCCGAACGGCCGCATCGACCCTGCGCGGCGGTTCAAGGGGCAGAGGTTCCTTCACCATTCGGCGAAAGACGCGCAATGGGCGCCGTTCGACGGCGCTCAATCCCAGGAAACGGGCGTTCGCGAGGCGATCGGCGGGCTGGCGGAGGTACGCACATTGAAGCCGGGCTCCTCGGCGACCATCGCGATTGCGCCGCACGTGGGAGAGCTTGTGTTCGGGTTCGTGCTCGAAGGGTCGGCCGAGCTCGATTATTGCGGCAATATGAAGCTCGCGCCGGCCGATGCGTTCGTCATCCCGCCAGGTGAGGCCTGGACGCTCAGCGTCATGTCCGACGACTTCCGGCTGCTGCACGTCACCAGCGCGGTTCCGTCAAAATCGGCCTAGCCGCGCGCGATCGATCGCTTCTATAGCGCCAGCGTGATGCAGGGGACCAGCTTGGATAGTGTGCAGCACCCGCGCATCGCCGTGCTTCTGCCCTGCTATAATGAAGAAGCGGCGATCGGCGCGACGGTGAAGGGATTCCGCGCAGCGCTGCCGACGGCAACGATCTACGTCTACGACAACAACAGCAGCGACGGGACGGTCAAGGCCGCGGCCAAGTCCGGCGCGGTCGTCCGCAGCGAGCGCCAGCGGGGCAAGGGCCATGTTGTGCGGCGGATGTTCGCCGACATCGACGCCGACGTCTACGTCATGGCCGACGGCGATTTGACCTACGATCCCAAGGCAGCGCCGGCGATGGTCGGCCAGCTGCTCGCCGAGCAGCTCGACATGGTCGTCGGCACGCGCCGCCACGAAGAGAAGGACGCCTACCGCGGCGGCCACGTGCTCGGAAACAAGCTGTTCACGGGGCTTCTGGCCGGCCTGTTCGGCCGCAGCTTCAGCGACATCTTCTCGGGCTACCGCGTGTTCTCGCGCCGGTTCGTGAAGAGCTTCCCAGTGCTCTCCTCGGGATTCGAGATCGAGACCGAGATCAGCGTCCACGCGCTCGAATTGAGGATGCCAATCGGAGAGGTCGAAACTAGCTATGCTGCCCGGCCCGAAGGCTCGCATTCGAAGCTGTCGACATGGGGCGATGGCTGGCGGATCCTGAAGACGATCGTCACGCTCTACCGGATTGAGCGGCCGGTGCTGTTCTATGGCAGCATCGGCGCGCTGTTGCTGGCGGCGGCGATCCTGCTGTCCGTCCCGCTCGTCGTCACCTATCTCCACACCGGCCTGGTGCCGCGCGTGCCGACCGCGATCCTGGTCACCGGAATGACGGTGATTGCCGTGCTGTGCTTCTTCGCCGGGCTGATTCTCGACACCGTGACCCGGGGACGCCGCGAAGTCAGGCGACTGGCATATCTTTCGTTAGCGGCGCCTCAATAACTGTAGTTTGTTTACATCACATGGCGACAATTGTGTCGGTTGCGTGACAGATTGGCTTTGTCGGAATCCGCTCCTCCACTAGGGTCGCTGTCCTGAAACGACGCGATAGCAGCGTTGCGATATAGGGGAATCATGCATGAAGCGGATCGATTGGGCTCTTCGCGCGGGCGTGGCTCTTGGCGCGCTGGCGACGGCAGGCACTGCGGCTGAGGCACAAAACAATTTGCCGCCGCCGGATGTCGCCGCGGCGCAAGCGTCGACGACAAACCAGCCAGGCTCGACGGGCGACATCGTGATCACCGGATCGCGCATCCGTCACAATCCGCTCGACAAGGACGCGCC
>Ga0193751_1000704_pt1 | contig 24477 bp, 21 predicted proteins | sample L1c2metaG_FD_143050 | JGI IMG/M metagenome (GOLD analysis project Ga0193751, IMG submission 143050) | Soil microbial communities from a riparian zone of the East river system, Colorado, United States - L1c2 | ecosystem: Environmental > Terrestrial > Soil > Riparian zone | place: USA: East River... | reverse complement strand
TCGTACGAACTTCGGAATCGATAAGGACACTGGCAACTCTATGCTTGTAGTGCCGCTTCTGAACCCGAAGTTCGCATCCGAGCGCGCCGCAAACTTGTGCGAACTTCGGGTTCGCGGCACTAGGCCGCCTCGCGCCCGAGGCTGCGATTTCGCGGGCAGGAGCGGCGGCGTGAACAGCTCTCGATGATCGGCAAGATTCTCACGGTAGGCGGCTATACTCTCGCCTCCCGCCTCACCGGTTTTTTCCGCGACATCATGCTCGCGGCAATGATCGGGGCGGGTCCCGTTGCCGACGCATTCTTTGTTGCGTTCCGGCTGCCAAATCATTTTCGCGCGATCTTCGCAGAGGGCGCCTTCAACGCGGCCTTCATTCCCGCTTATGCGCGTATCCGGACGCAAGATGGCGCCGCCGCAGCGAACCAGTTCGGTGACCGAATCTTCACATTACTTTTTGCCTCACAGGTCATCTTGCTGGCGCTGGCACTCGTGTTCACGCCCCAGGCGATCGAGTTGCTGGCGCCGGGCTTCTCGCGTGAGCCGCAGCAATTCGCGCTTGCGGTTTCGTTGACCCGGATTACGTTCCCGTACCTGCTGCTCATCACGCTGGTGACCTTGTGGAGCGGCGTTCTCAACGCGCTGCATCGATTCGCAGCTGCGGCCGCAGCGCCGATCCTTCTCAATCTCACGATGATGGCGACGCTTGCGCTCGCTTATTGGTTTCCGAGCGCGGGCTATGCTGCGGCGTGGGGGGTGCTGATTTCAGGCGTTCTGCAGGCCGTTCTGGTCGGCGGCGATAGCCTCTATGCCGGCGTCATAACTTGGTTCCGCGCGCCGCACTGGGACAAAGATGTACGGCGCTTCTTCAAGGCGCTGCTTCCAGCGACGCTCGGCTCGGCCGGCACGCAGCTCGCGCTGTTTGCCGACACCATCATCGCAAGCTTCTTGTCGGCTGGCGCAATCTCGGCGTTGTACTACGCCGATCGCATCGATCAGCTGCCGATCGGGGTGATCGGAATCGCCGTTGGCACCGTCCTAGTGCCGGAAATGACGCAGCGGCTCGCCTCGGGCGATGAGATTGGCGCGCGCTCCGCTCAGAATCGCGCCATTGAATTTGCGCTGCTGCTCGCGTTGCCCTGTGTGGCCGCATTCCTGACTGTTCCGGGGCTGATCATGCGCGCTTTGTTCATGCGCGGCGCCTTCACCGCCGCCGATGCACATGCCGCGGCGCTGACGCTCATGGCTTACACGATCGGGCTTATTCCATTCATCCTCATCCGCAGCATCGTGGCGCCGTTTCTTGCGCGCGGCGATACGGCGACACCCGTAAAGGCGGCATTGATCGGAACGGCCGTCAATATCGTTTGCAAACTTGCGCTGATGTTTCCGCTGGCGCAAGTGGGACTCGCGCTTGCTACGTCGATCGGAGCATGGCTTAATTTTATTTTAGTGCTCTACTTCGCCGCTCGGGCGCGGCTCATCGCTGTCGATGGAGAATTGGGCAAGTCGCTCGTCAAGCTCGCTGCGACCGCGCTCGCGCTCGCTCTGGTCTTGGCGATCGCAGCCCCGCTTGTCACGGAGCTGTTATCCTCGTGGTCCAGGCTTCGCGACGAATCGGAACTGGCATTGTTGATGCTGCTGGGCGGTTTGGTTTATGGCGGGCTGGTGATCGCGCTGTTCGGCCGCCGCTGGCTGTCGTTGATGCGCGGCGGCGCTCAGAGCGCCCCGGCGGCGACTCTCGACCAGTTGGAAGGCGCTTCGCCGCCAGCCGCTGGGCCCGATCGAATCTGACAGCAAATAGGAAACGACGATGCGCGTGAGCATGATGGGCGCCGGTTACGTCGGTCTCGTGTCGGGCGCCTGCTTTGCCGACTTTGGTCATCAGGTAACTTGTATTGACAAAGATGCGGCAAAGATTGCCGCGCTCAAGCGCGGCGAAATCCCAATCTTTGAGCCGGGGTTGGCCGAGCTAGTCGAGTCCAACATGCGGCAGGGGCGGCTTGAATTCGCCGCGAAGGCATCCCGTATCGGTGAGGCCGAAGTAGTCTTTATCGCCGTCGGCACGCCGTCGCGTCGCGGCGACGGCCACGCCGATCTGAGCTTTGTTTATCAGGCGGTGCGCGAGATCGCCCCGCAGCTTGCCGGCACTGCGGTCGTCATCACGAAATCGACGGTTCCGGTCGGAACCGGCGATGAGATCGAAAACATTTTACGCGAGCAGCGGCCCGAGGCCGATATTCAAGTGGTTTCTAATCCGGAGTTCCTGCGCGAGGGCGCCGCGATCAGGGATTTCAAGCATCCCGATCGCATCGTGGTCGGCACCGAGGATGAGCGTGCGCGCGGCGTGCTCGCCGAAATTTATCGGCCACTCTACTTGAACGCGCCGCCGATCATTTATGTTAGCCGGCGCACTGCCGAACTGATCAAATATGCATCCAATGCGTTTCTTGCGACCAAGATCACTTTCATCAACGAGATAGCCGACCTCTGCGAGCAGGTTGACGCCGACGTGCAGGAAGTTGCACGCGGCATGGGGCTCGATAATCGGATCGGCGGGAAATTCCTTCACCCCGGACCTGGTTTCGGCGGCTCGTGCTTCCCCAAGGACACCACCGCATTGATCAAGACGGCACACGATCACGGCGTGCCTTTGCGCCTCGTCGAGACCGTCGCCGCGGTCAATGAGCAGCGCAAGCGCGCTATGGCGCGCAAGGTAGTTGTGGCGCTCGGCGGTTCGGTGCGCGGCAAGACGATCGCCGTCCTCGGACTGACGTTCAAGCCGAATACGGACGATACCCGCGATTCACCGGCGATCCCGCTCATCACGGCGCTGCACGATCTCGGCGCTACCGTGCGCGGATACGACCCTGCCGGCATGGAACAGGCCAAGCCGCTTCTGCCCGACGTGCATTATTGCCAGAGCGCGTATACGGCCGCGGAGGGCGCCGACGCGCTGGTGATCGCGACCGAATGGGAACAGTTTCGCGCGCTCGATCTTGCCCGCCTCAAAGCCGTCATGGCGCAGCCGGTGATTGTCGACCTGCGCAACATCTATCGCAGCGATGAAATGCGGCGTGCCGCCTTCCGCTATGTGCCGATTGGCCGGGCGGGAGTGGAGTAGCCAGCACCTCGTCGCTGTCGAGAGCGAGCCGCACGCGACAGAATGTGAAGGCTAGAGTTGCAGAAGGGGCTGCCAGCCACGGGCAGCCCCTTTTTATTTGACGATGAACGGTTAGTACCGGCTCGATTAGCCCCATCTGATGGCAATCGCGCCGGCAATCGAGCGGGGCCGCGTGCGAAGCGCATGACCATCGTTGCCGGACTCGATGATCCATTCGCCGTTTTCTTGACCAACGATCTTTCCGACGTGGTGCGGCCAAACAACCACCGCCCCTATTCCCGCCGCTCCCGGCCGGCCCCAACGCGTCCAGTTGTGTGCCAGATTGAATGACGGGCCCGGATCCGCGCCGACGAGGTGTCGCATCTCCCAGCCGCACCATGCGGCCGGGCGACCGCGACCCCGGCCGCGGTATCGCGTGTTGTTCTGGTCGTAAGCGGCGCTCCCCGCCGATGCGAACAGTCCCGTTGTTCCTCGCGATGTCCAATCGGAACCGCTGTTTGCAGGCCATCCCCATCGCGGCTCGGTAAATGTGCCGCGGCTGGCGACCAGCCGGTGATGATGGCCGTTGTGGTGATAGTGGCGGTGATGATGGTCCCGCGCGTAAGCGGATTGCGAGAACATCATAGTGGTCGCAGCGGCGACCGCTAAGACCGTCGATTTCATACGCTAACTCCTACTCGTTGCAGTCAAAGCTTGTTGATTCGTCTGCAAACAAAAACCTCGCCAAGGATGAGCAAGGCGAGGTCCAGCAGACGAAAGCGCCTCGTTAAGACTGAGGCGCGGATAGTCTCATAGCAGCAACGAGAGTTATCTCTTCATCCAAAATTGCATGACAAGTATTTGTTTGATGCGATCAAATGACAAATTGTCGTCACCTTCTGCATTCTGAATTGCGGCGCTTTGTTGGTAGTTATTTGTTTGTTGTTTGTGCTATCGATCGGTTGCGAGAATTTGCGATTTTTTTTGAGGTTATTGCGGCGTTTAAACGCTGTTGCGTCGGGTTACGGCCGTATTGATCCTGGCGCCGTGCCGCGATAGCGTCAGGCAAATTTGCGCGAGGCTCATCGATGCGTTCGTTCATGATTGCGCCCTTAACCGAACACACCGGCGCCGAAGTGACAGGTCTCGATTTCAGGCGGCCGATCGATGCGGAAATCCGTGCAACCTTAAACCGCGCCTTCATCGATCGCCACGTTCTCGTCATGCGCGATCAGCAGTTCGGGCCGGATGAATTCAAATCGGCCGTGCAGCTGTTCGGCGAGCTTCAGCCGCACGACAAGAAGGAACATCACGTTCCCGGGCATCCCGACGTGTCGTATGTCTCAAACGACGAATTCGTGAACGGCCGTCGGATCATCCCGGGCGAGACGTTTCACACCGATCACTCAAACCATCCACGTCCGCCGAAAGCCACGACGCTGTTTGCAGTCGCGCTGCCGTCGCATGGCGGCGACACGCAATATGTCAACATGCACCAGGCCTACGACGATTTGTCGGCCGAGACCAAAGACGAGGTCGATCGGCTGAAGGCTGTGCACGTCTATCTGAGTAAATACAGTCCACGGCCACTCGGCCATCTCACCGAGGAAAGCCGCCGCAAGCTGCCGCCGCCGGGCATACATCCGTTGGTGCGTACGCATCCCGAAAACGGGCGCAAAGCGCTGTTCCTCAACCCGGTGCGAATCGAATCGATCAGCGGCATGGACGATGAGGCTGCGCTGGCGCTGATCGCCAACCTCATGCGGCATGCGACGCAAAAGAAATATGAGTACCGGCACAAATGGCGGCCTGGCGACTGGGTGCTGTGGGACAACCGCAGCGTCATGCATCAGGCCAATCCTGACTACGATATGAATGAGCGCCGGTATCTCTATCGACTTATGCTCAAGGGCGAAGTGCCGGCGTGAGGCGTCTTCGCGATCACGCGAGCCTTTCTTGCCTCGTCACCACCGGGCATAGCCGTTCGCAGAACGGCGTCGCTTCGCTCGCCTGTGCCGGTGGTCCATGCAGCGGCCCGGCACCATGGATTGCCGGGTCAAGCCCGGCAATGATGAACTCGGAAAAATAATCCGTCACCGACCTATTGACAATAGTCCCCGTTTCGGATACATATAGGCGAACCTCGCCCATCAATCGGACGTGGTCCGGCAGGCATGCCGGGCTGCGGGGCGAGTGCGGTGCCCGCGCGCGGACTTGCAACCCGCTCCCGGGCGGCTTTGGGCATCATCCCCCCGGCACTATGACCGGGGCGCGAGGTGCTATCGCTGGACTGGGATCGGCAGGGGCGGGTAACACCCGCCTAACAAAAGCGGCCACGTCCCAGGAAGCCTGGCCTGAAGTTGCGCCGAAGATGACGAAAGTCCCTTTGGCGAGAGCCGCGGTGGAACGCCGACAGTCGTGCGCCCCTCGTAAGGGGCGCGGCCGTGCCCGTAAGGCACGGCATAATCACATTTGCGTCTGTCGGCGTTTCGCCTCCGAATTTATTTCGTTCTTTCCCGTTCGTTCCGTTCGTCATTGCCGGACAAAGTCGACCGAAGGACGACATCGCTTCGCTCGTCTACGCCAGGCAATCCATGCCGAAGCTTCGGTTGCGAATGCTTCCACCGGCATTTGCCCGCTGCAGCTCAGCATGGACCACCGGATCAAGTCCGGTGGTGACGAGTAAGCGACAGTGGCTTGGCATACCTCGGATGCTCAGGCGCATCGCGAGAACGGATCGTCATTGCGAGCGTTAGCGAAGCAATCCAGGTCTGAAGTGCCGCTCTGGATTGCTTCGTCGCTTGCTCCTCGCAATGACGGCCGCCTACCAGCCAATGGAGGAAAAGGAGCGAGCCGTACGAACAGACTTCTATCTCGTCATTGCCGGACCGGTCGCCGGCGCTCCTCTGGCACGAGGTCGAGCGTGAGCCGCTCGGTCCGGCGCAACACGTCAACTGCGACAGTGCGGCCGATCTTATCGCCCGTGAGCGCGCGCACCAGATCGTCCGCGCCGACGATGGTTGCTCCGTCAAGTGCGACGATAATATCGCCGGGCCGCAGCCCCGCGCGATCCGCAGCCGAACCCGGTTCAACGGTGCCGACCATGACCGCACCGTCCTGGGTCAATCCCGCCGCGCGGCGGCGCAGCGGCGGGACCGCGGTCTGCTGCGCGGCAATTCCGACGAATGCGCGGCGCACGCGGCCGTGCCGAACCAGTTCGCCGAGCACAAAGCTTGCGGTATTCGCGGCGACCGCGAAGCAGATGCCCTGGGCGCCCAAAATAACTGCAGTGTTGATGCCGACGACCTCGCCACGGGATGATACCAAGGGCCCGCCCGAATTCCCTGGATTAAGCGCCGCGTCAGTCTGAATGACGTCATCGATCAGCCGGCCGCTACGCGCGCGCAGCGAACGGCCCAGCGCCGAGACGACGCCCGTGGTCACAGTCGACTCAAAGCCCAGCGGATTGCCGATCGCGATCACGAGTTGGCCACGTTTGAGGCGTTTAGAATCGCCGAGCGACGCCGATGGCAGGGTAACCGCTTCATCGACGCGAATGAGTGCGAGGTCGGTATCGGGATCGTCGCCGACCAGCCGTGCATGCAAATCCTGGCCATCGGCGGTCGTGACTTCAATGCGGGACGCGGTACCGGCAACATGACTGTTAGTGAGGATCAGACCATCGGGCGCCACGATGACGCCCGAACCGGTGCCGCCGCGCGGTTGACCGCTTTGGCTCGGCCGGCCGGGATTACGTTAAGTACCGCAAGCCGCACGACAGCGGGCCCGACACGCTCGACGACGTCGATGACCGCCCGCGAATAGGCGTCAAGCAGTGCCTGATCGTCCGGGAGGATGGCCCCTTGCGTGGCGTTTCGCCCGCTGCGGTGGGCGTCGCTTAGTGGGATGATTGTCATGCAATATTAGAGTCCTGGGCCGGCGCTCGCCGGCCGATTTGGTGAGTTTCGGAAGTGGGCCCACATATGGGGAGCGTGACGCTTGGCGGGAAGGGCGGATATCGGCAGATCGCATCGGCGCCCGCGCCAGTGTGATTGCCGTTTGCGGATGCCTATGATGCCCGGAGAGTTGAGGGGACTATCATGAAGTTCGGCAATAGCGCGCCCAAGACGCGCGTAAACGCGCTTATGAGCGCGCCTAAGACGCGCGTAAACGCGCTTATGAGCGCGCCGAAGACACGCGTGGACGCGCTTATGGCGCGTCTTGCAGCTGCGCTACTCGCGACGGCTCTGGCCGGCTGCGGCCAGGGCCAGCAGCAGGGCGCCGCGCAAAATCTCCCCGCCGTCACCGTCGCCAAACCGGTGCAGCGCACCGTGGTCGATCAGGACGAATATGTCGGCCGGTTCGTGGCCGTCAGTTCGGTCGATATGCGTTCACGCTTATCCGGCTATCTCGCTGCGATCCATTTCACCGATGGCCAGATGGTGAAGAAGGGCGATCTCTTGTTCACCATCGACCGGCGGCCGTTTCAAATTGTGCTTGAGCAAATGCGCGCCAATCTGGCTCAGTCTCGCGCCAATCTCGCCTTTGCCAAAGCCGACCTCGAGCGCGGTCAAAGCTTGCTGCAAAATAAAACGATCACCGAACAGACCTACGATCAGCGCACGCAGGCGAAGACTGTCGCCGAAGCGGCCGTCGCCGCGCAGGAAGCGATGGTGCACTCGGCCGAACTCGATCTCAACGAATACAGCGAACTGCGTTCCCCAATCGATGGACGCATCGGCGATCGCCGCGTCTCGGTCGGCAATCTCGTAACCGGCGGCACCAGCGGCAATACCACGCTGCTTGCGACCGTCGTCTCGGTCGATCCGATCCGCTTCGAATTCACTTTCGACGAGCAGTCCTATCTGCGCTATGCGCGGTTCGCTTCGGCGAGCAAGGAGGTGGCGGCACTGAATGGCAACGTGCCGGTCGCGCTCAAGCTCATCGACGAGAAGGATTTCGGGCACACCGGCAACATCGATTTCGTCGATAATGCCATCAACCAATCGTCCGGCACGGTCCGCGGCCGTGCGGTATTCCAGAACTCCGACGGCGTGTTTACGCCGGGCATGTTCGGCCGGATCCGGGTGCCCGGGTCACCGCCCTATTTGGCATTGCTTGTTCCCGATGAGGCGATTGCCTCCGAACAGGCGCGCAAATACGTGCTTGTTGTCGATGATGGCGGCGTGGTGCGCCAAAAATACGTGAGCCCTGGTCAGCTCGACGACGGCTTGCGTGTGATCAGGGATGGTCTTGCGGCCGGTGACCGTGTGATCGTCAATGGCCTCATGCACGCGCGGCCCGGCATTAAGGTCAATGCCCGCGAGCTGAACGCTCCGGCCTCGCCGGCGCCCAAAAGCGGCGATGAAGCGAGAGCTCAATGAGACGTAATCGTGGAGCGAACAGCGGCAGCGCCACTACTGGTTCGGATTCCGCCGCAGTGCAAATGCGCGGCGTGTAGAGCGTAGCTGAGATGCGCATTTCGCATTTTTTCATCGATCGGCCGATCTTTGCTGCCGTAGTCTCCGTCGTTTTCGTCATTCTCGGCGGCGTGTCGTTTCTGCGCCTTCCGGTCGCACAATATCCTGAGATCGCGCCGCCGATCATCAACGTTTCCGGCCAGTATCCCGGTGCCAACGCCGATGTCGTTGCATCGACCGTGGTCACGCCGCTGGAACAGCAGATCAACGGCGTCGAAAACATGCTGTACATGTCGTCGAATTCGACGGCCGATGGACGATTCTCGATTCAAGTCAGCTTCGATCTCGGCACCAATCTCGATATTGCTCAGGTGCAGGTGCAGAACCGCGTGGCTATTGCGCAGCCACGCCTGCCGAGCGACGTCCGCAATATCGGCGTGACCGTCAGCAAGGCCTCGCCTGACCTGATGATGGTTGTGCACTTGTATTCGCCGGACAAATCGCGCAACTCGCTGTTCATTTCCAACTACGCCACGCTTGAGATCACCGATCCGCTCACGCGGGTCGACGGCGTCGGCTCGATTACGGTATTCGGTAGCCGCGATTATTCGATGCGGATCTGGCTTGATCCTGACCGGCTGCAATCGCTTGGCCTGACCGCGAGCGATGTCACGACTGCGTTGCAGGGGCAAAACATCCAGGTCGCTTCGGGCGTGCTCAATCAACCGCCGGTTTCTCGTCCCGGAGCCTTCCAGATTGCTGTGCAAACGCTCGGCCGTCTCGACAATCCCGATGAGTTCGGTGCGATCGTAGTCAAAGAGACGCCTGGCGCCGTGGTGCGGCTACGCGATGTTGCCACTGTAGAACTCGCCGCGCTCGATTATTCATCAAACTCCTATCTCGATCACGACCCGGCAGTGGCGCTCGCTGTTTTTCAGCGACCGGGATCCAATGCAATCGCTACCGCCAGGGGCGTCACGGACCTGATGAAAGTGTTGGCCCAGCGTTTTCCAGCCGGCGTTCAATACGCGATCGTTTATAATCCGACGCAATTCATCCAGCAGTCGGTCGACGCAGTGATCGACACGATCGGCGAAGCGATCGTGCTGGTCGTGCTGGTGGTGATCCTGTTCCTGCAGACTTGGCGGGCCGCCATCATTCCGCTCGTCGCCATACCCGTGTCGCTTGTCGGCAGCTTTTTCTTCATGGCGGCATTCGGCTTCACGCTCAACAATCTTTCCTTATTCGGTCTTGTTTTGGCGATCGGTATTGTCGTCGACGATGCCATCGTCGTGGTCGAGAATGCCGAACGCAATATTGCGGCGGGGCTTGCGCCGCGTGACGCGGCGCGCAAAAGCATGAACGAAGTTGGATCGGCGCTGATCGCGATCGCGCTGGTCCTGTGTGCGGTGTTTGTGCCGTCGATATTCATTACCGGGATATCCGGTCAGTTTTATCGCCAGTTCGCGCTGACCATCGCAGGCGCCACGATTATCTCGCTCATCGTGTCGCTGACACTCTCGCCAGCAATGTGCGCGCTGCTGTTAAGACCGCACCAGGAAACCCAGCATGAGGCTTGGTGGGCACGGCCGATCCACCTGTTCTTCGGCTATTTCAATCGGTCTTTCGACAAGGTCGGATTTGGGGTTTCCTGGCTGGCCTCGCGGACAGTGCGGCGCGCCGCACTGATGGTCGCGTTGTATCTTGTGGTCATCGGCGTCGGCTTAAACGCCTTTCGCACGACGCCGGGCGGGTTTATTCCGCAAGTGGACCGGGGCTACATTATCGTCGTGGTACAGCTGCCGCCCGGCGCGTCGTTGGCGCGCACCGACGCGGTGCAGCAGCACGCGCTCGACATAGCAATGCAGGTGCCGGGCGTCGTGCATGCCGCGAATATCGTCGGTTTTTCTGGCGCCACTTTCACCAATGCGCCGAATTCCGGCGCGCTGTTTCTGGTGCTCGACGATTTCCAGAAGCGCGGACACGATCCCCGGCAGTCGGCGGCGGCGATCCAGGCGCAGCTGTTCCGGCGGCTATCCTCGATCCAAGACGCCTTTATCATTCCGGTGCTACCGCCGCCGGTCATGGGTATCGGCACCGCCGGCGGCTTTCGGATGATGGTCGAGGATCGCGCCGGGCGGGGCTCGGAAGCGTTGCGCTCGGCGACTGAATCGCTGGTGACCCGCGCGGCGCAAACGCCGGGAATCGCCGGCACATTCTCGCTGTTTGAGACCTCAACGCCGCAGGTTTATCTGGATATCGATCGCACCAAGGCGCAACTCTTGGGCGTCAACGTGCAGGACGTGTTCAACGCGCTGCAAATCTATATCGGCTCTTCCTACGTCAACGATTTCAACTTGTTCGGCCGCACCTTCCGCGTCACTGCTCAGGCGCGCGACGAAGACAGGCAGTACGTCAGTGACGTACTCAAGATCCGCGTGCGGAATTCGAACGGCGATACCGTTCCACTCGGCTCGTTCACTACTGTCGACAATATCGCGGGTCCGTATCGGGTACCGCGTTATAACCTTTATCCTGCCGCCGAAATCGACGGCGCTGCCGCGCCTGGTTATTCGCAAGGCCAAGCCATCGCGATGATGGACAGGCTCGCCGCCGAAACTTTGCCGGAAGGTTTTGCCACTGAGTGGACGACGCTTGCCTTCCAGCAGATCAGGGCGGGCAGCACCGCGACATTCGCTTTCTTGCTGGCGGTGGTGTTCGTGTTTCTGGTGCTGGCGGCGCAGTACGAGAGTCTCACTCTACCATTGGCCGTGATCATGATCGTGCCAATGTGTCTCGTCGCCGCCATCGCTGGCGTGATCCTGCGCGGCATGGACAACAACATACTCACGCAAGTCGGCTTCGTCGTGCTGATCGGCCTTGCGGCCAAGAATGCCATCCTCATCGTCGAATTCGCTCGCCAACTTGAGGATCGCGGTCATAGCCGTTGGGAGGCCGCCGTCGAGGCCACCCGATTACGTTTGCGCCCCATCCTTATGACGTCGCTCGCCTTTATCCTCGGCGTCACACCTTTGGTCTGGGCCATCGGCGCGGGTGCAGAATTACGTCAGGCGCTCGGCACCGCCGTGTTTTCCGGCATGATCGGAGTGACGGCGTTCGGGCTGGTATTCACGCCGGTGTTTTACGTGATCGCGCGTTGGATCGCGCAGCTCGGCCCACGCCGTGGCAAAATGCGGCAGCACGCTCCAGAGCCGGCCGAATAACAGTCAATTGAATGCGGTAACGGCTCCGATCGGCTATTGTCGCGTTACCGGAATAACGCCGCACACACGGTGTTGATCGGGTGCCGGCAATGGCCGCGGATCCATAAAGCAAGTCCATGAACCGCGAAGGGAGACCGCCCTATGTTTCGTAAACTGCTTGTTGTTTTTGCTGTTCTTATGCTCGGCGTGACCGCGGCTGCAGCGCAGAACTGCCAAGACATCATCGATAAGCGTCAGACTTTGATGAAAAAGAGCGGTGCGGCGGCGAAGATCGGCACGGAGATGATCAAGGGTGAGAGACCCTTCGACCTGGCCAAAGTGCGCGAGATCTACGCAGCCTTTGTTGACGATGCCACGCAGATGCCGACGCTGTTCCCAGATTGTTCGAAAACCGGTAACAAGACAACCGCAGCTCCGGCGATCTGGCAAAAAATGGACGACTTCAAAGCGGCAATCGCCAAGTTCGCCGCCGACATCAAGGCGGCGCAGGACAGTACCAAGGACGTCGATACTTTGAAGGCCGGTTTCCAAATCATCGGCAAGAACTGCAGCAACTGTCATCAGACCTTCCGCGTCAAGTCGAGCTGACGCTGCGAACGACCGCGCAGGGCGGGCCGTCCGTGCGGACTGCCCGCTCTTTGGTTTTTGCCGGAGCGCCTCGCAACGCGGCTTCAACCTGTCCGTTGAACACTCGGAATCGTTTCAAACACGAATTAGTACGACATTGAAGTTGCCACTAACGCGTTCGCACCCCGAAGAGCGGGTATGCGTTAATAGGGCTGCTCCGCCTCCTTCAAACGTGTATCACGTCGCAATCGTGCTGGAGGCGCTGACGTGTCGCGGCTACGGACATTTGTATTCATTGTCGCGACCGGCGCAATTTTTGCGCTCGCGGCGATTTGGATTTTGACGCTGCCGGCGGTTGTTTCGGCCGCGGCGCTGCCGCCGCATACGTCGAATCTGGCCAATGGCGAAACTATGTTCAACATTGGCGGCTGTTCGTCGTGCCACGCCGTGCCGAATGATAACCCCGAAAAGGTCGATCGCACGCGGCTTGGCGGCGGTTTGGCCTTAAAATCACCATTTGGTGTCTTCTACGCGCCGAACATTTCATCCGACGCCAGGGACGGCATCGGCAACTGGTCCGAGGCAAATTTCGTCACCGCATTGTGGAAAGGAACGTCGGATCACGGCACCAATCTCTATCCTGCATTTCCCTACACCTCCTATCGCTATATGCAGCTCGATGACGTGCGCGATCTTTTTGCCTATCTCAAAACTTTGCCGCCGGTGCCGGGCAGGTCGCGCCGCCACGAGTTGTCGTTTCCATTCAATGAACGACGTCTGCTCGGCATATGGAAATTGCAGTTTCTGGGCGAGGGAAGTTTTGTGCCTGATCCGTCCAAATCGGCGCAATACAATCGCGGCGCTTATCTCGTGAACGGGCCGGGTCATTGTGCCGAATGCCACAGCCCGCGAAACGTCCTCGGCGGCATTATCGAAAGCCAGCGCTTCGCCGGCGGGCCATCGCCGGACGGCAGCGACTGGGTGCCGAACATCACGCCAGTCGGACTCCAGCGTGACGATGAGAAGTGGTCCGAGAAAGATATCGCGAGCTTTCTCGATGGCGGCATGATGCCATCGGGCGATTTTGCGGGCGGCGCCATGGCTGACGTGATCAGAAGCACCTCGCTGCTTTCTCCGGAAGACCGGGCCGCTATAGCGAGCTATGTCGCAGCGCTGCCGCCGCGACAGGGGCCCACACCGCCGCCGAACAAAGACCAGGACATCAAGTGATGCCGAGTAGCCGCGCTTGACCCCGATGAATCCGACTCGAGGCATCGCGCTCAAGCTCGTTTCGGCGCTTTTATTCGCGGTGATGTCGGCCTTGGTCCGTTATCTCGGGGCGCGCTATCCGATCGGGCAAGTGGTGTTTTATCGCTCGGCATTCGCGCTCGTGCCGCTCCTTGTTGTCTATGCTTGGCGCGGCGAGCTTGCCGCGGTGGTGCGTACCGATCGACCGCTTGGACAAGCGGGTAGGGGCGTGCTGAGCATCGCCGGCATGTTCTTCAATTTCGGCGCGGTGGCGCGGCTGCCGCTTGTGGAATCCAACGCCATTGCCTTTACCTCGCCGCTATTTAGCGTCGCGCTGGCCGCCCTCATCCTGAAAGAGCGTGTGCGCGTATACCGCTGGTCGGCCGTTACCATCGGATTTGTCGGCGTGCTGGTGGTGCTTTCGCCGCACCTTTCGGGTGACGAACTGACTGTCGCTATGGCGAGCGCAACAAGCCTCGTCGGTATCCTCTATGCGATCGGTGGGTCATTGGCCAATGCCGGCACTGTCATTCAGACCCGTCGCTTGGCGGAGAGCGAGTCCACCTCGTCGATTGTCTTCTATTTTTCACTGTCCTGTGCGCTCGCTGGCCTGGCGACTTGGCCGTTCGGCTGGATCGGGCCAACCCCGACCGAGCTCGCCGCGCTCATCGGCATAGGTTTTCTGGGCGGCACCGGACACATTTTCCTGACCGAAAGTTACCGGCATGCATCCGCGTCCGTAGTCGCTCCATTCGACTATACGTCGATGATCTGGGCACTAATCCTTGGATATGCGATGTTCGGCGAAGCGCCGACGCAAGCAATTGTTTTGGGTTCGGTAATTATCGCGGCCGCAGGCCTATTCGTGATCTGGCGCGAGCGCCGGTTGGCAATGATGCAGCGCCGCCATGCACGGGCCCTCCATCCAGGCGAGGCGGCTACGACGCTCCGAACGCCTTAAAGGTGATAATGGTGCGCGTATCGGCAATTCCGGGAATGGTCTGGACCCTTTCCGCGATGAAATGGCCGATGTCGGTCGAGGGCTCGACATAGAACTTGACCAAGAGATCGAAGTCCCCGGCCGTCGAATAAATTTCGGAAGCGATCTCGGCATCAGCGAGCTTGCCGGCCACGTCGTATGCTTTGCCAAGCTGGCATTTGATCTGCACGAAAAAAGGGATCATGCGCGCCTCCGACCCGATCCATATCTTATACCAGAGCGGGTGGACTGCACGAGCCCGAAGAAGCATTGTAGAATCGGCGCGACTGGATAAAAAATGCATGCACCAATCGAGCTTGCCAATGTTGCCGCCGACGTGCTCGCCCGTATCCGTGAGCGCGCCCCCCGCGTGCATTGCATAACCAATTCGGTGGCCCAGCAATATACGGCGAATATGCTGCTCGCTGCCGGCGCTGTGCCGTCGATGACGATTTCGCCTGATGAAATCGGGCCTTTTGTCGCTGGCGCCAACGCGGTCCTGGTCAATCTCGGCACCTTTGATCGCGAGCGTAAATCCGCGATCGAGAGCGCGGTTGCGATGGCCGCGGATAAAGGGTTGCCCTGGCTGGTCGACCCCGTCTTCATTGAACGCTCGCCGGCGCGGGCGGAATTCGCGCGTGTGCTGGTCGCCAGCCATCCTGCGGTCGTGCGCCTCAATCATGCGGAGTTAGCAACTCTCTCCGGCGATAAGGCAGATGGCGAGTCGGCGGCGCGCTTTGCCGAGGGGCATGCGACCATAGTCGCGCTCACCGGAGACATCGATACGGTCACAGACGGTCGGCGCGGCATCGCCATTGCGAACGGCCATCCATTGATGGGAATGGTTACCGCGATGGGCTGCGCCGGCGCAGCCCTTGTTTGCGCCGCGCTTGCCGTAGAGTCGGATCGTTGGCTGGCGACGCTCGCGGCTCTCGCTGCATTCGGCGTCGCCGGCGAACTCGCGGCGCAGCGCGCGCACGGCCCCGGCAGCTTCGCGGCTGCCATGATCGACGCGCTGCATGGGCTCGATCGCGGGACGTTGCGCAGCCGCCTCAAGGTATCGTGATGCGTGTCGATCTTCGTCTCAACGCCATCGTCGATCCCGAGCGCGCCGGCGGCCATCAACTCGCCGATTTGGCGCGACAATGCGCCCGCGGCGGAGCGACGCTCGTTCAATTGCGCGACAAGCTCTCGGCAACACGCGCCATGATCGAGGAGGCGAGAGCAATCAAAAAAGCCTTGGCAGACTCCGGCGTGCCATTTGTCGTCAATGATCGTGTCGACGTGGCGATGGCGGCGGACGCCGACGGCGTGCATCTTGGCCAGGACGACATGGCAGTTGAGGATGCACGACAACTGCTTGGACCCGACGCGATCGTCGGGCTGTCTATCAAATCGGTCGCGGAAGCCGAGGCGGCGCCGCTCGCTCTGATCGATTATGTGGGTAGCGGCGGTGTTTATGTCACCGCGTCCAAGCAACAGAACAATCCACCGATTGGCCCTGCCGGTCTCGCTCGAATCATCGCAGCGCTTCGCTGCCGCGCCCCGGATTTGCCGGTCTGCGGCATTGCGGGGATCGATGCCAACAATGCCGGCGAAGTGATCGCTGCCGGCGCCGACGGAGTGGCAATCATTTCGGCGCTGTCGCTTACGCCCGATCCGGCGGCCGCTGCGCGCACCTTGCGTGACATTGTCGATGGAATGCTGGCCAAGCGAGGCGCGTAATGGGCGTTCCGATCGCATTGACCATTGCTGGCTCGGATTCGGGCGGCGGCGCCGGCATTCAGGCAGATCTAAAAACCTTCTCTGCGCTTGGCGTCTATGGAGCCTCCGTGGTGACGGCGCTCACCGCACAGAACACTAAAGGCGTTTTTGCCATTCATGAGGTGCCGCCCGACTTTATTGCGACACAAATGGATGCCGTGTTTTCCGACCTTGACGTCAGTGCCGTGAAAATTGGGATGCTGGGCAGCGCTGCGGCGATCGCCGCTGTCGCCGGCGGATTGCGACGTCACCGCGCGCGCAATGTGGTGCTCGACCCGGTCATGGCCGCGAGTTCAGGCGAAAAGCTATTACATTCCGATGCGATTAGCGCGTTGCGCGAATTGGTGGCGCATGCACGCCTGGTCACGCCCAATTTGCCAGAGGCGGCCGCTCTTACCGGTCAAAATGAGGCGCGCGATGAAAAGGCGATGTATGACCAAGCGCAAAAGCTGCTTGCGCTGGGTGCCCGAGCGGTGCTGATCAAGGGCGGTCACGGCAGGGGACCGGAAAGCGCCGATCTTTTGGTCGAGGGCAACGCCTGCACGAGATTGGCGGTGCCGCGTATTGAGACGCGCAATAGCCACGGCACCGGCTGCACGCTGGCGTCGGCAATTGCCGCCGGTCTCGCCAAAAATCTTTCGCTTGCCGACGCTGTGCGCGAAGCCAAAGACTATGTTAGTGCCGCCCTCAAGGCTGCCGACCGGCTGGAAATAGGATCCGGCTCCGGGCCGGTGCATCACTTCCACAAGTGGTGGTAAGCGCGATCACGCTGCAGGCGCGCCCGGCTGTTTCAATGGATGGGCGCGCGCAAAGGCGTCGATTGTCGCCAGAGAATTCGCAATCCGCGAAAAATTCGGGAATCGCGCCGTATCGACATTAAAAAATTTTGCGCCGGCGGCCTGGCTGGCGAGACAAATGTCCGCGAGCGTGATCGTATCGCCGTGGCAATAGCGCCCGGTGGCCGGGCCTGCCAGGTGCGCTTCGAGAGCGGTCAGCGCAGCGGTGTGCCAATGTTGGCACCATTTCGTGCGCGCCGCCTCGTCGAGCTTAAATTCATGTTCCAGATATTCGCGCACCCGCGGCACGATCAGCGGATGCGAATCGCAGGCAACAATCTGCGCTAATCCGCGTACGCGCGCTCGGCCGCGTGGATCGCGCGGCAACAACGGCGGGTTAGGGTGGGTTTCGTCAAGATATTCGATGATCGCCAGCGACTCGAACAAAGCCGGCCCGTCGCCATCGACCAGCGCTGGAATCGCCATCATTGGATTGACCGCGCGAAACTCGGCCTGACGCTGTTGGCCTTTCATTAGATTAACTTCGATGATCTCCTCAGGAACGAGCCCTTTGAGATTGAGTGCAATCCGCACGCGATAAGTCGCAAGCGAGCGCCAAAATGAAAAAATCTTCATGGGAAATCTCCTCTCTCTGTTCTCGTGTTATTTGATTGGCCGGCCAGCGCGCCGCTCAAAGCATTTGGCAAAGCTGCCAAGAAGTCAAAGCGACTTTCGGTGCGCTCGTTCTCAGAAACAGCTAGTCCGTTCCCGGCTCCGCTTTCAACCCCGCCGCCTCGATACCGGCCACCGCACAGATTTCATCTTTATCCGACGTATCGCCGGAAATACCGCAGGCGCCCAGCAAGTTGCCGCTAGCGTCACGGATCAATACGCCACCCGGATTGGTGACAATGCGTCCGCCGCTCGCCGCCGCGAGCATAGTGAAAAACTGTGGGGTTTTCGCCGCGCGACTCGCGAGAGTGCGCGAACCGAAGCCCATGCCGAGCGCGCCCCAGGCTTTGGCGAATGCGATGTCAAAACGCAAAATGCCGGATTTGTCTTCGCGCTTGAACGCGACGAGGTGCCCGCCGCTGTCGAGCACGGCGACCGCCAACGGCGCCAGATTGCTCTCGCGCGCCTTCTTCAGCGCGGCGTCGACGATAATGGAGGCTTGTGCGAGCGTGACAGCGGACATAATGGCTCCGATTAGTTGGGAAGGATTTAGCGAGGATCGCGGTCGGCCCAATAGACCGAAACGGCGGAAATTTCAGCATTGCCCGAGCGATGCTGCTTGGTTTCTTGGTAGCAGGCCAGCGTCCGCTCCACCAGCGGCAGTTCGATGCCGCGCGATTTGGCCTCGGCGAGCATCGACTGCATGTCTTTGATGCCGCCATCGACATCGAAAGTGACCGGACCGCCAGCGCCGCCCTTGAGCATCGCAGCGATGCCGGGGGCGCGCACTTTCAGAACATTGGCCGCTCCTGAAGTATCGCTAAGAAGATCCATGAGCCGGTCCGGATCGATTGTAAGAGAGCGCGTGAGCGCCAGCGCCTCGCCGAGCGCCTGCCAGTAGACCATCAGCGGCAGGTTGATCGTAAATTTCAGAACTGCTCCCGAGCCAACCGGCCCGGCATGTTCCAGCCGACGGCACAATTGTTCGAGGATCGGCCGTGCGCGCACCGCATCGGCCGCTTCGGCGCCCATGAGCCCGATGAGCTTTCCTTGGCGTGCCGGACCGGTCGAGCCGCCGACTGGACATTCGACGAAGGCCGCACCTGTTGCTCGTACCGTGCGGGCAAGCGCGGTTTCAGTGGCGGGCAAGACGGTGCTCATGTCGATGAAGAGCTTTCCGGCGACGTTGCCGTCAAGAAGACCGGAGCGGCCGTTATAGACCGCATCCAGGGCCGCCGCATCGGTAAGAATGCTGAGTACGGCTTCGCTTTTTTGCGCCAGCTCCGCCGGGCTTACCGCGACACTCGCGCCGGCGACAGCTTTGGCTTTTTCCGGCGTACGATTCCAGACCGCCACCTCGTGGCCGACCTCGATCAGCCGCGCCGCAACGGCAGCGCCCATCTTGCCGATACCGGCAACACCAAGCTTCATACCATCCTCCCCGCCATCATCAGCGCGTAGGCCTTAACCTGCGAATGATCAAACCACAACTAGTGCGGTGGATTTGAAGTTCCTATAGTTTAGTCGGAAGCTCTCATAGGAACTTCAAATCCAAAAACCGCACTAGCGTTATATATTTGCTAGTGTCCCATTGATTCCGAAGTTCGCATGAGAGCGTGCCGACAAAGAATGCGAACTTCCGAATCGGGACACTAGAGCCATTTGAGACCACCAATCCGGCCTGCGCTCCGCACGCGGGGTGTCGATCGATGCGGACGTCCTGCATTCGCAAGCGACGGAACGACAAGCCGCTTGTGCGCATTGCAACCGAATGCGATAGCCTCGGATCCTTGGGGAAAATCGGAGCGGGAATACGATGGCTCGAACAAAGAAAGATAGCGTCGGCATTGTCGGACTTGGCATTATGGGCGGCGCCTTCGCGCGAAGCCTGCTGGCCGCCGGCTGGCGTGTGATTGGCTATGATATCGCTCCGGGGCGCCGGCGCGCTGTCGCCAAGCTCGGAGCCGAGATTGCCGCCGATGCCGGCGAGGTGGCCCGCCGAGCTCGCACCATCATCATAAGCTTGCCCAAGCCGTCCGCGCTTGTTGAAACGGCGACGACGATTGCGAGAGCCGATCTGCCGCACCGAGTCGTCGTGGAAATGTCGACTTTCACTTTGGAGGATAAAGCCAAGGCGAAATCCGTCCTGCGCAAGGCTGGTCATGTGATGCTCGATTGCCCGGTCAGCGGCACTGGCGCGCAGGCATTGACGAAGGATCTTGTCGTCTACGCATCGGGTGATTCCCGAGAAATAAAGAAATTGCGCGGTCTATTCTCCGACTTCACGCGCGCCGTGCACGATGTCGGCGTATTCGGCAACGGCAGTCGCATGAAATATGTCGCCAATCTTCTGGTCGCTATCCATAACGTCGCCAGCGCGGAAGCCATGGTGCTGGGCATGAAAGCTGGGCTGCCGCCGCAGCTCATCTTCGATCTGATCAAAACCGGCGCTGGCAATTCGCGGATCTTCGAATTGCGCGCGCCGATGATGGTGAAGAACAGCTACCGCAATCCCACCATGAAGATATCGGTTTGGCAGAAAGATATGGACGTCATCGGCAGCTATGCCCGCAAAATCGCGGTGCCGACGCCAATGTTTGACGCCAGCAAAGCGATCTATGCCAAGGCGTTGCGGAGCGGCCATTCTGCCGAAGACACTGCCGCGGTTTGCGCTGTGCTGGAAAAGATGGCCGGCGTTAAACGCGGCAAAGGCCGGGCCAAGACTGCGTAGGCGAGCGCTGCGTGACAGTGCCGGTCGCGCTAGCTCGCCGCAAGGAAAGGCAGCGCGGGAGGAGTTGTGATGTCATCTCTTGAAGGCGAAGCGCACATGGCGGCGGTCGCAGGCGATCGCAAGAGTCTTGAACAGCGCAGCGAGACTCGCGATGGCATGCAGATCGATCGGAACGTGCCGATCACGATGGACGACGGTCTGGTGCTGCGCGCCGACGTTTTTCACCCCATTGCTGAGGGGCGTTATCCGGTGATCTTAAGTTACGGTCCTTATGCCAAAGGACTTGCCTTCCAGGACGGTTATCCGAGCGCCTGGCAGCGCATGGCGGAGCGGCATCCCGACGTCACGGCGGGATCCAGCAACCTCTATCAGAGCTGGGAAGTCGTCGATCCAGAAAAATGGGTACCGCACAATTATGCTTGCGTGCGAGTAGACTCCCGCGGCTGCGGATGTTCGCCCGGCTACATCGATCATTTTTCGCCGCGTGAGACTAAGGACTTTTACGACTGCATCGAATGGGCGGGTGTGCAGTCCTGGTCGAATGGCAAAGTCGGACTGAACGGCATTTCCTATTACGCCATCAATCAGTGGCACGTCGCCAGCCTACAGCCGCCGCATCTCTCGGCCATGTGCATTTGGGAGGGCGCCGCCGACTGGTATCGCGATATGACCCATCATGGCGGGATTCTCTGCACGTTTTGGGAAAACTGGTACGACATGCAAGTCAAGACAGTGCAATACGGCGCCGGCGAGCGCGGCAAACGAAGCCGCGTGCACGGCGAGCTTGTTTGCGGTCCTGAGTTCTTGTCCGAAGCAGATCTGGCAAAAAATCGCAGCGACTTCGGCACAGAGATACTCGCGCATCCACTGGACGACGATTATCATAAGGCGCGTTCGCCGATTTGGTCCAAGGTGAAGACGCCGTTCCTCTCGGCGGCCAATTGGGGCGGCCAGGGACTGCATCCGCGCGGCAATTTCGAGGGTTTTGTGCGCGCCGCCGCCAAGCAGAAATGGTTAGAAGCGCACGGCATCGAGCACTGGACCCATTTTTACACCGATTATGGACGCAATCTGCAACTGCGGTTCTTCGATTACTTCTTGCACGGCAAGAAGAATGGTTGGGACAAACAGCCGCCGGTCCGGCTGCAGGTTAGACACATCGATCACTTCGTCGAGCGCACGGAAAACGAATGGCCGCTTAAGCGCACCAAATGGACGTGGTTCTATCTCGATCCGGCAGGGGTGCTTGCCGCTAACAAGCCCGCGAATAAAAAATCAGTGGTTCGGTTTGACGCCATGGGCGATGGCGTCACCTTCCTGACGGCGCCGGTTGAAAGCGAAACCGAGATCACCGGGCCTTCGGCGGTCAAACTCTATGTCTCGTCATCGACCGGCGATGCCGATATTTTCGTCGTATTGCGCGTGTTCTCGCCGGACATGAAGGAAGTGGTATTTCAGGGCGCCATCGATCCGCACACCTCGATCGGCCAGGGCTGGCTGCGCGCTTCGCACCGCCAGCTCGATAAAAAAATATCGACACCATACCGGCCGTATCACACGCACAGCAAAAAGCAGCCGCTTAGGCCCGGCGAAGTGGTCACACTTGACGTGGAAATTTGGCCGACATCGATTGTTGTGCCCAAAGGCTATCGCATCGGTCTCACGGTGCGCGGCAAGGATTACGTCTATCCGGGAGGCAGCGGCGGCCGGCTTTCAAATTTCAAGAACGAGCTGACCGGTTGCGGCCCGTTCTTGCATGATAATCCTCGCGACCGGGCCGCGGAAATCTTTGGCGGCGTCACCGGCCTGCATTTCGGTGGCGTGGCACGACCCTATCTGCTGCTTCCAATCATTCCGCCCAAGCGTGGGCGACAGGCCGACTAAATGATCGCGACTATCCGCCGCTGAGGAACGTTGAGAAAAACGCGACACTAGCGGGCTTTACACCGCGCGTTACCTCGCCAATGATAGGTCTGATTGCGGCGCTCGCAGCAATTGTGCGGGCCCGTCGTAAGCATGACCGTTAGTAGCGGCTAACAAATTACGGCTCGTCCGCCCGCGGGCCACAAGACGGGGAAAAGGGAGGATAGACATGCCTGGCAAGACCAAATCTCGCAAAGTAAGCCGCCGCACAATTTTAGCCGGCAGTGTCGCCGGGGCGGCCGCTGCGCTCACCCGTTTCCCAGCGCCTGCAGTCGCGCAAACAGAACCATTTCGCCTTGGGCTACTTACCGTGAAAACCGGCCCGCTCGCGCAGGGCGGCATTCAGATGGAGCAGGGCGTCCTGACCTATCTGAAGGAGACGAACTACACGATTGGCGGCCGGAAAGTCGATTTTTTCTCCGCAGATACCGGCGGCAATCCGGCGGGCACAAAGACCAAGGCGCAGGAGCTCGTCGAACGCGACAAAGTCGACGTGATCCTTGGCCCGCTTGCGGCTTTCGAACTTTATGCCATTAGCGATTATATCCGCGAGCAGAAGATGCCGACGCTCAGTCTCGCCGCGGCTGACAATCTCACCCAGCGTCTGCCCAATCCGTATCTGCTGCGTGCCTCGGCGACATCTTCGCAAGCGATGCATCCGATGGGGGACTACGCAGCGAAGGAACTGAAGCTCAAGCGCATCGTCACAATCGTTGAAGACTTCGCTTTCGGCTACGAACAAATGGGCGGCTTTCAGGCCGCCTTTCAGCAAAATGGCGGCTGCATCGTCAACAAGCTGTGGCCGCCGCTGGTGACACCGGATTACACGCCCTATGTCGCGCAGATCAGCGATTGTGATGGCGTGTGCCAAGGTTTTGCCGGGTCAAACCCGCTGCGCTTCATGAAGGCCTACGCCAATGCCGGCCTTAAATACCCGGTCGTCACTGGAGAGACTGGCGGCGACGACGCTCTGCTCAGGAGCTATGGCGAAGAGGCGATCGGGCTGGTCGGCTGCTGCCCCTACACGCTCGATCTGGAGAATGACGCCAATCAGCGCTTCATCAATGGCATGCTGAAAAATTTCGATGCGATTCCCGGTCAGTACGCCGGGCTGCTCTACGTCAACTGCCAAGTCGTCGATGCCGCATTGAAAGCGACAGGTGGAGATGCCCGCGACAAGGACAAGTTCATGGCATCTTTGAAAGCAGTCAACCTGACCAATACGCCGCGCGGTCCGCTCAAGTTCGATCACCTCAACAATGTGATCGGCAATTTCTATATCCGGCGCATCGGCACGGAAGGCGCCAAATACGGCCTCAAGCTCTGGAACAAGACCATCAAGACCTACGAGAACGTGAGTCAGTTCTGGACTTGGCCCGAACAGGAGTTTCTCGCGCACCCGGTCTATTCGCGCGATTATCCGCCACTGACCAAGTGCTGATCACCCGCGCGACGCAAGGGCAGCGGTTATGACGTTCTGGCTGCTGCTCACCGTCAACAGCGTGACGTTCGGCGGCCTGTTGTTCCTGCTCTCTGCCGGATTTTCGCTGATCTTCGGGCTGATGCGCATTCCCAACTTGACGCATGGCTCGATGTTCATGCTCGGCGCCTATTTTGGCACGACTCTGCTTTCGGGCGCGCTTGGCGTACGGTTCGGTTTCTGGCTGGCGGCGCTGATCTGCGCGCTCGAGGTCGCGCTGCTCGGCGCATTAATGGAACGGCTCCTGTTGCGTCGTCTTGCCGGGCAGCCACTGGCGCAGGTGCTGGTGACGCTGGGCGTCTCGTTCATGGTCGCAGATCTTTGCCTGATGGGCTGGGGCGGCGATCCAATCTCGGTGGCGACGCCTTCGGGGCTTAACGGTTTTATCCGGTTCGGCACGGCGGTGTTCCCGCTGTATCGTCTCGCGGTGATCGCCATCGCCACGGTCTTTGCCGTCGCGCTATGGCTCATGCTGGATCGAACGCGGCTTGGCGCCATGATCCGAGCCGGCGTCGACGATCCGCAGATGGCGCGGGTCGTCGGCATCCGGGTATCGCAATTATTCACGGTCGTATTTGCGCTCGGTGCCGGACTTG